>Ga0209809_1001710_pt1 | contig 17114 bp, 14 predicted proteins | sample YNPMSTMetaG_FD_186172 | JGI IMG/M metagenome (GOLD analysis project Ga0209809, IMG submission 186172) | Anoxygenic and chlorotrophic microbial mat microbial communities from Yellowstone National Park, USA - YNP MS-T MetaG (SPAdes) (version 2) ... | reverse complement strand
CAAAGGAAGAAATTGAGGAGGAAATTAATCTGAGATTTAAAAATTCAGATTTTCTATTTTAGATTTTATTTTATATATTTTATAATTTTAAACATAAAAAACATAAAATATAATTATATAAGATGGAAAAAATTTATTTTATATTAATCTTTCTTATTTCTATTTTAAATTTAATTTTTTTTATAGTGGTGTTTTTTATTTTAAAAAACAATCAGCTTAGAATAAATAATCAAATTAATTTAGAAAAAACAAGCGAAATATTTAATTTAGAAAACAAAATTATTGAAAATTTTAAAATTCTATCACAAGAAATTCAAAATAAACTATCACAAGAAATTGAAAATAAACAAGAAAAAATAATAGCTTCTACATCTAAATTAGAAGAGGTTGGTAAAAATTTAGAATCTAGTGTTTTAGAAATAAAATCAGTTAAAGAAATTTTAGCTGGTCCTAAAAATAGAGGATATTTAGGAGAGGTAATGCTTAAAGAAATTTTAAAAACTCTTCCCTCCTCTTTTTACAAGGAGCAATTTTCTATTGGTCCTTATAGGGTTGATTATGCTTTAAAAATTAGTGATTCTATTATACCAATTGATTCTAAATTTCCAATTCAAGAATTTAATTCTTTGTTTAATCAAGATGAGAAAAATAAACAAAGTATAAAAAAAGATTTGATAAAAAAAATAAAAAATAAAATTGAAGAAATCTCTCAAAAATATATTTTACCTTCTACTACTAAAACTGATTTTGCTATAATGTATTTAGCTAATGAAAGTATTTATTACGAATTAATAAGTGATAAAGATTTTGAAGAAATTTGGGATTTTGCAAGACAAAAAAACGTATTTTTAACATCGCCTAAAAATTTTGAGTTTATATGTTCTTCCCTACTTTTAGTTATTGATAAACAAGAAACTAATAAAAATATAAAACAAATAATTTTTAATCTTAGACAACTGGATAAAGATCTTTTAGAACTTGTTCAGCAATTTGAAAAATCTTATAATCAGTTAAGGTATAGTTTTTCTAATTTTCAAGAATTTGAAAGAACATTAAACAGAGTTATTTCAAATTACAGAAGTATCTTAAAAACAGAAGAAATAATTGAAGAAAAAATTAAAGAAAGGTCGTTAATTTAATTTATATCGCAACCAAGATTTTACGCAGCAAATAATTTCAAATATTTAATTATTTAATTTAAAATATCTGCGTAAAATCTTTAAAGCGATTTTTCAAAATGAAAATAGCTATTAATGGTTTTGGAAGAATAGGAAGAATTTTCTTTCGTCAAGCTTTTGGTAATTCAAATTTTGAAATTGTAGCTATAAATGATTTATCGGATACTCAAAATTTAGCTTATTTATTAAAATATGATACTGTTTATGGTCATTATGAAAAATCAGTAAAAGCTTCTGACAATAAGATCATAGTTGAAAATAAAGAAATTTTAATTTTTAAAGAATCTGATCCTTTGAATTTACCATGGAAGGATCTAGAAGTAGATGTTGTTATAGAAGCTACAGGTTTTTTCACAAATTTTGAAAAAGCTCAGCTTCATTTAAAAGCTGGGGCAAAAAAGGTTGTGATTACAGCTCCTGCTAAAGATGAAGAAACTTTAACTTTTACTCCTAATTTAGAAGATTTAGAAAAAATATCTTCTCTTTCGGAAATGGAATTTATTACCTCTAATGCTTCTTGTACCACAAATTCAGTTAATCCAGTTTTGTCAATTTTAATTAAAAGAATAGGTATAAAAAAAGCAATTTTAACTACCATACATTCTTATACTGCTACTCAAAATTTAGTAGATGGAATTGTAAAAGGCAATGATTTTAGAAGAGGAAGGGCGGCTGCTTTAAATATTGTTCCTTCTACAACTGGAGCCGCAGAAGCCACTGTAAAAGTTATTCCATCTTTAAAGAAGAAATTTGATGGTATTTCAATAAGGGTTCCATCAATTTGTGGTTCTTTATCTGATATTACCGTTTTGACAGAAAGAAATACTTCGGTTGAAGAAATTAATAATATCTTTAAAGAAGAAGCAGAAAAACCTGAATGGCAAGGAATATTAAAAGTTACAGAAGAACAAATAGTTTCAAGCGATATTTTAAAAGAACCTTATGGCGCTATAGTTGATTTAACCTTGACAAAAGTAGTTGATGGTGATTTAGTAAAAATATTCTCTTGGTATGATAATGAATGGGGTTACGTTGCAATGCTTTTAAAGCATTTAGAAAGAATAAGTAAATTCTAAAATTAGTTTTACTTAGAAATACAAATATTAGGATTTAATTCTCCTGTTGCGCATAAAGTTATTCTCCCTCCTTCTTGAGCAGCAATGGTATAACTTGAAATTTGATCAGTAGGACTTCTTAATGGATCAACAGGTATTCTTGATAAAATGTTAGGAGTTAAACAAGAAAGATTTATTTCAGCATCACCAGTTTCTGTTCCAGTAGCTCTAATTGTAGTAGTGTTTGTTGGTAGTGTTGTAGAGTGATATTGACTTGAAGTACAATTCCACCTTCCTTGATTTTCGGTTAAATTTTGAACAACAGCATTTAAAAGATTATTTAGATCACTTACTCTTTGAGCATCTCGAGCTTTAGCAAATTGTCTTCCTGGGTTAAGAGCGACTATTATTCCTCCAGCTAAAATAACTATTATACCTATAACGAGCAATATTTCTATAAGAGTAAATGCTTTTTGTTTTTTCATTTTAATTTTTGACAAAAATTTAATTTAAAAACGACCATCTAGTTTATATTAATAATTATATCACACTTATAGTCTTTAGAATATATAATATTGTGGAAAACTTTAGAATAATTTTTAAAACTCTGTCCATTTAATAGTTTTGTAAAATTCAGAAGATAATGGAAAATAAGGGGGTGGAAGATACAAAAGATTGTTGTCATAGATAAGTTCTCGAATGTCATAGCCAGAAACTCTAGTATTACCGCTAACCCATGCAAAACCATATCTTAAACGGGTTCCAATTCCTCCATAAACAGTAATTTTTTGTCTCAGATATTCTTGTCCGCATCCAGACGAATAATAATATCTACCAACTCTTCCATTTTGCGCAATTAAAACAGAATCTATTCTTAAAATATCTTTACTTAATAGTCCTATATTAATATCTTTTTGTGCTATTAACCCTATTATATCCGTACCATCATAATTTGTATACAATAAATCATCATTTATGACAATACTAGTTTGCGCATTTGGGTTTTCTGGGAACTTGGCTGAAGCTATTATTAGCCTTTTGTTTTTTATTTTACCACTTATCCAAAGATTATCTTCAATAAAAATAACTCCATTTGATGGATATGTAGAAGTTGATATAAAGCTTTTACGATCTATACTCCAAGTACTTAGGTCATAACGGGAATTTGAATAAGAACAAATATTTCCTGGTTTGCAAATTTGGCAATTAGAAATAGATTTTAGTTTGGTAACTTTATAAAGAGTAAAATAGTCTTCACCTAAAATTATTTCATAGCCAAAATTGTTATCTCCAGAAAAATCTTTATAGAATCCTCCATTTTGTGCCAAATATTTGAGTTTTGATAGATCAGAAGTTATACCTCCAAAATCCACAGTAGGAACACCAACTTTTCTCCCAGCTTTAAATACATCTTGTCTTATTGGCAAATTATTAGGATCAGGGTTATTTCCAGGGCAAGGATCAATGGGATTTACGTGAGTATGAACGGCCCATTCTTTACATCCAGTATGGTCAGGATCTTGATAAGTGATTAGAGAGCTTTTTATTAAATTGTTTGCAATACCATCAAAACGTATGCCTTTATTAGAATGAATTTCTCCATAAACTATAGTCCCTGTTCCAAATCTAATATCACTATCTGTAATTAAAGAATATTTAGCCATAGAAGGGATGGAGACTATAACTTTAACTTTTTTCTTGATATTTAAATCATTAATCAATCTTCCTTCCGAGATAATTTCTGCAGTTCTTACTCCTTGAACAACCTGTCTTATATTCAAAGAAAACTCTCCTATTTTATTGCCCATTCTATCATAAAAATCATATGTATAAGGGCCTGGTCTTCCTGTACCATCTTGATAATCTTGTTGAAAATGATTTAAAAACCATCTGTAGTATTCAATACCTGATTCGGCAATGTTTAGGGCTTGAATAGAGTTTATTTCTCTGTTTAAAAAATTTAAATAACTATACACCCACAGCAAAGATCCTGAAAATATAAATAAAGATAAAGTAACATAAAACAATATATAAATAGATACTTGAGATTTTTTATTTATAAATTTATTTTTTTTCATCTTTCTTTCAAATTTCTAGGGGTTACTAAAATATAATTTTCAAAAAAACTGTCTTTTTTATTAGAAGTAAAAACTTTAATATTTGCCTTGATAATTTTAATTTTACTAATATCGCTTGTAGTGTTAAAATCTTTATCATAATAATAAAAAATATTTTGAGGAGCCGGTAACTCTTTAATGATTATTCTAGTTTTAGTTTTTAGATCATCATATTTTAAAGGAGAACCGGTTGGTGAAATAATTTCTTTTTTTAAAGTGTTATTTTCTATAAAATAAGATATTTTTTCTACTAAATTATCTTTATCAATGTCTGAATAGAAAGTCAATTTTTGATTTAGTGCTTCTTCCAAGGGATATCCTCCTATGTTTGAATCTTCCATAGATTTTAATTCCTTCTCAATTTCCTTTAAAAATAGGGCTGCTTCTTGATAATAACCTAACCCAAAAATAAAATAAGAATTAAAATTAGAAATATTTAAAATCAAATAAGTTAGACTAAAAAAGATGAAAATCAAAATTGTTATTGCTAAAGATAATTCAAAGATTGAAAAACCTTTCATATTTTTTTCTTATATATCTAAAATTAAGATAAAATAAAATTATCAATATTAACAAGATTATTAACATATAAACCAAAACAAATAATTTTTTGTTCTCATTTTTCCCTTGATATTCTAAAGAGTTTGTTTTATCTGTTTTTATTTTAACTTCTTTGTTATCTTTAGAATATAAGTTAACAGTAGTATTTTTTTCTATTTTTACTGTTTTACCTTCTTTTTTGATTTCTTCTTCTTTAAATTTTAAGTCTTCTAGATTTGAATTTTCATTTCTTATTTCTTTCTTTTCTATCGACTCTCTTTTGTTTTCATGTTTTAAAATATTTTTCGAAGAAGTAAAAGTTTCTAATTTTTCAATTGTTGTAGTTATTTTTCTTGAAAATGTCGAAGTGTTTTTTAAATTATAAAAATTTATATTTTCTACAGTTGTAGAATTATCAGTAGAAAAAGTTTCTGAATTCCCTAAAGTTACAAATTCACCAGAGATTACAGTTGAATTATTCCAAAAATCAGAAGCAGTTAATTTGAATTCATAAATGCTTGAAGGATAAACTTGCAAAGAAATCATACATTTCTTTAATTTTTCTGGGCAAACATCAAAGTCATCTTTAGAATATAATTTAACAGTAGAAGAATTTATTTGTTTGTATTCAAAAGTATATATAATTTGTTCATTAGAATTAAAAGATATCTCGGTTTGGGTTGTGGTAACTTGTTTTATTTCTAAGTTGGTAATAATTGGAGGATCAGATTCTTGACCTTCATAAAAGGCAGTTTTTAAAAAATAATTTGTTTCATTATTGTTTATTTTAAGAGGTTTTAAAGATTCTGGTAAGTAAAAATAATTTTCATATCCTGAAATAAGTTCTAAGCTATTTTTTACAAAAAATCTTAATTTTGAAGATGTCAAAGGTTCTATTTTTAATTTATAAATGTTGTTGCTATTAAATTTTAAATTAGATCCTAAATAAATTTGATATTCCCTTCCCCAAAACTTACCTTCAATAATTGGCAATATTATTTTTTTACTATATAACTTATTATCATTTTCATCTAAAATTTGAAAATTAATTTCAGAAGAAGTTGGATTATCTAACCATAAACTTATCACATTAATATTATCACTTAAGGGAACAAAAGGCTGGATAAGTATTTGATCTTTTAAAGTTACACTTTCTGTGCTTAGCGGAGAAAAATCAAAAACCTTAAATAGTTGTTGACCAAATGTTTCATTAATTTTTATAAAAAGAAATCCGAGTGTAAAAAAAATTATTAAAAAAATAAATTTTATATTCATTGCTGAGGATTTAATATTATTTTAATCTCCTTAAAAACATCTTCGGACTGTAATTGAATTTCCGTGGAAGTACTTAAAAAGCCGTTTTTGGAGACATTTATTAAATATGTTCCTGGATTTAGATTCTGAAAAAGAACTTGCCCCTCAGGAATACAAAAAGAACGATAAGAAATTTTAATTTTTTCTAAAACAGGAGTATTTTGTCCATCTTCTGATTTAAGGTAAACCTTAAATCTAAAATATCTTTTATTTTTCAAAGAATCTGGTAAAAGAAAAGAAGTGGTTTCAAAAAAAGTATTTGAGGCTCCATCTGGACCTATGAAATCCCACGTTGTGTTATCATTGTTAGCAGAAACTTGAAATTTCAAAGAAGTATTGGAGGGTTTTTCACCTTGCCATGAAAAATTCTTATAAACTAAAGACGTTGAAGTGCCAAAATCAATAGTTTTAGAAATTAACCATTCAGTTGAGGTAACATATAGATTTTGATCTGTAAAATAAAGCTTAACTTCACTTTCGTTAATTTCTAAATTATCTGATCTTGAAGAAAAATTGTTAATCCAATTACTAAAACTTTCTTCTTCACTTGAAGTTTTTTTTATAAAAGAATTATTGTTTATTGTTATATTAACATCGGCATCACTTATATAATTTTTATTCTGATCCAAAACAGTAACTAATAAATTAATTGGCGAAGAAGAAGCAAGTATTAAATCAAAAGAATAACTTTTATTAGGCTCTATGAAAATTCGAGAATCAATATAAGGCCTAATTCCTTTTAAAATATATTTTTCATCTATTAAACTAAAAAAATAATTATCCCATTCAATTTTTAAATTTTTTTTACCATAACTATCTGATTTATCAATTATAATAGTTTTGAAAACATCGGGATTTTGTCCTATTAGTTTTTCTCCTTTTAATTGAAAATCAACATCTGAAAGGGTTTTGCAATATTTATCATAAAAATTAAGATAAATATCTGATAGTTTGTCTATTTTAAAAGTTACAGTAGTAAGCCCTCCGGATTCAACTGTTTGATGAGGAATAATTGGATTTGGATTGTTTTCGTCATTAAGGGGATAAGTTCTATCTGATGAATAACCGTTTTTTGAAACTTCTATAAAATAAGCATTCGTTCCTGTGGGAATATCAATGAAACGGAAAAAACCATCTATACCAGTAATATCTGTTTGAATAAATGCAGGATTCCCTAAATATTCTATTTTAACATTAGCTTCAGATACCGGTTCTCCTTTTGAATTTATTACTTTTATAAACATTGACCCATTTCCGCTTTCTGATTCAACTGTTTTAGGTGCAATAAATCCTGTAAGTTTCTGTGGTTTTACTTTATAAAAACAATTTAAGCATTCTCCCGTTATCTCAACTAATTTATAATCAGCTGGTGCCGTATCTTTAGGAGTAGAAGTAATTGTTCCGTCTTTGGGATTATCAATATTTCTTATATAAAAATTTAATTTTATATTTAAACCAGATTTATTAACAATAGTTGTTGAAGGAATTATTCCAGGAGGCCATCCATTAAGTATTCCAATTTTTTCATAGTCCATTACTCTTAATTTTTCAAATTCATCCTTTAGGACTAAATTAATTTGATAAATTATTCTTGCTTTTATTAAAGTTTGATTAATATTTATAGAGCTTATCAAAATTAAACTTCCAACAAATCCTAATAAAAAAATAACTATAACTATTTCTAATAAGGAAAAAGCATTATTTTTGAAGCTGATCTGAAAGTTCATAGATAGGAAGAATTATAGATAAAGCCACAAAGCCGACTATTATAGCAATTATAACTAAAATTAAAGGTTCAAGCATATTCACCATTCTTTCTAAGGTAGAATCTATTTCAAATTCATAGTTTTCAGAAAGATAAAATAAATTATTTATAAGATTTCCTGTTTTCTCGCCGATATCTATCATTTTAATAAAATTATAAAAAAATATTAAAGAATATTTATCTAAAGATTCAGACAAAGAATGTCCTTCTGCTACTAACTCAGAACATTTTAAAATAACTTTTCTGTAAACGCGATTATTTATATTTCTTCCTAATAATCTTAAAGCATCAACAATATGAATTCCACTTTCAAGTAATATTCCTAAACTTCTTGAGATTTCTGCCATTTCAAATTTTTTTAAAATATCTGATATAAAAGGAATTCTAAGAAGAAAAAAATGAAAATAGTATTTAAATTTTTCGTTTCTTAATAGAAGAAAAAAAAGTATTAGTGAAAAAATAAAAAAAAGTATGATATATATTCCATATTTTAAAAGAAAAGTGGAAATAAATATAAAAATCTTGGTTAAAGGTGGTAAATCTATTTTTAGACTTTCAAAAACAGGCAAAATCCTCGGCATCAAAAAATAAACAATTAAAATAACAATTAAAGTCATAATACCGATTATAAAAGATGGATAGATTAAAGATGAGATTATTTTATTTTTTAGTCTTTCCATTTTTTTAATTTCAATCGCTATCCTTTCCAAATTTTCTATTAATTTTCCAGTAATTTCTCCAACCTCAATTACAGATACTATAAATGAACCAAATTGTTTCTCAAAATTTTTTAATGAAGTAGATAAAAATTTACCCCTCTCTACATCCAAAGATAATCTATAAATTATAAACCTTAAGTTCTGGGATTTGCTGCTTTCTTTCAAAAAATTTAAAGATTCAGATAAAGAGACTCCACTTTTTAAAAGCATAGATAGGCTTCTTATAAAAAAAATTTTTTCATCACTTTTCAATCTTAAAAATAAAGGCTTTTTATCTTTATTCATGAATAACTCTTAAAATTTCTTCTATTGTTGTTATACCAGCTACAACTTTTGATATTCCGTCTTCTAACATAGTGGTCATTCCATTTCTCATTGCGGATTCTTTTAAAATATAAGAGCCTGCTCTCTTTAAAATTAAATCTTTTATCTCTTCATTTAAAGATAAAACTTCATAAATTCCTGTTCTTCCTAAGTATCCTGAATTATTACAGTTTTTACAGCCTTCTCCATAATAAACAGTTAAATCATAATTTAATTTGCTTGCAGTTTTTTCAGGTAATACTTCTTTTAAGGAATTAATCTCATTTTCTTTTAATTTTTTCTCTTTTTTGCAAAAATTGCAAATTTTTCTAACTAATCTTTGTCCTATAATTATATTTACAGTTGAAGCAATTAAATATGGCTCAACACCTAATTCGATTAATCTTATAATTGCGCCAGGAGCATCATTTGTGTGCAATGTTGAAAGCAGAAGGTGTCCTGTTAAAGAAGCATTAACTGCTATTTCAGCAGTTTCTTGATCCCTTATTTCTCCTACCATTATAATATTAGGATCTTGTCTTAGAATAGCTTTTAATCCTTTGCCAAAAGTCAAATTAGTTTGAGGATTAACTTGGATTTGGGTCAAACCTCCAATAGCATATTCAATTGGGTCTTCTATAGTAATAATATGTACTTTTTCAGTATTTAAAATGTTTAATATTGTATAAAGCAAAGTAGTTTTACCAGAACCTGTTGGTCCTGTAGAAAGAATCATCCCATAGGGTTTTGATATAGCCATTTTTACTTCTTCTAAATCTCTTTCAGAAAAACCTAGATCTTCTAATTTAAACCTACCTACAGAGCTAACCAACAACCTTAAAACAGCATTTTCTCCGTAATAAGTGGGCATAATAGAAACTCTTACATCAAAATAATTTTCTTCGTTTTCTAAATAGAATCTAAATCTTCCATCTTGGGCTGAGAAGTGTTCATCGCTTCTTAAACCTGCTAAAATTTTTATTCTAGAAATCAACTCTTCATGAAAATTTTTAGGAACTTCAAAAATATTATTTGCTATTCCGTCTATTCTATATCTAATAACAATCGAATCTTCTTTTGGTTGAATATGTATATCTGAAGCTCTAGCATAATAACCAAATAAAATAATATTATCTACTAAATTAACAATTGAGGCTGTTTCAATTGGTCTTAGAAGTTCTTTTTTTATTCTTTTAGAGATTTTATCAAGAAGCATTAAATTATTTCTTGCCTTAAAACGACCTCTGGGTTATTAATTGTTCTATTTAAATTATCAATCAATGTTTCAAATAATTCATTAAAATCCATTGGCAATTTTTTTCTTTTATAAGGATTACAATATGAAAGAATTTGTTGGTTTAAATAAGGATGCCATTTCCCTCTATCTTTCAATTTTTCAGTAATTTCTTTAACTAATAAATTTGCTTCGAGTATTTTTTCACTCCTTTTTTCTCTTATTTTTAAAGCTTCTTTGATTTTTTCATCTAAAAAATAATCGCATTTCTTTAAAATAGATTCAAAAGAACTTCCTGATAATTTATCAAATTTTTCATATGCCAATCCCAAGGTTACATAATAAGCTTGTTCTAAAGAATCAACTAATTCTTCGTCTGATTCAAGTATTTCAGGCTCATTTTCTAAATACTCTCTGTAAATAGCAATTGAAACATAAGATTTTTCTCTAATATTTAGTTCTTTTTCAATATTAAGATTAATCATTAATTTAGCTATTTTTACTGGTACAACAATGGCTGGAATCTCTCTTATTCCAAGACTTTTTGCGGCTAAATATCTATGTTGTCCATCTATAATGATATAATTTTCATTTTTCTCAATTACGATAACAGGAACAATAAGGCCTATTCTCTCAATAGAATTTATTAAATGTTTAATATGATAGTTACTTGGTTTTCTTTGGTGAGAAATAACAGAAATTTTATCAATTTCAATTAATTTAAATTTTAAATCATAATTTAAATAAGGATCTTTATATGATATTTCGCTAAATAATTCTTTTTTCTTTTTCATATAATAAAATTTAATAAAATTATTATTAGAATTAAATTATGTCTATTTAAAATTATAATATGGATTTTCAAATTTTCCAAAATAAAATTTGCAAAATTAATAATTATTCTCAAGAAGATATTGCTTTGCTCAAAAAAGCTTTTGAATTTGGGAAAAAATATTATAGTGGTTTAAAAAGAAAAAATAATGAGCCTTATTTAAATCATTGTCTTAGAACTGCTTTAAACTTATCCCATCTTAAACTTTCATCTGATATAGTAGCTGCTGGAATATTGCATGATGTTTTAGAACATACTCCAGCTCCTCCTGAATTAGTTTTAAACGAATTTGGAGAATCGATATTTTCTTTGATAAAAGCTGTAACTAAAATAGGGAATCTTAAGTATAGGAATAAAGATAAAGTTCAGGCTGAAAATTTAAGAAATTTGATAGTTTCAATAATTAATGATATTAGAGTAGCTCTTATAAAATTAGCAGATAGACTTGATAATATGAGAACCCTTCAGTATTTAGAGGAAGAAAAAAGAAGAAGAATAGCGCTAGAGACAGCAGATGTTTATGTGCCATTAGCCTTAAGATTAGGAATCAGCGAATGGGCTGGAGAGTTAGATGATTTATCTTTAAAATTTTTAGATCCAGAGGCCTATTTTTGGATCGCTGAAGAAATTAGGAAAAAACAATTAGATAATCTTAAATACTTAGAAAAAATAGCCTGTGAAGTTAAAAAAGAGCTAGAAAATAAAAACATAAACTTGTCTAAAATAGAATTTAGAACAAAAAGAATTTCAAGTATTTATAAAAAATTAAAAAGAAAAGATTTTGATTTAAATAAGATTTATGATTTTTTAGCATTTAGAATAATAGTTAAAAAAGTAGAAGATTGCTATCTTTCCTTAGGAATAATTCATTCTTTATTTAAACCAATTATAGATGAGTTTAATGATTATATTGCTTTTCCTAAGCCTAATGGCTATCAAAGTCTTCACACAACTGTAATTACAGAAGATGGTAAACCCATCGAGTTTCAAATAAGAACCGAAGAAATGCACCTTAGAAATGAGATTGGTATTGCTGCATATTTTTCTTATGCTGAAGCCAAAAATACAAAAAGCTATCAAAAGAATAAACCTATTTTTGCTGATCAAGAAAAAGTTAATTTTATAAAGAATTTAAAAAATTGGAAAGATAACATTTTCGAGGTTATTCATGAAAAAATATATGTGTTAACTCCAAAGGGAGAGGTTATTGAATTGCCAAATGGAAGTACTCCGCTTGACTTTGCTTATAAAATTCACACAGAAATCGGAAATCATTTTTTATCTGCTAAAGTTAATCAAAAGATAGTACCAATAGATTATAAATTACAAAATGGAGATATGATAGAAATAAATTTTAGCAAAAAAAGTACCCCTTCGATTAAATGGTTAAGTATAGTTAAATCTCCTAGTGCGAAAAAGAAAATCAAGGCTTTTTTAAGAAAAAAAGAGGTTTCGTCAAATACTAGTTCAAATTTCTCTTTTAAGATAAAAATTACTGCTTATGATAAAATAGGGCTTTTAAATCAAATAAGTGGAGTTATTACTAAAGCAAATTTAAATATTCTAGAAAGTAAAGTAAAAACTAAAAAAAATATCGCCACTTTAACTTTTACTATTCAAACTAGAAATAAAAAAATTGTAGAAAATTTAAAAGACCGTTTAAAAAATCAGATTAAAGAAATAATAAAAATAGAATAAAATTACCTTAATACAATATTAAATTTAGATAATAAAGAATGTATTATTTTTGAAAGTAAATCATCTACTTCTTCTTCTCTTAGGTTTCTTTCAGGATGAGCAAATATTAAACGTAAAGTAAAAGATTTCAAATTTGTTTTTTCTGGAAAATAAACATCTATCAGTTTAATTTCTTTTAAAATTTTAATATTTAAACCATAAATACAATCACTAATCTCTTTAAAATTAATTTTTTCGTCAAGCAAAAAAGATATATCTCTTGAAATTGTTGGAAAAGTAGGCCATATTACAAATTTTTTATCCAGTTTTATCTTATCATATAAAAAATCTAAATTGATTTCTATAACTCCTACGTTTAAATCTATAAGATAATTTTGTAAAATTTTTTTGGAAACTAATCCAAAAACACCAATTTTCAAATTATCTTTTAAAATTATCTCTGAGCTTACTGAGAAAATATTATCATTTTTTTTCTCTTTTAAAAGAATTTCTATTCCTAATTGTTCAAACAAATATGATAAAACTCCTTTTAAATATTTTAAAATTTTTAAAGGATCTTTAAAAGCATAAATAATAGCCAAGTTATACTCTTCGTTTACTTTGTTATTTTTAAAATAACCTGTTTTCTCAATTTGAAAAAGTTTTATTTGATTAAAATTAAATTGATTTAAATAAACTGATTTAAGTAAGTTAAAAATTAAAGTAAAATTAAAATATTTAAAATTTTCACTTAAGGGATTTAAAACTTCTACTGCTTTATATTCAGAGGGTAAATTGAAATATTCATTATCTTTATCAGAGCAAAAATTATAATTATAGCCTTCGTTAATGCCCATAGAAATTAAGATATTTTTTAGATGGAAATTGATATCTATATGTTTACTAGCAGTAATCTCTCTTTTGGGAAACTCATATATTTCAGGAATGTTATTTAATCCATAAATTCTTATTATTTCTTCAACTAAGTCCTGTTCATTTTCTATGTCTAATCTTTCAAGGGGGATTTTTAATTTATAATAACCATCTTTATTCTTCTTAATGATTTTTATAGATAGCAATTTTAATATGTTTTCAAATTCTTTAATTTTTAATTCAATGCCCGATAACTTTGCTATTTTTTTAAAATCAAAATCTAAAATTTTATTTTCAATTTTCTGAAGACCAAAAATGCCTTTTGTTATCTCAGCTTTCATATTTTTTTCAATTAATTGACAAAGTCTATTTAAAGATTTTAAGCTCAGATAAGGAGAAACCTTTCTTTCAAATCTAAAACTAGCTTCGGTTTTTAATCCTAATCTCCTGGAAGTTTCATAAATCTTATAAGGATCAAAAACTGCTGCCTCAATTAGGATATTCTTTGTTTCAAGGGTTACTTCAGCGGTTCTAGAACCTTTGATACCAGCAAGGGCTAATATCTTTTCATCATCAGCAATCACAATTTCTTTTCCTTCAAGAAGATAAACTTTGTCATCTAAAGATAAAAATTTTTCTCCTTTTTTAGAAATTCTTACATATACGTTTCCTTTAATTTTATCTAAATCAAATAAGTGAAGTGGTGCTCCATATTCAATCATTACAAAATTTGACAAATCTACTAAAAAGTTTATAGAATTAAAACCATAAAAGTTTACAAATTCCCTTAACCATTGAGGAGATTTTTGGTTTTTAATATTTAAAATTATTTTTCCAAAATAAGAAAAACATTGATCAGTCTCTTTTATTATTTTTAAATAATAATTTTTACTTTTACTTGTTTCTTTAATTTTTATTATGGGTTCTTTAATTTTTTTATTTAAAATAATGCCAATTTCTTTTGCCAATCCAACAAGTGAAGAACTATCAGGATAACGATTTGGCAAAATATCAACTTCTAAAAAATCTTTATTGTAAACAGTTTCAAAACTTTTAAGTGTTAATAAATTAGCTAACTTATTAAAGTCAATATTTCCACTTATATAATTTTTTAAATCTTTAATTCTAAATTTCATAGCTATCAAAATTGTTTAATAAATCTCAAATCTGATGAATGTAAAATTCTTATATCATTTATTCCATGTTTTAACATAATTAATCTATCTAAGCCAAATCCAAAAGCATAGCCTTGATATTTTTTAAAATCAATACCGGCTGACTTTAAAACAAAAGAATGAATCATTCCAGCTCCTGCTACCTCAATAAAACCCGATTTTTTACAAACCTGACAACCTTTTTGATTACAAAAAATACAACCAATATCTATTTCAAGGCCTGGTTCTACAAAAGGAAAATATCCAGGTCTTAATCTAATTGATATTTCCTTATCAAAAAAAAGTTGAAAGAATCTTCTTGTTACATATTTTAAATGAGCTAAATTACTATCTTCACTTACCGAAATACCATCTAGCTGTAAAAATTCAAAATCATGAGTTCTGTCGGTAGCTTCATATCTAAAAACTTTACCATAAACAATCGCTCTTAGGGGTACTCCAATTTTTTTTATTATAGGGACTTGAAAGCAACTTGTATGAGTTCTAAAAAGATATCGTTCTTCATTTTTAATATTCTTTACCCATAAAGTATCCCATAAATCTCTTGCAGGATGATTCACTGGTATATTTAAATAATCAAAGTTTTCTTTTTCGCTAACTATTTGATTAAAATCAACAATTGAAAACCCTATCTCTAAAAATATTTTTGAAACTTTTTCAAAGGTTTGACTAATTAAATGTTTTCTACCTTGTTCAATTTCTTCGCCTGGATCATCAAAGTCAAATTTAATTTCCTCCTCTTTAATTAAATTTTTTGCTTGCTTATATAACTCTTCTATTCTTTTTTTAATATCATTATAAAGTTTACCAACTTCTTTTTTTTCTTCAAGAGATAAATTTTTTATCAAAGATGGAAAATTAACCAAATAACTTTTTCTTCCAAGGTATTTAATTCTTAATTCTTCTAATTCTTTATCATTTTTTACATATTGGAATTTGTTCTCTGCTTCCTGAAAAATTTTTTTTAAATCTTCAATTAGCCTCATTATTTTTAATTAAAAATAAAATAATAAGATAAATTTATTTCTCTTTAACAATTAGAAGCTCAGCATCTTTAAGTTTTTCTTTTAAGATAGAATTATTTAAATTTAAATCGCTTATTAAAATAAATAACTCCAAATTTTCATCATATGAAAAATTTTCAAGAACAAAGTCGTCCAATAATTCATTTTCAAAATCGTCTGTATTTGGATTATATTTTTTTATAAAAACTTTTAACTTATCTCCTTTGTTAAAACTACCTTCTTCTTTTTGAACAAAATAAATCATTTTATTCTTTTGAATAAAGTTTTTCTAAGTCAACAATGGAAGCAACCAAAATTGGACGACTTACGTTTTCTTCTTGTTTGTTTACTTCTGATTTTTCTCGTTTTTCAGGTTCTTTCTGAGATTCTTCTTCTTTTAAAATTTTATATAAATTATCACATGTTGAAAGAATAGCTAGTGGTATTTTTATCTCTTCTTTTTCCATTTTGTAATTTTCTGCTCTAAACCTCCAATATAATCTTGTCATTTGATTTTGCATTTTTTCAACTTCCATTGGAGTTCCAAAAGAAATTAACTGAATTTTCTGATTTGTATGTTTATCTAAAAATTCAGATAGAAGAATAATAACAACTTTTGTCTTTCTAAGTTCTGTAAAAATTTCTAAATATTTTAAATAATTTGTAAACCCAGTATCTCCTAATGAAGTTTTTAAAGATTTCTCAATGTCTTTTTGTTCTAAGTTTATTAAAATATTTATATTTGCTTCGTAACGAGGAGGTTCTAATGTACCAGGAGGAGCAATTTTTGTTTGGTCAACTTCTGGATTTTCTCTTAATTCTTTTCTTTCTCTAGAAATTTTTGCAATATCTTGGACTGAACCAACCTGATATATACCCAAAGGTTTTAAAGACAAACTTAAGGCTTGTTTTGTTAATTCTGCTAATGATGAGTAATAATAAACAGAGCTATTGCTTACAACTTTTATATTTTTTGTATCTATAGAAAAACCACCTCTATCTTTAAAAAAATCTCTAATAGCTTCTACATCATTTAACTTTCTTGTTAATTCTAATGCTTGTTTTGCGGCTTCTTTATCCTCTTTAGATTGATTTATTAAATCTTTAACTGCTTCAATTGTTACCCCTATTTTTATCAAGTCTTCAATTTTTAATTTTCTTAAATCTAGTTGAGCAAATTGATTATTAATTTTATCTTGTGGTTGATAAACTTCAACAATTTTTGATTGAGGAGGAAGATTTTTCTCAAAATCATCAGCTCTTACTCCGCCTAAAGACCCAGGTAAAATATAAAGAACAGCTGCAAGTATTGGACCTATTTTAACTTT
>Ga0209809_1001706_pt1 | contig 17140 bp, 15 predicted proteins | sample YNPMSTMetaG_FD_186172 | JGI IMG/M metagenome (GOLD analysis project Ga0209809, IMG submission 186172) | Anoxygenic and chlorotrophic microbial mat microbial communities from Yellowstone National Park, USA - YNP MS-T MetaG (SPAdes) (version 2) ... | reverse complement strand
ATGGGCTCCGTGTCGGCGAACCCGCCCGCCACCGCCACCCAGCGCTCCCCCTGAGGTTCCACGACGGTCAGGTCGGCGGCATTGGGCGGGAAGGTGAAGGCCAGCGTGAGCCGTCGGCCCGTCTGCGGGTCCTCCCGGCCGATGTAGGTCTGATCGCCGGTGTTGCTGACCAGATAGAACTCGCGGACCACCAGGCGGTCCTCCTCCCGCTGCAGGAAGAGGTGGAGTTGGGTGACGACAATCTGCGACGGGTCCTCCGTCGTGTTGCCTCCCTGAGGCGCAGGGACCCAGGCAATCAGGAAGGGAAGGAGCAAAAGCAAGGCGATGAATCTCTTCATAATCTGTACTCTCTGGGAAAATGGGTGTAGCCTGTAAAAACCACGAAGGGCACGAAGGTTACACGAAGGACACGAAGTTTTTTCCTCCCGTTGCGTCCTTCGTGAGTCCTTTGTGACCTTTGTGGTAAAATCTCTGCGGTGACCCCGCGCTACGGTCGCGGGAGTGGCGCGCCGCAGCGGGCACAGAAGCGGTCCTCGGGCCCCACGCGCCGCCCACAGCGGGGGCAGAAGTTCACCTCATCCGTCGGACGCCCCTCCGCTTCGCCAATGGGCCCACCGCCCGCCGCGCGGGCCCGGGCAACCCAGTACTCTATCGCCCAGTCGGGGTCGGCGGCGCGGCGGAAGGGCCGGGCCAGCCAGGCCCCAACAACCAGGGCCAGTGCCAATCCAATCAACAGGGAACCAGGACTCATCCGACACCTCATTTGAAATTGCCACGAATTGCACGAATTTGCACTAATTAAAAAATTCGTGTCAATTCGTGAAATTCGTGGCGAATCCTACCGGACCAACCCGGCCAGGTCGGCCCGCAACTGGTCCGCCGTCACCGGGCCGATGTAGAAGCGGACCACCCGGCCCTCTCCGTCCAGGATGAAGGTCTCCGGGACGCCGGTGATGCCGTAGAGTTCGGCAACCCGGCCCGTGGGGTCCAGGCCGACGGGATACGTGATCCCGTGCCCACTCAGAAAGTCCCGCACCGCCGCCTCCTCGTCCTTGTAAGCGATGCCCACAAAGGTCACCCCTTTCTCCCCGTATTCCTCCCAGACGGCCTGCAGGTCGGGGGCCTCCTCCTCGCACGGCGGGCACCACGAGGCCCAGAAGTTGAGGGCCACAACCTTCCCGCGCTGGTCGGAGAGGGAGAACGGGGAGCCGTCCAGCAGGGTCAGGGTGAAGTCGGGGGCGACCTGACCGGGGAGGGGACGGCCGGAGGGCTGGGAGGTCGCGCCGTGCCCCGGCCCCCACATCGCCACGCCCGCCGCGACCAGCACTACCAGCCCCGTTACCAGCGCCACGGTGTTCCCGATAGCCCGGCGGCGGGCCTGGGGAACCGGAAGCCGCACCCCGGCGGCGGACGGCCAGAAGGCGACCGCGCCGCCCGCCAGGAACACCAGTCCTCCCAGCCAGAGGAAGGACGCCAGGGGGTTGACGAAGACTTTGAACGTCGCCGTTGCCCCGTCGGCCGACCACCCGGTCAGGACGACGTAGAGGTCCTCCCGCAGGCCGGCCCGCAGCGCGGGCGTCGTCACCGTCTGGTCAAAGTTGGCGTACCGCTCCAGCCGGGGGGTGAGGGTCACCCAGTACGCGTCGCCCCGGTAGACGGAGAGGACCGCCCAGGTCGCCAGACGGTCGCTGAAGAGGTCCTGGCGGAGTTCCTCAAAGACCAGGGTGTAGCGGCCCACCTGAGCCGGCTCCCCGGCGGTCAAACTCAGGTTCCGCTCCAGCGGGTACATCCGGGTGCCGATGACCCCGACCAGGAGCAGGGCAATGCCCAGGTGGACGATGTAGCCCCCGTAGCGGCGCCGGTTCCGGTCCGCCAGGACCGCCAGGGCCACCAGGGGGTTCTCCCCCTCCCGACGGCTACGGGCCAGGACGTCCCGCGCGATCTCGGTCAGCGCGGTGCCCAGGGCCATGCCCACCAGGGCGAAGCCCAGAAGGGAGAGGGGACGGATGAATCCGGAGAAGGCCGCCAGTCCGGCGACGGCGGCGCCGCCCACCAGCCCCGGGACGGCCCGGCGGGCCTCCAACTTCTGCCTCCCGGCGACCGGACAGAGGGCCAGGACGAGGGTCAGGGCGGCAAACTGGGGCGCCGTCACCCGGTCAAACCATTCCGGAGTGGCCTCAAAGCGGCGACCCGTCAGCGCCTCCGTCAGGGTGGGCAGGACGCTCCCCACCAGGACCGACCCGGTGATGACCAGGAAGAGAAGGATGGCCAGGGTGAAGAGTCCCTCGCGGGAGAGGAGGCTCTCCGATGGACGGCGCTCCTCCAGCAGACGCCGTCGGCGGAGGATGAGGGCCAGGGAACCGACCAGCGTCAGGCCGATGGCGGTCAGGAAGTACGGCCCCAGGTTGGAGCGGGCGAAGGCGTGGACCGACTGAATCATCCCGCTGCGGGTGGTGAAGGTGCCGAAGAGGACCAGGGCGAAGGAGAAGGAGATCAGCAGGAGGTTCCAGATGCGGAAGCCCCGCCGCTCCTCCTGCATAGCGGCGCCGTGGAGGAGGGCGGTGGCGGTGAGCCAGGGCATCAGACCGGCGTTCTCCACGGGGTCCCAGCCCCAGTAGCCACCCCAGCCCAGGACGTCGTAGGCCCAGCGCGCGCCCAACAGGAGCCCCAGTCCCAGGAAGAGCCAGGCGGCCAGGGTCCAGCGGCGGACGGCCCGGGTCCAGTTCTCCACCTCCCCCGCGATCAGCGCGGCCATCGCGAAGGCGAAGGGGACGGCCAGGCCCACGTACCCCAGGTAGAGGGCCGGGGGATGGAAAATCATCCCCGGATGGCGCAGGAGCGGGTTCAGGCCCAGCCCGTCGGCGGGGACGGCCTTCATCGGGACAAAGGGGTTGCTCAGGAAGAGGGTGACGCCAGTGAAGAAAGCGGTGATGAGGTTGAGGAGGAGGGCCGCCAGGGGCCTCACCCCCACCCCCGCCGCCTCCGGCGGCTTCCCTCTCCCCCTCTCCCGCAGAGCGGGAGAGGAGGAGGGGGGCAAGGGGATGGAGGTGAGGGCCAGCGCGGCAAACAGCGCCTGCAGGAACGACCAGAGGAGCAGGGAGCCCTCCTGCCCGGCCCAAAGGGCGGAGGCCTTCAGGTAGAGAGGGAGGGCGCGGCTGGAGTGCTCAGCCACGTAGCGAATCTCAAAGCGGTCGGCCAGGAAGGCCCCCAGGAGCAGGAGGAGGGCCAGGCCCAGGAGTGCCACGGTGGAGAGGACCCCGTTGCGGGCGCTCTCGGCCCAGCGGGGGTCGTTCCGGCGAAGGGAGAGAAGGGCCGCGACGGCCGCGTAGAGGGCCGTCGCCAGCGCCAGCCCCACGGTCAACGTGCCAACCTCGGCCAGCATCACTGGCCTCCCGCCTGTTCCGGCACCGCTTCCTGATAGCGGCTGGGGCACTTCAGGAGCACCTCATCGGCGTAGAAGCGCCCGTCCTCCCCCAGGCGGCCCCGGACGATGGCCTGGCTCTCGTGCTTCAGCAGGTCTGGCTTCGCGTTGTTGTAAACGACCTCCAACCGGGGGGCATCCGGGTCGTTGACGGCGGCGTGGAGGACGGCCGCCAGCCCACCCGCGCGCTCCACTTCCTTCGGGTCGGCAGGGACCTGGACGATGGTGAACGTCACCTGGGGGATGGTGGGGTCGTAGACGATGGAATCGCCCAGCACCGCCCCGGAGACGGTCAGGTTGCGGCCGATAGCCCGGTCGCCCATGGCCCGCAGTTCCTCAATGGTGAGGAAGTAGTGGGCCGTGCTCCCGGTATTGCTGACGATGAGATAGATGACGGCTGCCAGAATCAGCAGTCCGGCGAAGATGAATTTTCCTTTGCCTGCCATAGGTTGCTCCAGATTGGGTCAGAGTGCTGGGGATAATTGTAACAGAAAGGGGGGAAGGAGTCAAATGGGTGAAGCGTGAAACGCAAAACGTAAAACGTAAAACGTGAAACGTAAAACGTGAAACGTGAAACGTGAAACGTGAAACGTGGGTCAGGGGAGGGAGACGGGGATGGGAGTGGCGATGCGGATTTCGGTCAGGGAGACGTCGCAGCGGAAGGCGTGGACTTCCGCGCCGGCGCGAGCGGCCTCCGCCAGCGCGGCCGCAAAAGCGGGGTCGGCCTGGACGTGAGGCGCAAAGACCTCCGCATCGGGCCGCTGGACGACGAAGACGACGGCCGCCCTTTCCCCCTTCGCCGCCTGGACGGTCAACTGGCGCAGGTGTCGCTGCCCCCGCAGGGTCGGCGCGTCCGGAAAGAGGGCCACCCCACCCTCCACCAGCGTGACCGATTTGGTCTCCACCCACAGATGGCCCTGCGGGCCGTCCAGGCGGAAATCCAGGCGGCTCTCGCCACAGCGCACTTCCCGCTCCAGCCGCGTGAATCCGGAGAAGGGGGGTATCCGCCCCGCCTCCACCGCCTCAGCGAAGAGCGGTCCAGGCAGACGGGCATCCACGGAGACCAGTACCCCGGCGTATTCCACCAGCAGGAGGTCCAGCGGGGTGCGGCGACGGGGTTCGGGATGGGGGACCAGATGGCAGGGCCGCCCCGGGGTCAGCAATTCCGTCAGGCGGCCCGAATTGGGCAGGTGGGCCGGGAGGGGATGTCCGTCCACCTCTACCCGGACGCGGAACCGGTTTTCCCGCGCCAGGAAACAGCCCTGGACGGTCGGTGGGAGTTTCATTTTCAGAAATAACCACAAAGACACGAAGACACAAAGTTAATTGTTAATTTTTTAATTATTAATTTACCATTTGTGTCTTTGCGTCTTCGTGGTAAATTTCATAACACGGTGCCCAGGGTCAGGGAGACGAAGGCGCCCAGCATGTAGAGGCTGGCGAATTTGAAGAGCACCCAGTTCAGCCGCTCCGTCGGCCGGACCAGTACGGCGACGCTGAGGCCGGTCAGGCCAGCGCCGAGAACCGCCAGGACGGCCAGGGCCGCCGGATGGATGCGGAGCAGCCACCCGGCCGTCCCCAGGACCGCCACGTCCAGCAGCGTTGCGAGGGCGATCACCCGCCGGGTCGCCTCCGGCCCGTACACGTTCGGCCAGACGGGGACGCCCGCCAGGTGGTACTCGCGGGCGTAGTGGGTGGCCAGGGTCAGGATGTGGGCCGGAATCCAGAGGAGCACCCCGGCGGCCAGGAGAATCCCCACCAGGTCCACCCGCCCCAGGGCCAGCGCCCGCCCGGCCAGCGCGGGCATGCCGCCGGAGATGCCGCCGAAGAGGATGGATAGGGGCGTCCGGCGCTTGAGCCAGAGGGTGTACACCCCCAGGTCTATGGCGAACCCCAGGGTGACGATGAGCCCGAAGAGGGGCGCCAGGGCCCAGGCCAGCGCCAGCCCGGGGACGGAGAGGGCCAGGCCGAAAAGAACGGCGGCGCGCACGCTCATGCGCCCGGCGGGGAGCGGGCGGCGGGTGGTGCGGCCCATGCGGGCGTCAATGTCCCGGTCCAGCACCATGTTCAGCGCGGTGCATCCGGCGATGGCGCCGGTCAGGGCCAGCGCGGCAGCCAGGAGTTCCCCCCAGGCAACGGCGCCGGGCCGGCTCAGCGCGTAGGCACAGACGCCGGTCACCAGCAGGAGGAGCGTCTGCAGCGGTTTGGTCAGGGCCAGGAAGGCGCGGGCCGTCTGGGCCCGCTGGGGGGCCGGGGTGAGCGGCCGGGCCCGAGTTTCAGCGATCAGGTTCCCGTTGGGTTGCGTCATTCGTTCCTCCGGACAGAGTTCCTGAGCACCGTGCTCATCCTACTTCCTCTCTGAGATCAGATACAAAACGGCTGATGGGCCGGACGTAGGAAGACATCCCGGTATGCTGAGAAGCCGAGAGGTAGCGGGGGCTGTCGTCCGCTCGCGGAGGCCAGTGCCAGCATCGTCTTCCTGTCGCTACCCACACCCCCGTATTTGTCCGAGGCAATGAGCATCCGGGCAAACCAGTAGACGTTGTCCCACGGGCTTTGGGTGACCCGCACCAGGTACTCCGGCTCGGGCTCTCTCAGCGTGAGCAGGGAAGGTTGAGCCAAAGTCATTCCGGCCTCCAGAAGTCCAGGAGATACTCAAACGTCGTCCCCATTGTGATGTAGTTGGAAGGCCACCCGAAGATGCCGACACGGTTCACAATGTTGGTCCGGTCCCAGATGATGATGTTTCGCAACTCGTATCCCACCCGGCGCAGGGCCTCCACAACGGTGATGTGCAGGGTCACCCGTTCGTTCTCCCACCACATGTCCGGCACGTTGATGACACAATGAGCGCGGGGGCGCAGCAGAGGCAGGAGTCCGGCGAAAATTTCCCCCATGGCCTGCGCATAGGCTTCTTCGTCCAGGGTGCCCAGGTCCCGGGGGTCCTGAGAGTACTGCTCCACCCGCAGGAACTGCTCGTTCCGGCGCTCCCGACGACTTTTGTTCAGGCGTGGGCGGTTCAGCAGGTTCGCGTACGGTGGGGACGTGAAAATCAGCGAAACGGTTTCCGGTTCCAGGTAGGCCGGGATGTTTCGGGCATCGTCGCAAATGGCAATCTGGCGAGTGCTCCCCCACAGGGTTGTCTGGGCAAGCCGCTCCTGGCATAACTGGACGTACTCCGGTTTCAGGTCAAACCCCACCGCGTTTCGCTCCAGGTCGCGGGCCGCGACCAGCGTCGTCCCGCTTCCCACGAAGGGGTCCAGGACCAGTTCCCCCCGATGGGTGAAGAGGCCGATGACCCGCGCGGCCAGCGCGATGGGGAACGTCGCCGGATGGACGTTTTTGTCCCGAATATCCCGCCCTTCATAAGTAAACCGCCAGACACCCAACTGGCACTTCAGCCACTCCTTGGGCGTCAGGCAGTTCAGGCGGTTCGGCTCGCAGTCGCAGATTCTCTGATAGCCAATTTCCAGTTTCCCGCTCATTTGGCCGGTCGTCCAACCCACCTCGCTTCTCAATACGATTATGCCCCAGAACCGGATGAATGTCAACCCGAATTAAGGTTGTAGGACAACTGCAAGCAGTTGTCCTACAAAGCGGCAAAGTCCGGCAAGATTGGGAAACCTCTGCGGAAGAAGTGCGCGATGGCCTGGCGCAGGAAGTCCTCGTCCAGCGTCCCCAGGGGCGAGGGGGTCTCCAGGATGCGGCGGGGGATGCGCAGGCGGGCCGGGTCAAACCCCTCCCGGACTTTGAAGGCGTGCTTGCGGGCCAGCGTCTCCGCGCCGAGGCGGGCCAGGTCGTCGGCGGAGCGGTCTATGCCCGCCGCCGCCAGGGCCCGCTGGACCACCTCCGGGGTGTAGACGCCCCGGGCGAAGAAGCAGACGACCAGGCTGGCCAGCACCTGTCGCCAGCGCTCCTCCTCCAGCAGCGCCTCCGCCACTCCCTCCGGCGTCAGCGTCTCCCCCTTCGCCGCCGCGCGCTGGTCCAGACTGTATCCGGCGCTATCCAGGTGGCTGTGCCGGGCACCGGTCAGGTAGGTCAGGTGACCGGCGGGGCCGGTGTGGTAGCCGGGCATCTCGTTGCCGCCGAAGGCCAGGGCGAAGTCGGCGCCGCCGTAGACCGACGCGGCGTACTCCACCCCCCGCCCCAGGGCCCGGTAGAAGTCGTTGGGCGGGTCCACAATGCGCCGGATGGCCCCGACGTACGTCTCCCAGTCCCCCCAGGCCAGGGCCAGCCCGTCCGTCTCCTGCCGGGAGATCAGCCCCCGCTCCAGCGCCTCCGTCGCCCAGGCCAGGGTGACGCCCGTGCTCATCACGTCCAGCCCCACCGTCTCCGTCTCGTCTATGACCTGCAGCATCCCGGCGACGTCGGCGATGCCCAGCATAGAGCCCACCGCATAGATGGGCTCGTGGTCGTACCCCAGCATAACCGTCTTGTAGAAGTACGGGTCGTTGGGGTAGGGGAGGCGAAGCGCGGCCAGGTGGATGCAGGCGACGGGGCAGTGGGCGCAGGCGACCCGGCGGCCCAGGTAGTTCCGGGCCAGGTTCTCCCCGGAGATGGCCTCCGCCCCCTCAAACCGGCCTGACCGGAGGTTACGGGTGGGCAGCGCGCCGATGGCGTCCAGCGGGAGGACGTTCATCGCGGTACCCAGTTCGTGGTACTTCTGCATCAGGGGGGATTCGGTCGCGGCCCGGAAGATGGCGTCGTAGGTCTCCCGGTAGGCCTTTCGGTCGGCGACGGGGAGGGAGCGCCGCCCGGCGATGACCAGTGCCTTCAGTCTCTTGCTCCCGAAGACGGTGCCCAGTCCCAACCGCCCGAAGTGGCGGTAGGTCTCGGTGACCACGCAGGCGTAGGTGATGCCCCGTTCCCCGGCCCGTCCGATGCGCATGATGGTGCGCGTCCCCGCCCCGCGCTCCCGTTCCCGGATGACCCGCCCGACGGTCGCACTGGAGCGCAGTCCCCAGAGGGCCGACGCGTCCCGGAAATAGACCTCGTCGCCGTCTATGACGAGGTAGACGGGGGTGGGGCTGGCGCCCCGGAGGACGACCGCGCCGTACCCGGCCATGCGGAGGGCAACGGCGGAGCGGCCCCCGGCGTGGCTCTCCCCCAGGTTGCCGGTGTGGGGGGACTTGAACATCGCCACGGTCTTGGAGGCCATGGGGAAGAGGCCCACCAGCGGGCCGACGGCGAAGATGATGGGGTTCTCGGGCCCCAGGGGGTCGGCGCCAGGCGGGCACTCCTCCTTTAACAGGCGGATGGCCACTCCCGCGCCGCCCAGGCCGTCCTCAAAGAGGTCGGGCCGGTCCGCCACCCAGAACCGGCGGCGGGAGAGGTCCACGTAGAGCACTCGTCGGAGAGGGTCGTTGGGGAGCATGGGGGCCTCCTGCCCTCACCCCTCCCCTGCCACAAGCAGCGGGGGAGGGGTGATGTCTTCCAGCGCCAAGACGTCGTAGGGGCAGTAGCGGGCGCAGTAGCCGCAGTAGACGCAGATTTGGGGTTTATTCTGGCTGGCGTCCCAGAAGACGGCGCCGAAGGGGCAGGCGGCGGCACAGTTGCCGCAGCCGATGCAGAGTTCGGCCCGCAGGCGGACGCCGCCCGGGGGCCGGAGGACCAGGGCGTCGGTGGGGCAGACCCGCGCGCAGGGTGGGTCGGGGCATGCCCGGCAGACCACGACGACGAAGCCGCGCCGGATGCCTCCGGCGGAGCGGACGCCGATGCAGGCGCCCGCCAGCCCGCCCTCTCCCAGCCGCCGCGCGCAGGCGAACATGCAGGACTGACAGCCGACACAGCGGTCTACGTCTATCACCGAGAGTCGTTGGGGCATGGGTCCTCCAGGGGGCCGGTGGCGCAGGCTGACAGCCTGCGCCACTGCTACCGGCCTGCGCGAGTTGTTCGTGGCTTACTGCAGCGAACTCTCCTGATCTTCTCCCGCCTGCCTATCTTCAGAGAATGTGTCCTGGTCCTTCATCGGAATAGAGAGCACAGAAAGCCGGTACTCGTCCTGCGTCTCATAGACCTCAAAATCTACAATCCAGTACCGGTACTGGGGGTAGAGGGTCTCCTTGCGCCGGATCATCGTATCCACCATTTGCCGAATCTCTTTATCCCGAATCTTTTTGGGGATCGGCAGTGTGCTGAGGGCTTGTTCCACGAACTGGGTCCGGTCCGGCTCGGAGAGATGTGCAGCGTTCCAGGCGATCGTCCCGAGAACGACCAGGTTGTGAAAGGCAGTTAGCGTATCCGCCATATCGCAATAGGGACGCATCACTTCTATCACCATAGCGGACACTTTGACGGGCGGCATAATGAACTGGACCTCCGGTCTCCAAAGAGGACTCTGGCGAAATCGTTCCAGGAGGACCTGAGGGAGGTCATCATTCCGCCGAACCGCGGGGGAGCGTTTGCGAGCACGTTTTTTTCTGGGCATCTGGCCTCCAGTCTATGCGGCGATACCCCGGCGGTTAGGGGCACCGTCCCTGCCAGTGGTCTTTGCAGGAGCGGGGGTCCCCCAACACCGCGCTATCGCGGATGGCGATGTCCACCTCCCCTCCCCATGCCCGACCGAGCGGTTGCCCACCCCGCAGCACGGGCAGGTCATGCCGCCCGGCGGCGTTCAACTGGTTATACAGTGCCCGAAGCGAAGGCTCCACACAGATACCAGTGATGTAGATGGTATACCCAACCCGAATGTGGTCATTGCGGGTGTAGGTGAGGGTAATCTGCTGCTCCGTCGCGTAGAGCACCATCGCGTCGTAGCCGTACTGGATATCGTAACCGCTATCGGGAGTGAGGATGATTTCCATTGGCGTGACACCAACTCCCAGAACAGTCACAGGCCAGGTATTCGGGGGGTTCGGGTCGGGTGGGGGAAGAGGATGGTGATTGCCCCAATCCCAGCCATGGGCACGGTAGGTGTTGACGAAAGCAGGGGTGCGCTGGTCCGTAAACATTGTGTAGAACTGGGGTGCTTTGGAGTCAAAATCGCCCCCGTAAAAGACCAGCCCCTTATACTCATCCACCCAATCGTAGCCCAAGAGCAGCAGATTGTAGTCGGGATTGTTCTCCGGCGGGGGCTTGCCGGGCTCGTAACCTTCTGTCACCCCTAAAAAAGAGTAACTCACCCCCGGGATGGGCTCGCAGGCGTTGGGGGCTTTGTGGACCAGGGGGAGATAGACGAAGTGGTCCATATTGTCCTGGGAAGCGACAGAGGGGCGGTATCCCTCCGCGACGGCTGGCCCGGCGGCCTTCCCAATGGCGATGAGCAAAAAGAGAACGACCACCAGGTACAGGAAACGGGTAAAGTAGCGCATATCACCTCCCGGCCTACTGCCCCTGCGCCGACAGGACGGGGTCGGGCTCCTCAAACGCAAGGCTCCTTCTGCTGGGTCCGGTGTAACCACATTCTCCCGCGCGGGGCGAGTTGACCAGAGGGAGGAATGCCTCCTCCCAGTCCTCGCTTTCTTCCGCATGCTCCTGGCAGTACAGTTCCCCCTCATACACGTTGATCCACTTCGCCGGCGCGCCGCACTGGCTGCACGGGTAAACGGGGGCGTAGTTGCGGGCCAGCAGGCGCACGTTCCCCCGGGGATGAGGCCCCTCCCGTTCGCCCACCACCTGCAACTTCAGATGAGTTGTGGTCCCGAAGTCGTATTCATGATAGAAGGTTTGTCCCAACTGAAGGACACTGTCCAGACGGGTCTCTTCCATCGCGAGCGCCCGTCTGGAACGGCCAAAGATGCCCTCCCACATCCCGTCCACCATATCTGTGTCCAGTTTGTAACGGACATCGTCGATTTCAAACGCGCTCAGGTGGCCGCAGCACTCCAGCCAGATATCCCGCAGGAACCCGTCCAGGTCGGCGAGGGTGGCGCGGGCAGGCATCTCCAGGTAGAGCCAGTACCCGGGGGCATGTCGCCCTTCGGCCCGAATGATGAACAGGCGCTCTTTCCGCTTCGCCTCCGGTTCGTGGGCCGGCAGGCACTTCTCCAGGTGGCGCGCCACCCCGTTTTTGGCCACCCGCTTGCCACAAACAAAGCACTTTCCATAAGAAACCCTGCGCCCAGCCATTGTATCCCTCCTTTTGTAAATACCTACCCTGATCGGTTTGCGGACAACATAGCGCAAGCCGCGAGTGTTCTTGTTATTTAATGGAACTTTGGAGGCCTGCATGCAGGCCTGGCGGCCTGCGCTACAGGGGTATGCCTTCGCTGGCGTCCTTTATGACGCTTGCCCAGAGGCTCCCCGGTAGGTGGTTACGATCAGTAAGTCATTACCGAAACCTTCTCATCCCTTCGTGCCCTTCGTGTTCTTCGTGTTCTTCGTGTTCTTCGTGGATCTGACTTTCTAACGTCGGGGGAAACGCTCCAGGACTTTCCCCGGCGTCGCCATCGCGACCCGGTCCCCCAGTTCCAGTTCTTCCAGCGGTTTCCCGGACGGCGCCCGAGAGACGGCGAAGACGAAGATGTCCTCCCCGGGCTCCGCAAACCGCCGGTCCACATACGCCATTCCCACCAGGTACCCTTCCGTATCCATCGCGCAGGACGTGACCTGCCCGATCACCCGCCCGCGCCGGTCCACCACCCGGTCACCCTGGTTGGGGACGGGGACCCCCTTCTCCGCCAGCCGGAAGCGGATAATGGCCATCTTCCGCTGCGCGGCGTGGCGACGGAAGGCCTCCCGCCCGACGAAGAAGGGCTTGTAGAGTTTGACGTACCCCTCCAGCCCCGCCTCGTCGGGCCGGATGTCCAGCGGGCCCGCCAGTTCGTGCCCGTAGAGGGGAAGCCCAGCCTCAATCCGGAGCGAGTCCCGCGCCGCCAGCCCCACCGGACGCAGCCCCAGCGGCGCCCCGTACTGGAGCAGAAGGTCCCAGAGGAGCGGGGCCCAGTCGGGGTGGACGAAAATCTCAAACCCCATCGCCTCGCCGGTGTAGCCGGTGCGGGCGATGATGAGGTCAAAGACGCCGCCGGGGGCATCCGGCCAGGGCCAGCGGACCTCTATCAGTTCGGTCCTCTGCATCCCCAGGAGTTTGCCGCGAATTTCGTCGGCGGCGGGGCCCCGGGGGCTGGCATCCAGCCAGCGCAGCAGGACGTCGCGCGAGCGTGGCCCCTGCAGCGCCAGGTCCACCCGCCACTGGTGCTCCTGGTCCGGCGCGCGGACGTCCACCAGTTCGGCCCGGAAGGGCGCGCGGGCCCACGGCCGGTCCGGGTCTATCCGGACCCGCCCCTCGTTCACCGCGTTCAGCCAGGCCCAGTCCTTCGCCGTGTTGGCGGCGTTGACCACCAGCATGTACCGCCCCGGCGCGCGCATGTAGACCATAATGTCGTCTATGACGTGCCCCTCGGGGTCCAGCAGGAACCCATAGTGGGATTGCCCGGGCCGGAGACGGTTGACGTCGTTGGTGGTCACCAGGTCCAGAAAGGCCGCAGCACAGGGGCCGGAGACCTCAAAGATGCCCATGTGGCCCACGTCAAAGAGACCGGCCGCGCCCCGCACCGCGCGGTGCTCGTCCAGGACAGGCCCGTAGCGCAGGGGCATCTCCCACCCGGCGAAAGGGACGAAGTGCGCGCCCAACCGCTCGTGGGCCGCGTAGAGGGGAGTGCGGCGCAGGGGTTCTTCGGACGGTTCCCACTCAAACGGCGGGAGCGCTTCCCCGCGCGGTTCGGTCTGGCGGTGGGCGGAAAGGCCCACGTAGTAGGGCTTCTGGGAAAGAGGCGGGACGAAGGGCCCCGCCGGGAGCGTCCCGTCCGGCGGTTCGGCCGGCCCCAGGTTGCGGACAACGACCGGGCCGGGCAGTTTGGCCTGCAGGTCCTGGGGGTCAAAGAGGACGTAGCCATCGGAGAGGGCCCGCAGCCAGGCCAGCACCCGCTGGAAGGCCGCCGACGGCACCACCAGCCGGTACCGCTGATGCCCGAAAGTGGGGCGGGAGAGATACCCCCGGGCCATCAGACGCCCGTCCGCCTCCAGCAACGTCACCGGGTGCCAGGTCTCCGGCGGCAGGTCGCCCACATCCTCCACCAGGACATGGCCCAGAAAGGCCGGGACGGTGTTCCCCTCCAGTTCTATCATCCCCCACTCTCCCGCCGGGGGCCGGGTGTCGGTGATCAGGCAGTGGTGCGGGTAGCCTGTACAGCGGACCTCGTAGTCCACCGCCGCGCGGGCGGCCAGGTCGGCGACGGCCAGGCGGGCCTCCTCCAGCGCGTCAAACTCCACCTTGCCCCGGTGGACGGGGCCGTGGCGGCCCGGATAGGTGTAGGGCCGGATAGACTTCAGGGTCTGGGCAATCAGGCGGGCCAGTTCGGCCATTTCCGGCTCCCCCAGCCCCCGCTGGGTGACCCAGGGGGTGCCCAGCCGGATGCCGCTGGCCAGCGCGGGGGACGGGTCCCCCGGCAGGGTGTTGCGGTTGCAGACGATGCCCACCAGGTCCAGGACGCGGGCGGCGGTATCCCCCAGGAGCGGTTCCCCGAAGGGGCCGCGGACGGTCTTACAATCCACCACCAGCAGGTGGGAGTCGGTGCCGCCGTAGGCAACGCGCATCCCTTCTTCGGTGAGCGCGCGGGCCAGGGCGCGGGCGTTGGCGACAATCTGGTGCTGCAGGCGGCGGAACTTCTCCGTGCGGGCCAGCCGGAAGGCGACGGCCATCGCGACGAAGGTGTTGACGTGGGGCCCGCCCTGCAGGCCGGGGAAGACGGCGTGGTCAATCCGGCGGGCCAGGAGCGGGTCGGTGGTCAGGATGCAGGCGCCGCGCGGCCCGCAGAGGGTCTTGTGGGTGGTGAAGGTGACGACGTGGGCATGACCCAGCGGGCTGGGGTAGGCCCCGGCAGCCACCATTCCGGCGGTGTGGGCAATATCCGCCAGCAGGTAGGCCCCCACCCGGTCGGCGATTTCCCGGAACTTGGCCCAGTCCGGGACGCGCGGGTAGGACGTGTATCCGGCGATGATGATGCGGGGACGGTGCTCCAGGGCCAGGGCTTCTATCTGGTCGTAGTCCAGGAGTTCCGTGCGGGGGTCCACGCCGTAGAAGACGGCCCGGTAGCGCTGGCCGGAGACGTTGGCAGGGGCGCCGTGGGTCAGGTGCCCGCCGTGGGTCAAATCCATGCCCATGATGACGTCGCCGGGCTTGAGGAGCGCCTCGTAGACGGCGATGTTGGCCGGCGCGCCGGAGAGGGGCTGGACGTTGACATAGATGCGGTCGGCGGGGACGGTTTCGGTGGCGAAGGCCTCGGCGCAGCGCCGTCGGGCCAGCGCCTCAGCGACGTCGGCGTACTCCACGCCCATGTAGTAGCGCAGGTCGCCGTAGCGCCGGTAGAAGGCCATGTGGGCCTCGTAGTCCAGAATCTGCTCCTCCGTCATCCAGCGGGTTTCGGGGAGCGGGTAGCCCTCGGCGTAGATGTTGGTGAAGACGGACCCCAGCGCTTCCCGCACCGCGCGCGGGGTGTAACTCTCCGAAGGGATCATGATGAGTTTGCGGGCCTGTCGCTCCTCCTCCAAATCAATCAATTGGGCGACGCCCGGGTCCAGTTCATCCAGGGATTCGGGGAACAAAAAATCGCTCATCGGACCTCCAAAGCGGTTTTCACCACGAAGACACGAAGAATTAATTGTTAATTTTTTAATTGTTAATTTTTAAATTGTTAATTTCCCCTTCGTGTCTTTGTGTCTTGGTGGTTATTCTTCCATCACAAGTCGTGGACGGCTTCCACATCCAGGCGGGCCTGCTGCAGGGCGGCACAGGCGGCATCCCGGGCCGCGCGCGGGATGCGGACGCAGACGCCGCAATCGGAACTGAGGTGGCGGGGGACCGGGATGAGTTTGCAATCTATGCCCGCCGCCCGCAGAATCTTCTCCGCCCGCAGAGCGTGGCTGGTAGAAGGGACGAGAATGACGGTGTACATTGGCCCCCTACTCCCTACTCCCTACTCCCTACTCCCTACTCCCTACTCCGTACTTCCTACTCCGTACTTCCTACTCCCTACTCCGTACTCCCCAAAATCCCCTCCGCCACCGCCAGCAACTCCCGGCGTCGCTCCGGGGGGACCTCTTTTGCTTCCAGATACCGCTCCAGCAATTGCGACGGGGTCAGTTCCTCCGGGCGCAACGTCCCCAGGCGCAGGCGCGCTGGCCGCTCCACCTCCCGGCTGATGCTCCCGATGAAGGCCGCCTCCGCCAGCAGGGGGCGCACGTCGGCGTCCCGGACCAGCCGCTCCTGCTCCGGGCGCAGTTTCATCTCCACGCGGACGACGGCATCCCGCAGGTCGTGGGCGGCGACGGCCCGCCGCAGCGCGGCCAGCGGCTCCGCCTCCCCCCGCAGGTCGGCCCGGACGGTGACAAAGCGGCGGGCGCGGACCTCCACAAACTCCCAGGTCGTCTCCCCGCGCCGCAACTGGACCCAGCAGAAGCCCTTGGGCTCCCGTTCCTCGCCGAAATCTATCCGCTCCAGGCTGCCAGAGTAGACCACGGGCGGGTACCCGTCGCCGTTCAGACTCTGGTGCTTGTGGATGTGCCCCAGCGCGACGTAGTCCCAGACGGGGTCGGCCAGGGCGGAGAGGAGGACCACCGTATCCCGTCCGATCATCACCCCGCGCTCCGAGCCGTAGGTCGCGCCGGAGACGCTGAGGTGGGCCGCCAGGACCGCCGGAATGGTCGGGTCCACCTGCCGGGCCAGGGCCTGGATGTTCTCGGTGACAATCCCCCGCAGTGCCTCGTCCAGTCCCTCCAGCGAGAGCCCCCGGAACTCCTCGTGGGCCAGGAGCCGCTGGCGCACCGGAAAGGGGACCACCCCCACCTGGACGGGGCCGCGCCGGGTCGGGATGCGCAGCAGGGCCTCCTCCCGGCCCACGTAGACGTTGGGGACGGCCAGAGTGTGGAAGATGTCCACCGTGGACGCCCGCTGGGGCATCGTCGGCAGGTCGTGGTTGCCCACCAGGAGAAGGACAGGAATCCCGGCATCGGCCAGTTGCTTCACCCGTCGGGCGAAGGCCCGCTGGTAGGTGGGATTGGGGTCGCGGGTCTTGTAGGCGTCGCCGGCGAAGATGACCAGGTCGGCCTCGTGGTTCAGAGCGTACTCCACCACCTCGTCCAGCCGGTCCAGAAAATCCCGCACCCGACTGTTGACGCCCGTGGCCGGGTCCAGGCGCCCGTAGTTCTCTATCCCGATATGCAGGTCGGCAAAATGGAGAAGGCGGATGCCCTCCATACCCCCTACTCCTTACTCCGTACTCCGTACTCCCTACTCCGTACTCCCTACTCCGTACTCCGTACTCCCTACTCCGTACTCCCTACTTCCTTCTGCAACTTCCGCAGGCCGTTCTCCACGACGCGCAGGGCGCGGCGCAGTTCCTCTTCCAGTTGGCAGAGAACGTTGAAGACATACTCGTCGGCCTCTTTGCGCAGCGCGCTGGCCTCCCGTTCCGCCTGTTCGCGGATGGCGGCGGCCCGGGCCTCGGCGGCCCGGACGACGGCGTGCTCGGCGGCCAGTTCCGCCGCCCGCTGTTCCGCCTCCCGGACCCGTCGCTCCGCCTCCTCGCGCGCCTGGGCCAGGATGCGCTCCTGCTCCTGGTTGACCCGCTGAGCCCGGCGCACCTCTTCGGGAATGGAGATGCGCATCTGCTCCACCAGTGCCCCAATTCGCCGCTCATCCACCAGGCGGATAGAGGAGAAGGGCAGTCGGCGGCTCTTCCTCACCGTCTCTTCCAGCCGGTCTACCAGGTGCAGGATGTCCAT
>Ga0209809_1001696_pt1 | contig 17222 bp, 13 predicted proteins | sample YNPMSTMetaG_FD_186172 | JGI IMG/M metagenome (GOLD analysis project Ga0209809, IMG submission 186172) | Anoxygenic and chlorotrophic microbial mat microbial communities from Yellowstone National Park, USA - YNP MS-T MetaG (SPAdes) (version 2) ... | reverse complement strand
GCGCTTGCTCGGGGATCTTGACTCGCTCGAGGAAGAACATGGCGAGCTCCTCGGCCTCCTTCTTCGGCATCCGCCGCACCCAGATCGGCGCCAAGGTCAGGTTCTCGAGCACGGTCAAGTGCGGAAAGAGGTTGAAGTGCTGGAAGACCATCCCGACCTCGCGGCGGATGGCGTCCACGTTCTTGACGTCCGAGGTGAGCTCGATCCCATCGACCACGATCCGGCCGCGCTGATGCTCCTCGAGCCGGTTGATGCAGCGGATCATGGTCGACTTGCCGGAGCCCGAGGGCCCGCAGACCACGACCTTCTGGCCCTTTTCGACCTCGAGGTTGATCGCCTTGAGGACGTGGAACTCGCCGAACCATTTGTGGACGTCCTCGAGCCGGATCATCGGCCCGCCCTGGTCGCTCCGCGCCATCTTCCTCGGTCCCGATCGCTTCGCCGCCTTCCCCGATCGCGCTTCGGCGCTTCAGCTGCCCGCAGGGTCAGCGGTGGTGGCCGCGGGCCAGCTTGCGCTCGAGCGCCATGCTGTAGCGCGACATGCCGAAGCAGAAGATCCAGAACCCCGCCGCGGCGATCAGATAGGTTTCGGTCGCGAGGCCGAGCCATTGCGGATCCTTGATGATGAGCTGCGCCATCCCGAGCAGATCGTAGAGGCCGATGATGAGGACGAGGGCCGTGTCCTTGAACAGCCCGATGAAGGTGTTGACGATCCCCGGGATCACGAGGCGGAGGGCCTGCGGCAGGATCACGAGGCCCATCATCTTCCAATAGCCGAGGCCGAGGGCGGCGGCCGCCTCGTACTGGCCTTTGGGGATCGCCTGCAGCCCGCCGCGCACGACTTCGGCCATGTAGGCGGCCGAGAACAGCGAGACGCCCACGAGCGCGCGCAAGAGTTTGTCGAAGGTCACGCCTTCCGGGAGGAAGAGCGGCAGCATCACCGAGGCCATGAACAGCACGGTGACGAGCGGGACGCCGCGGACGAGCTCGATGAAGGCGACCGAGAGGGCCTTGATGATCGGGAGCTCCGAGCGGCGGCCCAGCGCCAGCAGGATGCCGAGCGGCAAGGAGGCGGTGATCCCGACCCCGGCGATCACGAGGGTCAAGAAGAGCCCACCCCAGAGCGGCGTCTCGACCACAGGGAGCCCGAACCGGCCGCCGTAGAACAGCACGTAGGCGATCGGCGGGTAGACCAGGATCAGGGCGGTGGCGTAGAGCAGCTTGTCGAGCGCGATCCGCAGGAACAGCGGGACCATCGCGACCACCAGGATCGCGAAGGCGAGATCGATCCGCCAGCGCTGCTCGACCGGGTAGAGCCCGTAGACATATTGGCCGAAGCGGGCCCGCAGCACCGCCCAGCAGGCACCGCGCGCCGGGGCTTCGGCGGTCCCGGCGGCGCGGAACGCCGCCTCGCAGTCCTGCTTGCTCTCGGCCGACCAGACCGCGTTCAAAACCGCCCACTCGAACGCCGGCACGAGCGTCACCCACAACAGCCAGAGCACGAGGATCGTGAGCAGGCTGTTGAGGGGCGAGTTGAACAGGTTGCGCCGCAGCCAGCCGACCACGCCGAGCCGCTCGCTCGCGGGGGGCGGGAGGGAGGGCAGACTCGTGGCACGGACCGCCATGGCTCAACGCTCCACGAGCGCCATCTTGGCGTTGTACCAGTTCATGAAGGCCGAGATCGCCAAGCTGAAGGAGAGATAGACCGCCATGGTGATGGCGATCACCTCGACCGCCTGGCCGGTCTGGTTGTTGATCGTGCCGGCGACGTTGAAGAAGTCCGGGTAGCCGATCGCCACGCCGAGCGAGCTGTTCTTCGTGAGGTTGAGGTACTGGCTGGTCTGTGGGGGGATGATCACCCGCAGCGCTTGCGGGATCACGACGAGGCGCAAGGTTTGTTTCGGCGTGAGGCCGAGGGCGGCCGCCGCCTCGAGCTGGCCCTTACCGACCGAAAGGATGCCGGAGCGGACGATCTCGGCGAGGAACGCTCCGGTGTAGACCGAGAGGCCGAGCACGAGGGCGAGGAATTCCGGCAAGAGCACGAGCCCGCCCTCGAGCCGGAAGCGGGTCAGCCTGGGATATTCGAAGGAGATCGGCCCGCCGAGCGCCAGATGCGTGACGAGCGGTACGAGGATCAGGATCGCGAGGCCGATCCAGAAGGTCGGGAAAGGCTGGCCCGTCGCCTCCCGCCGCCGTCGGGCCCAGCGGGCGATCGTCGCGACGGCCACGATCGCGGCGAAAAGGGCCAGGAGCTCCACAACCGCGCCTTCCTCGAAGATCGGCTTGGGGAGGAACAGGCCGCGGACGTTGAGATAGCCGATGCCGAGGACCTCGAGGCTCTCGCGCGGGCCCGGCAGGGCGCCGAGCACCACCACGTACCAGAAGATGAGCTGGAGAAGGAGCGGGACGTTGCGGATGACCTCGATGTAGACGAGCGCCAAGCGGGCCACGAGCCAGTTCGACGACAGTCGGGCGATGCCCATCACGAAGCCGATCAGCGTGGTGAGGACGATCCCGACCGCCGCCACGTAAAGCGTGTTCAACAGGCCGACGACGAAGGCCCGGCCGTAGGAGCTGCGGTCGCTCGCGAAGTCGATCAGCGATTGCGAAACGTCGAAGCCGGCGAGGCGGCCGAGGAAGTCGAAGCCCGAGGCGACCCCGAGCCGCTCGCGGTTGACGATCGTGTTGTGGACCAGATAGGCGCCCGCGGCGATCACGAGTCCGAGCACGACGGCCTGGGCGAGAAACCCACGGACCCGCCGGTCGCGCCAGAGCGCAGCGCGCGGTGCTCGTTCGCTTCCCGCCACCCTGACGGCCATGCCCGTGCCTCCCCACCCCGCCCGGCGGGGCCGCCCGCCCTGCCCGAGCGGCCCCGCGCGACGTCTCAGCGGAAGGGTGGTGCGTACATGAGCCCGCCCTTGGTCCAGAGCGCGTTGATGCCGCGGGCGATCTTCAAGGGCGTGTTCTCGCCCAGATTGCGCTCGAAGCTCTCGCCGTAATTGCCGACCTGGGCGATGATCTTGACGGCGAAGTCGTTCGGCAGTCCGAGCCCCTTGCCGATCTCGCCTTCCACCCCGAGCAGCCGACGGATGTTCGGGTTCTTGCTGGCCTTCATCTCCTCGACGTTCTTGCTGGTCACGCCGAGTTCCTCGGCCTCGACCATCGCGTAGAACGACCAGCGCACGACGTCCGCCCACTCGTTGTCGCCGTGACGGACCGCCGGCCCGAGCGGCTCCTTGGAAATGACCTCGGGCAGGACGACCCAATTGTCGGGCTTCTCGAACTTCGTCCGGCTCGAGTAGAGGCCGGACTGGTCGGTGGTGAACACGTCGCAGCGACCGGCCTGGAACGCCGCGATGATCTCGTCGTTGGTCTCGAAGACCACCGGCTCGTAGCGCATGTTGTTGGCGCGGAAGAAGTCCGCGAGGTTGAGCTCGGTGGTGGTACCGGTCTGCACGCAGACCGAGGCCCCGTCGAGCTCCTTGGCGCTCTTCACGCCGAGGCTCTTCGGCACCATGAAGCCCTGACCGTCGTAATAGTTGACGGCCACGAAGTCGAGGCCGAGTGCGGAATCGCGGGTCACGGTCCAGGTCGAGTTGCGCGAGAGAACGTCGATTTCCTTGGACTGCAACGCGGTGAACCGCTCCTTGGCCGACAAGGGCGTGTACTTCACCTTGCTCGCGTCACCGAAGACCGCGGCGGCGATCGCCCGGCAAACGTCGATGTCGAGCCCGGCCCAGTTGCCCTTGTCGTCGACCTGGGCGAAGCCGGGCAGGCCGCTGTTGTTCACGCCGCATTGGACGAAACCTTTCTTCTTGACGGCCTCGAAGGTCTCGCCGGCCTGCACCGCGCCGGCGGCGGCGAGGCTCACGAACGCGGCCCCGGCCAGAAGCCAACGGTTGACGGACATGGTCCCTCCTGGTCCCTGTGGCGTTGTCGCCCGGCTCTTTGTCCCCTACCGACCGAGGGGTCGGCCCGCCGGATCTGTGGCAGTCATGGCACGGCCCGAAGGCCGTGCCAATCGGCTATCGCATGACCGACCCGACCGACCCGCAGAGCGCCGATCGGCCTTCGGTGCCGGGCCCGCGCGTGCTAAGCGCCCGTCCGTCCAAGCCGCGGGGTGCCCGATGAAAGATTCCACCCTCGTCACCACCCTCGGGCGCGACCCGGAGCGCAACCACGGGATCGTCAACCCGCCCACCTGGCGGGCCTCGACGATCCTCTCGCCGACCGTCGAGGCCTTCCGCAGCCGCCGCTACGGCGAGCCCGGCTCCTACGGCCGCTACGGCACGCCCACGACCGCGGCCCTGCAAGACGCGATCGCCCGGCTCGAGGGCGGCTATCGGACGATAGCCGTGGGCTCCGGGAAGACCGCGATCTCGGCCACCCTCCTCGCCCTGCTCGGCCCGGGCGATCACCTCGTCCTGGTCGACTGCGTCTACGGGCCCACCCGCCGCTTCGCCGACGGCATGCTCGCCAAGTTCGGGATCCAGACGAGCTACGTGCGGCCCGACACGGGCGCCGACATCGCCGCGGCGCTGCGTCCGGAGACCAAGGTGGTGTTCCTCGAGTCTCCGGGCTCTTGGACCTTCGAGATGCAGGACATCCGCGCCGTCGCCGAGGTCGCGCACGCCCACGGTGCCGTGGTCGTGATGGACAACACCTGGGCCTCACCCCTCTATTGCAAGCCCTTCGCCCTCGGCGTCGACGTGTCGATCCAGGCCGCGACCAAATACATAGGCGGCCATTCCGACCTCATGATGGGCACGATCACCACGACCGAGGCGCTCTTCGAGCGGGTCCGGCACGGCGTGTTCGAGGTCGCCACCGCCGCCGGGCCCGACGAGTGCACGCTCGCCCTGCGCGGCCTTCGGACCCTCGCGGTCCGCCTCGAGCGGCACATGGCAAGCGGGCTCCTGCTCGCCGACTGGCTGCGCCGGCGGCCCGAGGTCCGCCGGGTCATGCACCCAGCTCTCCCCGACGATCCGGGTCACGCGCTCTGGCGGCGCGATTTCCTGGGCGCTTCGGGTCTGTTCGGCTTCGTCCTCGAGCCCTGCACGCAGGCGCAGCTCGCAGCCTTTCTGGACCATCTCGAACTCTTCGGGATGGGGGCCTCCTGGGGCGGCTACGAGAGCCTCTTGATCCCGACCGACCCGCGGCCGATCCGCACGGCCGTGCCCTGGACCGAGCCCGGCCAGACGATGCGGATCCACGTCGGCCTCGAGGATCCCGAGGATCTGATCCGCGACCTCGAGGCCGGCTTCGCCCGCTTCCGCGCGGCTGCGTGAGAACCCATCTCAGGCGCATGAGCACGCTCTACGAGGACGATCTCGCGGCTTGGGCCGAAGACCAGGCGCGGGCCCTTCGTGCCGCGGCACGGGCGAAGCTGAACACGCCCGTGGCGGTCGATTGGGAGAACCTGGCCGAGGAGATCGAGCAGTTGGCCCGCTCCGAGCGCCGCGAACTCGCCTCGCGGCTGTTCCGTCTGCTCACCCACCTCGCCAAGTGGCGCTGGCAACCACGGCGACGCACCCGGAGCTGGCGGGCGACGATCGGTGAGCAGCGCCGCGAGCTCGCGCGCTTGCTGGCGGACAGCCCGAGCCTCCGGTCGATCCTACCCGAGACCCTCGCTCTCGCCTGGGCCGATGCCCGCGGCCAGGCGGCCGACGAGACGGGCTTGCCGCTCGCGACCTTCCCCGAGACCTGCCCGTTCACGCCCGAGGCGGCGCTGGATCCGGACTTCTGGCCCGAAGCGGATTGACCGCCTCGCCGTCGCGCCGGGCGGCGATCAAGAATTCCCGGTTGCCCGCGGGCCCGAGGATCGGCGAGGGTACGATCCCGAGCACCCGCCAGCCCGGTTGCCCGGAGAGCCAAGCGGCGATCTCGGCGCAGACCCGCTCGTGCACGGCCGGGTCGCGCACGACACCCCCCTTCCCCACCGCCTCCCGGCCGGCCTCGAACTGCGGCTTGATCAACGCCACGAGGAACGCCCCCGGCGCGCACAGCGCGAGCGCCGGCGGCAGGACGAGCTTCAAAGAGATGAAGCTCACATCGCAAGTGACGAGCTCGACCGGCTCGGGTACCTGCTCGCGGCCCAAATGGCGGGCGTTGACACCTTCGAGGGCGACGACCCGCGGGTCGGTGCGCAGCCGCCAGAGCAGTTGGCCCCGGCCGACATCGACCGCATAGACCCGGCGTGCGCCCCGCCGCAGCAGCACGTCGGTGAAGCCGCCCGTCGACGCGCCGATGTCGAGCGCCACCCGGCCCGCCGGGTCGATCGCGAAGGCGTCGAGCGCGGCCACAAGCTTGAGGGCCCCGCGCGAGGCCCATTCCTCCCCCTCCCCGCCCTCGACTTCGAGCGGCAGGTCGGCGGCCACGAGCCGACCCGGCTTGTCGAGCCGCGTGCCGCCCGAGCGCACCCGCCCGGCCATGATCAACGCCTGCGCCCGGCTCCGGTTCGCGGCCAGGCCGCGGGCGACGAGGAGCTCGTCGAGCCGGAGCTTGCGGCCGTCCGCCCCGCTCACTCGGCGGCGGGCAGGGGCTCGGCCCGCAGACGCTCGGCGCGCGCCGGGTCGACGAGGGCGAGGGCCTTGGCGACGATCGACCGGGCATCGAGCCCGGCCTCGGCATATTGGCCCGCGGGCGTGCCGTGGTCGATGAAGCGATCCGGCAGGATCATGCTGCGCAGCACGAGCCGGCCGGAATCGAGGAGGCCCTCCTCGAGCAGGAACTGTTGGACCTGGCTGCCGAAGCCGCCGATCGAGCCTTCCTCGATCGTGATCAGCACCGGATGCTCGCGGGCGAGCCGGAGGATCAGCTCGCGGTCGAGGGGCTTGGCGAAGCGGGCATCGGCGAGGGTGGGGGCGAAGCCGCGCGCGGCGAGCTCCTCGGCCGCCAACAGGCACTCGGCGAGCCGGGCGCCGAGGCAGAGGATCGCGAGATGGCCGCCCTCGCGCAGCACCCGCCCCTTGCCGATCGGCAGAGGGATGCCGCGTTCGGGCAACGGCACCCCGACCCCTTCCCCGCGCGGGTAGCGGAAGGCGATCGGGCCCTCGTCGTAGGCGGCGGCGGTGGCCACCATGTGGACGAGGTCGGCCTCGTCGCCGGCCGCCATGATCACCATCCCGGGCAGGCAACCCAGATAGGCGAGGTCGAAGGAGCCCGCATGGGTCGCCCCGTCGGCACCGACGAGCCCGGCCCGGTCGATCGCGAAGCGGACCGGCAGCTTCTGGATCGCCACGTCGTGGACGACCTGGTCGTAGGCGCGCTGCAGGAAGGTCGAGTAGATCGCGCAGAAGGGCTTCATCCCTTCGGCTGCGAGCCCGGCTGCGAAGGTGACCGCGTGCTGCTCGGCGATCCCGACGTCGAAGCAGCGTTCGGGGAACCGCTCGGCGAACTTGTCGAGCCCGGTGCCGGACGGCATCGCCGCGGTGATCGCGACGATCCGCTCGTCGCGCTCGGCCTCGGCGACGAGCGCTTTGGCGAACACGGCGGTGTAGGAGGGCGGCCCCGCCTTGCCCTTGGCCTGGGTCCCGGTGACCGGGTCGAACTTGCCGACACCGTGATATTTGTCGGCCGCCGATTCGGCCGGCGGGAAGCCCTTGCCCTTCTGGGTCACGACGTGCACGAGCACAGGCCCGAGCGTGGGATCGTCGCGCACGTTCTCGAGCACCGGGACGAGATGGTCGAGATTGTGGCCGTCGAGCGGCCCCACGTAATAGAAGCCCAACTCTTCGAAGAGAGTCCCGCCCGTGGCGAGCCCGCGGGCGAACTCCTCGGCCCGGGCCGCGACCTGCGCCAAGGGGCGCGGCAGCGCCTTGGTGAGCTGCTTGGCGACGTGGCGCACACTCCGATAGGCGTGCGAGCTCACGAGCCGCGAAAGGTAATCGGAAACCGCGCCGACCGGCGGGGCGATCGACATGTCGTTGTCGTTGAGGATGACGACGATCCGCTCCTTGAGCGCGCCCGCGTTATTGAGCGCCTCGAAAGCCATGCCGGCGCTCATCGCCCCGTCGCCGATCACGCAGATCACCCGCCGCTCGATCCCCTCGAGCCGCGAGGCGACCGCCATGCCGAGCCCGGCCGAGATCGAGGTCGAACTGTGCGCCGCGCCGAACGGGTCGTAGACGCTCTCGCTGCGCCGGGTGAAGCCCGAAAGGCCGCCCGGCTGGCGCAAGGTGCGGATCCGATCGCGCCGGCCGGTCAAGATCTTGTGCGGATAGGACTGGTGCCCGACGTCCCAGATCAGCCGATCGTGCGGCGTATCGAAGACGTAGTGGATCGCGACCGTGAGCTCGACCACGCCGAGCCCGGCACCCAGATGGCCCCCCGTGACCGAGACCGCGTCGATCGTCTCGGCGCGCAGCTCGTCCGCGAGGTCCTTGAGCCGCTCGCGCGGCAATTGGCGCAGATCGCGCGGGTCGCGGATGCGGTCGAGGAGCGGCGTGGCGATCATGGCTCGGCCCGGTTCGTTCCGCCTCAATGGCGCCGCTCGACCACGAGGTCGAGGGTAGCCCGCAGGAGGAGCGCCTCGGGCCCGAGCTTGTCAAGCGCTCCTGACGCGTCCGCGCGGACCGCCTCGAGCCGCGCCCGCGCCCCCCTCTCGCCCAGGAGGCGCACGAAGGTCGCCTTGCCCTGCGCCGCGTCCGCCCCGGCGGGCTTGCCGAGCTCGGCCGCCGAGCCGGTCGCGTCCAACAGATCGTCGGTGATCTGGAAGGCGAGGCCGAGCGCGCGGGCGTAATCGGCGACGAGCCCGCGGCGTTCGACGTCGAGCCCGGCGAGCCGGGCGCCGGCCTCGCAGGCGAAGGCGATGAGCGCCCCGGTTTTGAGCGCCTGGAGGCGCGTGATCCCGGCCTCGTCGAGCGCCGTGCCCTCCGCCGCGAGGTCGAGCGCCTGGCCACCGCACATCCCGGCCGCGCCCGCCGCCCGGGCGAGGCCGGCCACGAGCTCCGCCCGGAGTTCGGCCGAGGCCGGCCAATCCGGCCGGGCCAGCACCTCGAAGGCCAAGGCTTGGAGCGCGTCGCCGGCGAGGATCGCGGTCGCCTCGTCGAACGCCACGTGGCAGGAGGGTCGGCCGCGCCGGGTGGCGGCATCGTCCATCGCCGGCAGGTCGTCGTGGACCAGCGAATAGCTGTGGACGAGCTCGATCGCCGCGCCGACCCGGAGCACCGCGGCCGGTTCGGCCCGGCCGAGCGCGGCTGCCGCCCGGACCAGGAACGGGCGGAGCCGCTTGCCGCCACCCAGCACGGCATGGCGCATGGCGGCCAAGAGGCGTCGCTCGGCCGGCGAGGCTTGCGGCTGCTCCGGGCCCGCGAGCAGCGCCTCGAGTTCGGCCTCGACCGCCCGGGCGTGCTCGGCCAGCAGCGCCGCCACCTCGGCCGGGCTCACGGCCGCTCGGCGAAGGGCTCGAGGGTCGGCCGGCCCTCGCGGTCGAGCCCGAGCTTCTCGACCCGGAGCTCGGCCTCGCGCAGCTTCTCGGCGCAATGCCGCCGCAGCGCCGTGCCGCGCTCGTAGGCCGCGATCGAAGCCTCGAGGTCGAGCTGGCCGCGCTCCAGCTTCTGGACCAGCGCCTCGAGCTCGGCCATCGCCTCCTCGAAGCTCATCGCCGCGATCGGTCGCTCCGGCTCGCCGGTCGCGCCGACCTCCTTCTCGGCGGCTGCCATGGTCCCTCCCCTCACGCGCCCGCGAGCACCCGCACGTGCGCGAGCGCGCTCTTCGATAGCCCCTCGAGATCGTAGCCGCCTTCGAGCACCGAGACGATCCGGCCGCGGCCGTGCCGCTCGGCGATCGCGACGAGGCGCGCCGTGATCCAGGCGAAGTCCTCTTCGACCAGCGCGAAATTGGCGAGCGGGTCGCGCGCGTGCGCGTCGAAACCGGCCGAGATCAGCAAGAGCTCCGGCGCGAACGCCTCGAGCCGCGGCAACACCTTGGCCTCGACCGCGGCGCGGTAGGCCACCCCGTCGGTCCCGGGCGGCAGGGGAACGTTGAGGACGTTGTTCGCCACCCCGGTCTCGGTCTCGCGGCCGGTCCCCGGGTAGAGCGGCCATTGATGGGTCGAGACGAAGAGCGTCTTCGGGTCGTTCCAGAAGATCGCCTGGGTGCCGTTGCCGTGGTGGACGTCGAAATCGACGATCGCGATCCGCTCGATCCCGTGCGCGTGCCGCGCCCGCAGCGCCGCGATCGCCACGTTGTCGAACAGGCAGAAGCCCATGGCGCGGGCGGGTTCGGCATGGTGCCCGGGCGGCCTCAGGCAACAGAAGGCACGCCGGTCCTCGCCCGCGAGCACCGCATCGACCGCCGCGACCGCACCGCCCGCAGCGGTGAGCGCCGCCTTCCACGAGCCGTGCGAGACGACCGTGTCGGGGTCGAGATGGGCGTGCCCGGACCACGGGATCGCCGCGCGGATCCGGCTCGGATAGGGCTCGGGGTGGGCCAGGCGGATCGCCTCGAGGTCGGCTTCGGGCGCATCGCGGCGGACGAGGCCCGGGATCGAAGCCGCATCCAGGGCCCCGAGGATCGCCCGGATCCGATCGGGCCGTTCGGGATGGCCGGGCCCCGTGTCGTGCTCGAGGCTCGCGGGATGGGTGTAGAGGAGCATGGCGTCCCTCCCCTCGCCTCAGGCCGCGAGCTTGGCGAGCTCGGCCACGAGGCGCTTGGCCTTCTTGAGCCGCTCCTCCGGGCTCGCGGTCTCTTCGGCGAGGACGAGCTTGTGGTCCGGGCGCACCCGCACGCGGCCGCCGCTCCGCCCGATCCAGGCCACGAGCCGCTCCGGGTGCGGGAAACGGTTGTCGTGGAAGGTCAAGACCATGGCCTTGGGGCCGGCATCCAGCTTGGCGACGTTGGCCTTGCGGCAGAGCTGCTTGATCGCGACGATCTCGAGCAAGCTTTTGGTCTCGGGTGGCATGGGCCCGAACCGGTCGACGAGCTCGGCTGCGAAGGCGTCGAGCTCGGCGGGTTCGGCGAGGCTCGCGAGCCGGCGGTAGATCGAGAGCCGCAGATCGAGATCGCCGATCCAGCTCTCCGGCATCAAGGCCGGCGCGTCGATGGTGATCTGCGGGGTCCAATCACCCGCCTCGGCTTCGGCCGGTGCCGCCGCGCGCTTGCGCTGGAGTTCGGCCACCGCTTCCTGGAGCATCGCATTGTAGAGCTCGAAGCCGACTTCCTTGATGTGCCCCGACTGCTCCTCGCCCAAGAGATTGCCCGCGCCGCGGATGTCGAGATCGTGGCTCGCGAGCTGGAAGCCGGCGCCCAGCCCCTCGAGGGACTGGATCACTTGCAGCCGCTTCTCCGCCGTCTCGGCGAGCTTCCTGTCGGCCGGGACCGTGAAATAGGCGTAGCCGCGCACCTTCGAGCGGCCGATCCGACCCCTGAGCTGGTAGAGCTGGGACAGGCCGAAGAGATCGGCGCGGTGGACGATCAGGGTGTTGGCCGAGGGGATGTCGAGGCCGCTCCCGATGATGTCGGTGGCGAGCAGGACGTCGATGCGGCGGTCGTAGAAGTCGGCCATCACCCGCTCGAGCTCGCTCGCCGCCATGCGCCCGTTGGCGACCGCGACCTCGAGCTCGGGCACGAGCTTGGCCAGGGTCTCGGCGAGCTTCGGCTGATCGGCGATCTTCGGGCAGACGTAGAAACTTTGCCCGCCGCGATGATGCTCGCGCAACAGCGCTTCGCGGATCACCACGGGATCGACCGGGATCACGAAGGTCCGCACCGCGAGCCGGTCGACCGGCGGCGTGGCGATCACCGAGAGGTCCTTCATCCCGCCGAGCGCCATGTGCAGCGTGCGCGGGATCGGCGTGGCGGTCATCGTCAAGACGTGGACCTCGGCGCGCAGCTTCTTGAGCCGTTCCTTGTGCGCCACGCCGAAATGCTGCTCCTCGTCGATCACCACGAGGCCCAGATCCTTGAAGCTCACGCCTTTGCCCAAGAGCGCATGGGTCCCGACGACGATGTCGATCGTCCCCTCGGCGAGCCCCTTCTTGACCGCTTCCTGCTCGCGCGCGCTCACCATTCGGGAGAGCTGGCCGATCCGGATCGGCAGACCCTGGAAGCGCTCGCTGAACACCTTGAAATGCTGGCGCGCCAAGAGCGTCGTAGGCGCCAGGACCGCCACCTGCTTGCCGGACATCGCCGCGACGAAGGCGGCGCGGAGCGCCACCTCGGTTTTGCCGAAGCCCACGTCGCCGCAGACGAGGCGATCCATCGGCCGGCCCGAGGCCATGTCCTCGAGCACCGCCTCGATCGCCCGGAGCTGGTCCTCCGTCTCCTCGTACGGGAAGCGGGCGACGAACTCGTCGTAAACGCCCGGCGGCAGCTCGAGGACGGGGGCCTTGCGGGTCGCGCGCTCGGCGGCGATCGCGATGAGCTCGCCCGCGAGTTCGCGGATGCGCTCCTTGATCTTGGCCTTGCGCTGCTGCCAGCCGACCCCGCCCAGCTTGTCGAGCGGCACCGCCTCGTCGGCGTGGCCGTAGCGCGAGAGGATCTCGAGGTTCTCGACCGGGACGAAGAGCTTGTCACCGCCGGCGTAGACGAGCTTCAAGCAGTCGTGCGGCGCCCCACCGATCTCGAGCGTGACGAGCCCCTCGAAACGGCCGATCCCGTGCTCGGCGTGGACGAGGAGGTCGCCCTCCGAGATCGACGAGAGGTCCTGGAGGAAGCGGTCGGCGCGGCGGCCCTTGCGCGCCGTGCGGGCGAGCCGCTCACCGAGCACGTCCTGCTCGGTGACGAGGTGGAGGCCGGGGGCCACGACCCCGTGTTCGAGCGGCAGGACCGCGAGCCCCACACCCGAAGGCAGGGCCGCGAGTTCGGCTGCGCTCCCGACCCGCACGAGCCCCTCGAGACCGTGATCCTCGAGCACCTGGCGCAGCCGCTCGAGGGCACCTTCGCTCGCCGCCACGAGGCAGGGCCGCTCACCCGCCGCCTGGACCGCCTTCAGATGCTCGACGACGGCGTCGAAGAGATTGGTCTCGCGGCTCGCCCGCTCCGGCGCGAAATCGCGCGCCGGCTTGCCGCCGAGATCGAAGCAGCGGGCGATACCCGCGGGTGGCACGGGCGGCGGGGCGAAGCGCGAGAAGTGATGCTGCGGCCGCGGCTCGACGAGGCGCGCGAAGCTCTGCTCGTCGAGATAGAGCCGCTCGGGCGGCAAGGGCCGGTAGGGTGTGGTCCCGAAGCTCGTGCCCACGGCCGGCGGGTCGCGGCGCGCCTCGTAATGCTCCCCGATCAGCGCCGCACGTTCCCGGATCGCCTCGCGCGCGAGATGGTCGAAGCCGATCTCGGCCTCGGGCTCGACGTGGTCGAACAGGGTCACGAGCCGTTCGTGGAAGAGCGGTAGCCAATGCTCCATGCCGGCGATCCGCCGCCCGGCCGTCACCGCCTCGAGGAGTGGGTCGTCGGTGACCGCACCGAACTCTTGCAGATAACCCACGCGGAACCGTTCGATCGCCGCCGGGTCGAGCAGCACTTCGCTCGCCGGTACGAGCTCGAAGCGGCGGAGCTTACCGGCCGAGCGCTGGCTCAGCGGATCGAAATGGCGGATCGACTCGACCACCGTCCCGAACAGGTCGAGGCGGACCGGCCGTGCGGCACCTATCGGGAAGATGTCCACGAGCCCGCCCCGGAGCGCGTACTCACCGGGCTCGACCACCGTCCCGACCCGCCGATAGCCGTCGCGCTCGAGCCGGGCCGCGAGCGCCTCCCGGTCGAGTCGGTTGCCGGTCTCGATCACGAGATGGCCGGCGAGCACCGTTTCCCGGGTCGGCACGCGCTGGAGCACCGCGTTGACGGTCGTCAGGACGAGCCTTGGTCCGGTGGACGGCTCGGCGAGCCGAGCGAGCGTCAGAAGCCGCTCGGCCATGATCTGCGGGTTGGGTGAGATCCGGTCGTAGGGAAGGCAATCCCAGGCCGGGAAGATCAGGATGTCGAGCTCGGGGGCGAAGAAGCGGGCGAGCTCGGCGAGCTGACGCGCGCGGTCGAGATCGCGGGCGATGTGGAGAATTTGCCGCGCCCGTCCGCGCACCAGCCGGTCGGCGAGATAGCGCGCCTCGAGCCCCTCGCGCGCGTTGCCGAGCAAGAACGCCCGCGGTCGTACCGGTGCGGGGGGTGCTCCGAGGACCCGAGCCGGGTCGGCCATCGTCGCGCTCACGCCTTCCGGACCGCCCCACCCTCGCGGGCGAATCGCTGCAGGATCGCGAGCAGCTCGCCGTCGTGCCGGGCCGGAGCCGGCCGGCGGCCGGTGGCCCAGTCCCAGATGTCGACGTCGGCTTCGGCGAGAAGCGCCTCGAGACGGTCGAGCTGCGTACCGTCGAGCCGCTCGAGCCACGCGTCCGCGAACCGGCCGAGCAGGAGATCGGCCTCGAGGAAGCCGCGGTAACGACAGCGGTGGCGCAGCCGCCGCCGCCGGATGGCCAGGTCGGAGTGATCCATGCTAAAAGTCGCTCCGGGAAGAGGCGCCCGGAGGCGCCAGCGTAGCGGAGATGTAGTCGAGTTGGGCCTGCCGGCCAAGCGACGCGAGGACGCGCGAGAGCACGCCACCTCGCCGCTCGCCGCGGTCTCGGCCCCGCTCACGAGTCTGCCGGGCGTCGGCCCCACGACGGCGACTGCGCTCGCCCGCCTCCTGGGGCGTGACGCGCCTCGTGTCTTCGATCTCTTGCGTCTCCTTCCCCGCGACTGGCTCGACCCGCGCCCGGCGGCCGATCCCGACCGCGTCAGGGAGGGTGCGAAGATCACTCTCCTCGTCACCGTGACGGGCCCGCCCACGATCGCCCGGCCCGGGCAGCCCACTCGGGTGCCGGTCGAAGCGGGCGGCCGGCCGGGCGAGCTCGTCTGGTTTCACTTGCGCGGCGAGTGGATGCTGCGACGTTTCCCGCTCGGGGCCGTTCGCCTCGTCCACGGCCGGCTCGCCCGCCGCGACGGCCGCTTCCGCATCGCCTATCCCGAGCTCCTGCCGAGCGCGCTCGTCCGCGCGCCGCGGCCGCTGCCGATTTATCCGCTCGTCGAAGGGCTCGGCCAGACGCGGTTGCGGGCACTCGTGCGCGAAGCGGCGGCCCGCTTCGTCGAGCTCGACGAGTGGCTGGGCCCGGCCGCCGCTGGCCGGCCTTCCTTCACCACTGCGCTCCGCGCCGTGCACGGGCTCCTCCCGCTCGACGGACCGGACCTCGAGACGGCGCGCCGGCGGCTCGCGCTCGACGAGCTCCTGGCAGCCCAACTCGCCCTCGCCCTGGAGCGCCGTCGGCGCGAGTCGGTTCCGAAACGCCCGACCCGAGGTGACGGACGGCTGCGGCGTGCCCTGCTCGCGGCTCTGCCCTTCGCGCCGACCGCCGACCAACGCCGTGCCGCGGCCGAGATCTCGGGGATGCTCGCGGCGCCGCGGCCCGTGACCCGGCTCCTCATGGGCGACGTCGGCACGGGCAAGACGCTCGTCGCGGCCCTCGTTCTTTTGCAGGTGGTCGAAGCCGGCCGGCAAGCGGCACTCCTCGCGCCGACCGAGATCCTCGCCCGGCAGCACGCCGCGACACTCGGCCGGTGGTTCGCCCCGCTCGGCGTCCGGCTCGGACTCCTGGTCGGCGCCGAGCCGAAGCGGGCGCGTGCCGAAACCTTGGCCGCGCTCGAAGCCGGCGAGCTGCCGCTCGTCGTCGGAACCCACGCGCTCCTCGAGCCCGAGGTCGCCTTCGCCGATCTCGCGCTCGCGGTGATCGACGAGCAACACCGGTTCGGCGTCCGCCAGCGGCTCGCGCTCGTCGAGAAGGGCCGCGGGGTCGACCTCCTCTTGCTCACCGCTACACCGATCCCGCGCACGCTCGTGATGGCCCGGTGGGGCGACGTGGAGGTGAGCACCTTGCGCAGCCGACCGGCCGGACGGCCGCCCGTCGTGACCCGCGCCGTGCCGCTGCGTCGGCTCGAGGAGGTCGTCGAGGCGTGCGGCCGAGCACTCGCGCGCGGCGAGCGGCTCTATTGGATCTGCCCCGCGATCGAGGGCGAAAGCCGGGCCGAGCGGGCAGCGGCCCTCGCCCGCCACGCGGCGCTCGCAGCCCGCTTCGGCGACCTCGTGGGGCTCGCCCACGGTCGCCAGCCGGCGGCCGAACGACGGGCGGTGATGGACGCCTTCGCGGCCGGCCGGATTCGCCTCTTGGTCGCGACGACCGTCGTCGAGGTGGGTGTGGACGTGCCCGAGGCCACGGTGATCGTCATCGAAAACGCCGAGCGCTTCGGCCTCGCCCAGCTCCACCAGCTGCGCGGCCGGGTTGGCCGCGGCAACCGGCCCTCCACCTGTTTGCTCCTCTGGGACGAGGCGGTTGGCGAGGCGGCGCGTGCCCGCCTCGCGACGTTGCGGCGAATCTCCGACGGGTTCGCCCTGGCCGAAGCCGACCTCGCGCTGCGCGGCCCGGGCGAGCTCTTGGGGGCGCGGCAGTCGGGCCTGCCGAGCTTCGATTTCGCCCATCTCGCCCGCGACGGCGATCTTTTGCCCGTCGCGCGCGCACTCGCGCGCGACGCCCTCGCGGCCGATCCACGCCTCGAGAGTGCACGCGGCCGCGCCCTACGGCACCTCCTGGAGCTGTTCGACCGGTCGGCGGCGCTCGGCCTCCTCGCGGCCGGTTGAGCCTCTCGGCTCGGCCGGGCGCAGCGGCAGGTTGACGATCCCGCCCGAGACCACCATCCGCATGCCCTCTTCGACCGTCATGGCGACCGGTACGAGCTCGCTGCGCGGGACGAACATGAGATAGCCGGTCGTGGGGTTCGGGGTGCAGGGCATGAAGACGTTGACCATCTCGGGCGCCCCTTTCCCCGGGATCTCCCAGAGCGTCGAGGCCGTGACGAAGCCGATCGACCAGCAGCCGCGGCGCGGCCACTCGACGAGCACGACCTCGCGGAACGAGCGCGAGGAGGAGGTGAGGACGGTTTCGAAGATCTGCTTCAAAGTGCCGTAAATGGTCCGCACCACGGGGGTCCGGGCGACGAGCTCTTCGCCCATTCGCATGATCGACCGCCCGAGAAAGCCGGCGGTGAACCAACCGATCAAGGTCAACGAACCCAGGATCACGAGCAGGCCGAGCCCGGGCACGCTGAACGGCAGATAAGTTTCGGGATTGTAGCGGGCCGGTAGCAGCGCGGCGGCCGTGCGGTCCATGTAGTCGACGACTTGCCAGACGAGCCAGAGCGTGATGCCGATCGGCGCGGTGACGATGATCCCGGCCAAAAGGTAGCCGTGCAGGCCGACGAAACGCCCC
>Ga0209809_1001690_pt1 | contig 17243 bp, 17 predicted proteins | sample YNPMSTMetaG_FD_186172 | JGI IMG/M metagenome (GOLD analysis project Ga0209809, IMG submission 186172) | Anoxygenic and chlorotrophic microbial mat microbial communities from Yellowstone National Park, USA - YNP MS-T MetaG (SPAdes) (version 2) ... | reverse complement strand
CGCGCGCCACTTCGGGGTCGCGCTCTAAGATCCAGCGGTTCTCGGCATCGCTGATTTTGCGGAAGCGCACATCCAACGCCTTCTCCAGCAGTTCGCGTGTCTGCTGCCACGAGCGCGGCTTGAGGTGGATCAGCGCAAGCCGCTGCCGCAAGTCGCGGGCGCACTCGATGCGTCGCCCTTCTGTCGACATCCGCTGGGCAATCTCGGCGAACGAGTAATAATCCAGCGGGAACTCGACCTGTTGCGCCGTCGCGATTGCCAGCGACGCGGCGCACCAGCACCCAAGAACTATCCCCCATAATCGCATAGCGTAAACTGTGTTCGGCGAGAATTCCAGAGTTCCTGCACGAGGAGCGCGTCAGGCAAGCGTAGACGGGTATACTACTGCTTGCATGGAAGCGTTCGTCAAGCCCGAAATTGAGTGGAGCGCGCTTGCGCCGATTGGCGTTGTGGTCGCAACCGCGCTGCTGTTGCTTATTTTGGAACTCTTTTTGTCCCCGACGCGCCGCACCCCGCTGATTGCCGTCGGGCTGTTGGGGCTGGCGGTTGCCGCCTACTTCCAGTTTGCGGTCTGGCAGGGCTTCGTGACGACCTTCGGCGGGATGGTGGTCGTCGATGCGCTGGGGTCGGTGCTGAGCCTGGCGGTGTTGAGCGCGACCGCGCTCACGCTGCTGTTTTCGGAAGACTACCTGCAGGCGCGGGGGTTGCGCGACGGCGAGTTCTACCCGCTGGTGCTGTTTGCCAGCGCGGGCGCGCTGGCGATGCTGACCACTACAAACCTGATGGTGATGTTCATCGGGCTGGAGATGCTCTCGCTCGCGCTCTATGTGTTGTCGGGGCTGGCGCGTAAGGAGACGCGCTCGGAAGAGTCCGCGCTGAAATATTTCCTGCTGGGCGCGTTCGCGTCGGCGTTCCTGCTGTATGGGATTGCGCTGCTGTATGGGGCGCAGGGCACGGTGGATCTCCGCGCGATGGCATTCCCAGCGGGCGAGGCGTCAGTCGCTTTGCTGACGGCGAGCGCGATTCTAATTCTGATTGGCTTGGCGTTCAAGGCGTCGCTGGTTCCGTTCCATTTGTGGACACCTGATGTGTATCAGGGCGCGCCGACGGTCGCTGTCGCCTACATGTCGGCGGTGGCGAAGGTTGCGGCGTTCGGCGTGCTGATCCGCCTAACGCTCAGCGTTGCGCCCGCGCTGGAACTGTGGGGCGTGCTGCTGTGGTGGCTGAGCATTCTGTCGATGGCGGCAGGCAACGCGGCGGCGCTGGTGCAGCGCGATGCGAAGCGCATGCTGGCGTATTCCAGCGTTGCGCACGCGGGCTACCTGACCGTGGGGTTAGTGAGCGCGAACGCGACGGGCGTCGCGGGCATGATTTACTATCTGGTCGCCTACAGCCTGATGACGGTGGGCGCGTTCGCCGTGCTGAGCCTGCTGGCGCGTGCGGGCGACGCCACGACGGTGGACGCGCTGCAGGGGCTGTATCGGCGCAGCCCGTTCGCCGCGCATGCGATGGCGATTTTGCTGCTTTCGCTGGCGGGCATTCCGCCGACGGCGGGCTTTTGGGGCAAGTGGTACCTGTTCTTCGCGGCGGTGGAAGCGAACCAGTGGCTGCTGGCGAGCGTCTTGGCGCTGACCAGCGTGATAGGCGCAGCGTACTACCTGCGACTGGTGTTCAGCCTATACGCCGAGCCGAAGGTGGAGATGGGTAGGTGGCTTGTGCCTGCGCCTGTGTCTGCCGCGCTGTTGGCGTGCGTGTTGGGGCTTATTGGGCTGGGCGTGCTGCCCGCGAGCCTGACCGACGCCGCGCGGCACGCTGCGCGACAGGTCGTGGCGGAACAGCCCCTCACTGCGCCGTCCGACGCTCAGGCGCGGAAGTGATCCCAGCCTGCAATCGCAAGCGACTCGCGCCCCCCATCTGCGCGCTGGAGCCACACCTCAGGTTGGGCAATCGCCTCGCCGATTTTCGTGAGGGGGACGCCCGTCTCGGCGGGGACGCGCTCCAGCAGTCGCAAGGCGACGAGCGGCGGCGCGGCGATAAGCAATTCGTAGTCTTCTCCACCCGCGATTGCGAAGGCGATGGGGTCAAGCCCATGCGCCTGCGCCCAGTGCGCCGCAGCGGGATGCACAGGCACTTGTGCAGCGTCTATCACCGCGCCCACGCCCGACGCTCGAAGCAGTTTCGGCAAGTCTGCTGCCAGCCCGTCGCTAAGATCCATCATCGCCGTCGCGCCCAGTTCCCGCGCCAACATGCCCACTTGCAGGCGTGGGATGGGTCGGAAGTGGGGCGCGAGGTCTACCTCAGAGGCTTTACCCGCCATCAGCGCAAATAGCCCCGCGCGCGAGCCGCCCAGTGCGCCCGTAACGAGCAGCCAATCGCCTGCCCGCGCGCCGCTGCGCAGCACAGGCTGCCCCGCCACGACGCCCAGCACGGATACATCGATGACCACGCGCTCAGCGCGGTTCGTGTCGCCGCCGATGAGCGCGACGCCGTAGGTCTGGGCACAATCGGCAAACCCGTCCACAAAAGCGTCCAGCCACGCGCCCGTGTATTCGGCAGGGAGCGCTATCGAAAGCAGCGCGCCCACGGGCGCGCCTCCCATCGCCGCAATATCGCTTAGGTTCACCGCCAGCGACTTCCAGCCCAGCGCGGCGGGGTCTATCCAGTCGAGGCGAAAGTGAACTCCCTCAACCAGCATGTCCGCCGTCCACAGGAGGGTCTGGTCGCCTGCCTGTAGCACTGCCGTATCGTCGCCGATCCCCTGCAGCAGCCGTATCGCGTCAGGCGGGGGGAGACGCCCCGCGTGCTGGGCAATCCGCTCAATCAGCGCGCCCTCGCCGCTTGCTGGCGCGTCTAATCGCATGGCAGGAGTGTACCTGTCCAGGTAGAATCACGGCGAGGGATGATGATGCGCATACAACATATCAGTTGGCTAACGGTATTGGCTGTGGGGTTGGCGGGCATGGGGTTTGCGGATGCGACCCTGTACGCAGGGCAGCCCACGGCAGACGCGGGAATTACCTTGCGCAGTTGGGGCGCAGGCTCGATAGAGGACAGCACGGAGACGACTTTTGTCGGGAGCCGCTCACTCAAGGTGCTGACGCGCGGGATGCTCTCAGGCGGCTGGATGATGTTCAACACCCCCGTTGACCTCCGCGCCGATTTGAACGCGCCTGACAAGGTCATGCGCTTTGCCCTTCGCTTTCCAGGCACGGGTGGCGCGGCGGGCGGCGGCGCAGGCGGTCTGCAAGCGCCCGGCGGCTTCGGCAGACCCGGCGCGCCGCCTGGCGGTCCAGGCTTCGGCGGGGAAGGCGGCGGTTCGCAAGCGTCAGGCGGCTTGGGCGGACCTGGCGCGCCTGCAGGCAGCGGCGGACAAACCACGACGCCCACCCTGCGCGAGCTGCGCCTAATCATCGAAACCAGCGATGGCAAACGCACGGAGACCATACTGCCCCTGCAGAACCTTCGCCCAGACGAACAGGGCTGGCAATCGCTCAGCGCTCCGCTTCGTTCCATCCCAGGCTTGCGCGACACCAACGGACAAATCGCCAAAATCGGCTTCTTCGGCGACACGACGGGCGTGTTCTACATCGGTGAGATTCGCACCCTCTCCGAAAGCGGACCGATTCAGGGCTACATGGCGATTCAGAACACCTTCGGCTCGATATTCACCTCGCGCACTCAGGAGCGGCTCAGCATCGCCGCAGGCGACGAACTCATCTTCTTCGGCGTGGCGGAGAATGTAAGCACGCCCATAGAGTTTCGCTGGAGTTTCGGCGACGACCCCTCGCAAGTGGACGGCGTAGGGCAAGTGGTGCGCCGCCGATTCCCCAAGCGTGGCAACTACACCGTGCATCTGACCATCGCCGACCCGCAAGGCGTGCGACCCCCAGCGACCGCCAAAATCCAGATTCAGGTGAACTGACGATGGCGTGGATCGACGCGCTCAAGTTCGACGCGAACGGGCTTATCCCCGCCGTAATTCAGGACGCCGACACGGGGCAGGTGCTGATGGTCGGCTACATGAACCGCGAGTCGCTGCAGCGCACGGTGGAAACGGGGCTTTGTACCTACTGGAGCCGTTCGCGCCAAAAATACTGGGTCAAGGGCGAGACGAGCGGGCACTTGCAGCATGTGCGGCGCATCTTGGTGGACTGCGACGCCGACGCGCTGCTGATTCAGGTCGAGCAGGTCGGCGTCGCGTGCCACACAGGGCATCGGAGCTGCTTCTACCGCGCAGTAGAAGGCGAGTCGCTTGCGGAAGTGGAGCCTGTGCTGATTGACCCCGACCAGGTGTACGGGTAGGCTTACCGCGCCGTGCCGCGCATCACCCGCGCGAGTTGCTTCTCGTGCTGGGGCGGGGTCAGCGCGACGACCGTGTCGCCCGGCTGCAGAATCAGGTTCGCTAGCCCCAGCGTGAGTTGCCCGTGGCGCACGACCGCCGCCAGCAGCGTCTTCGGGGGCAGCTCAATCTCGCCGATGCTCTTGCCCGCAACAGGCGATTCGGGCGTCACCTCCGCTTCAATCACCTCGATTTCGCCGCGCATAATCGCGCCGATGGGCAGCACCTCGCCGTACTCTACTTCCTGCTCCAAAATATTGAAGATAAAGCGGGTGCTACAGATGGTCTCGTGGATGCCCAGTCGGAAGAACAGTGGCTCGTGGCGCGGGTCGCGCACAACCGCCAGCACGCGCTTGACCTTGAAAAAGTTCTGCGACAGCTGGCTGATGATGAGGTTATCTTCGTCGTCGCCTGTGGCGGCGACCACCACATCGGCGCGCCGCGCGCCCGCCTCGTTCAGCACGCGCACCTCGCAGGCGTCCCCGTACATCACGCGCTCGCCTAAGTCGTCCGCCAAGTCCATCGCGCGCTTGCGATTCTTCTCAATCAGCAGCACCTCGTAGCCGTGCTGGTGCAACGCCTTTGTCAGATGATAGCCGATGTCGCCACCGCCTGCGATAATCACATACATGGCGCGATTATTATACCGACTGTCCGCCCTCCAACTCGTCCAGTACGGCGAACACCTCCGCAGGCTTCAACTCCAGCCCTGCCAACACCTGCGAGGCAACCGCCTGCTCCCCCGAAAACCAGCCCAGCGAACGATAATCACTCGCCTCGCGCACCTGCACTTCTATCGCCCGCTTGTCCACATCCACCAGCCACACCTCAGGCACGCCCAGCGCATGATAATCCTGCAGTTTCTCCTCCCACTCAGCGGGGCGGTCGGACGGCGAGAGGACTTCAATCACCAAGTCGGGCGGTTGCTCTGTGCGCGCCTGCTGGAGAAGGCTGCTGAAGTCGCTAAACCGCTGGCGCGAGAAAAACATCAAATCGGGTTGGCGTGTGCGCAACGGGTCACGACGCACCACCACATCATACGGTGCAATAAGCATCTCGCCCAAACGCTTCGCACGCGCCACAGGCGCAATCGTTAGCAAAATCTGCTGCGCCACAATCTGATGCCTAAAAGTGGGGCTTGCCAAGGGTTTCACCTCGCCGTCGATGATTTCGTAGTGCGTTAGGTCGTCGGGCAAGTTCAAGTAGCCCTCCCAGTCCACCACCCAACGCGCCGCTTGAGCCGCTGTCGTCATCGCCATCACGCTTCACCCCCTTGCTCCAACTCGTCCAGTACAGCGAACACCTCCGCAGGCTTCAACTCCAGCCCTGCCAACACCTGCGAGGCAACCGCCTGCTCCCCCGAAAACCAACCCAGCGTGCGATAGCCCCACTCCTCACGCAGCAGCACCTCAATCGCCCGCTTGTCCACATCTACCAGCCACACTTCAGGCACGCCCAGCGTATGATAATCCTGCAGTTTCTCGCTCCAGTAGGTGTAGGTGTCCGACGGCGAGAGGATTTCGATAATGAGGTCGGGGGCGACCTCAAGGCGGGGCTGGTCTTGCAGCTGCGCCCAGTCGTGGAGGCGTTCGCGCGAGAGGAAAAACAGGTCGGGCTGGCGCGTGCGCACAGGCGCACGACGAATCACGAAGTCAAACGGAGCAGTGAGCAGTTCGCCCAGTCGCTTGGCTTGTGCGAAAGGGTCTATCAACCGCAGAAGTCGCTTCACGATTGCCTGATGTTTCAATCTTGGGCTTGCCAAGGGTTTCACCTCGCCGTCGATGATTTCGTAGTGCGTTAGGTCGTCGGGCAGGTTCAGATAGCCCTCCCAGTCCACCACCCAACGCGCCGCTTGAGCCGCTGTCGTCATCGCCATCACGCTTCACCCCCTTGCTCCAACTCGTCCAGTACAGCGAACACCTCCGCAGGCTTCAACTCCAGCCCTGCCAACACCTGCGAGGCAACCGCCTGCTCCCCCGAAAACCAACCCAGCGTGCGATAGCCCCACTCCTCACGCAGCAGCACCTCAATCGCCCGCTTGTCCACATCTACCAGCCACACTTCAGGCACGCCCAGCGTATGATAATCCTGCAGTTTCTCGCTCCAGTAGGTGTAGGTGTCCGACGGCGAGAGGATTTCGATAATGAGGTCGGGGGCGACCTCAAGGCGGGGCTGGTCTTGCAGCTGCGCCCAGTCGTGGAGGCGTTCGCGCGAGAGGAAAAACAGGTCGGGCTGGCGCGTGCGCACAGGCGCACGACGAATCACGAAGTCAAACGGAGCAGCCAGCACTCTGCCCAGCTGTTTGGCGCGTGTGAATTGGCGCAGTTTCTCTGCAAGAGTTAGCATGATCTCTTGATGCTTGAGTCTTGGGCTTGCCAAGGGGTTCACCTCGCCGTCGATGATTTCGTAGTGCGTTAGGTCGTCGGGCAGGTTCAGGTAGCCTTCCCAATCCACGATCCAGCGTTCCGTTCTCGGTTGCGGTTGCGTGGTTGTGATTGCCATAAGACACCCCCATTAGAGCGCGGCTTCGCCGCGTTCGCCTGTGCGGATGCGCACCACCTCTGCCACATCCGCGATGAAGATTTTGCCGTCGCCGATTTCGCCTGTCTGTGCCGCCTCGATAATCGCGCTGACGACCTCCTCGACGCGCGCGTCGGGCACGACGACTTCAATTTTGATTTTGGGCAGCAGGTTCAGCGTGTAGGTGCTGCCGCGATACTTCTCGGTATGCCCTTGCTGGCGTCCGAATCCGCGCACATCGGCAACGGTCATCCCGTAGACGCCGATGTCGTTCAGCGCCTCTTTGACCGCCTCGAATCGGATGGGGCGGATAATTGCCTCGACTCGTTTCATCGCTGCGCTGCTTTCAGTTTACCCCACATGAAGTCGCGCAGCGCATACGGCAGGTCGGTGCCAATCAAATCGACGCCCGCGTCCCAGAGGGCTTCCCACACGGGCGGGATGTCGGGTGCGCCCCAGAATCGGAGTTTGTAGCCTTTCGCGTGGGCGCGGCGCAGAATCTGTTGCAGTTGCTCGCGTTCGGCGTCGGGAAACGCGCCGCGTCCGTTCCAGCGGAACAGGCGCGCCCAACTGTCGCTAACCCACGGCGTCAGCGTTGCGGGCGCGTCACCGTCCAAGTCGGGCAGGCGTCCGTCGTAGCCGACGAAGCGCACGCGCTCGCGCGCCAGTCGCTCCAGCGCGATGCGGTTGCCCGACAGCACCGCCGTCACAGCGCGGGAGTGTGTGCGCGTCCCCTCGTAGCGTGTCAGCAGGTCGTCGTAGCGCGCGAGTATCTTGTGCAGCGCGTCGTAGGTGCGCTGCGCGTCGCTCTTGACATCAATCAGTAGGTAGAAGTGGGGCGCGTCGGGGTAGATGCGCCCGCGAAACTGGCGCGCACGCTCACGCAACGGCGCAAGGTACAGCGACTCCAGCGTGCGTTCCGAGCGCAACTCGTGCGGGTCGTGCCCCACCAGCAGTTGGTCGCCCACCAGAAAGATGTCCGCCTCGACGCTGCAGAAGCCGCACTCCAGGGCGTCTTGGAGAGGGCGCTTGCGCCAGTAGTCGTTGTGCGAGTGGGCGCGGGGCAGGGGCGTCATGAGGAGTCCTCGTCGGCGTTTTCGGGCGCGTCCTCGGCGTCTTCAGGCGGCTTGGGCGGCGGGGCGGCAGGCGCAGCCCGCAGGATATACACGCGCACTTTGCGCCTACCGAACTGCATCGCCTGCTGGCGCGTTGCATAACAGAGGTCAATCTTATGCCCGCGAATGGCGCGTCCCTTGTCGGCGGCGATTGCCATCCCATAGCCCTCGATATACAGTACCGTGCCAAACGGGATCACGCGCGGGTCTACAGCGACTAGCCCGTAGCCTGCAGGCAATCCTGTGGCGGTGCGTCCCGTGCCTGTGCCGCCGCCGCTGCGGTGCGGGGTGTACGCGCTGGCGTGCATTTCGAGAACTCGCACGGTGCGGAACGCCGCGCTCCTACCCACTGCGCCGCGCGAGGCGATATGCCCATGCACGCCGATTTCGTAGATGCGCGGCTGCGGCGGCTCAATCACATCCTCGCGCACCTTGACGCGCCGTACCTCCTTACCGTTGCGGTAATAGACGCGCCAAATGATGAGGCTCTCGCCAGGCTTGCCTGCCGCTTTCAACACACGATGGCGCGGGGGTAGACGACGATTCACTTCAAACAAAGTGGGCGGCGGCGTCTGCACGCGCTCATCCACAATCTTGACGGTTGTGGCTCTCGGCGCGGCGCGTGGCTCTTTGGCGCAACTGAGTGCGCTTATCGCCGCCGCGCCCATGCACACGAGCAGCCCGCGCCACAGCCCAATCCAAAAAGTGTTGCTTCGCTGATGCATCCTTGCCTCCTTTGGCGTTTCAGTGGGCGCCCACATGCGATGCGGGCGCAAACGCGCGAGGTCAGCGACAGCTGCTATCGCGTGTTCGCTGTTGGTAGCCTGCCTTATCGCGTTGGGAGGTAGTATACCTAACCAGGAAGGCGGTGCAAGACAAACTTGTGTCGTGGCTATTACGCCCTTGTCAGACTGGGATGATGAGGGATTCGGGTACACTCTCGGCGGGGGACGGAGATGCGAAAAACGGTTCTGGGATGTAGCCTAGCACTCGGCGCGGTCTTGATATGCGGCGGTGTCGGGTGGATTGTGGCAGGGACGCGCGTCAGAGCCAACCCAAGCGCGAGCGAGCGCATCTTTACCGTCGAGCGTGGGGACATCACGGTCGAGGTGAGCGAATCGGGCGGGGTGGAGCCTGTGCGCGTGGTGGAAATCAAGTCGCGCGTGCCTGGGCGCATCGAGACGCTGCTAGTGGACGAAGGCGCAGTCGTGGAGCAGGGACAACTCTTGGCGCGGATTGACCCGCGCGAGATTAAGCAGCAGGTGGAGCAAGGCGGCGCGCAGGTCGAGTCGGCGCGGGCGAGCGCACAGCGCGCCCGCATCGCGCTGGAGATGGAAGCGCAGCAGGCGCGCCTACAACTCCAGCAGGCGCGAATCCGCTACGAGCAAGCCCTCCGCGAAGCCGAAACGCAGCCGACGCTGACCCAAACCGCTCTCAAAAACGCCGAGAACGCCCTCAAGAGTGCCCAAGAGAACCTGCGCCTGCTGCGCGAGGTGAAGCACCCGCAGGAGCGCGTGGAGCTTGCCAACGCGCTGCGCGACGCCGAGACCCGCCTGCAAGAGGCGCGTCGCAACGCCGAACGCCTGCAAGCCCTGCTGGAGAAAGGCTATGTCTCGCGCCAGCAGGTGGACGCCGCCCAAACGCAACTGGTCGCTGCCGAGAGCCAACTGCGCAATCTGCAGCAGCGCCAGCAGCAACTCGCCCAGCAGCACGCTATCGAACTGGAGAACGCCCGCCTGCAGGTCGAATCGGCGCAGTCCGACTTGGAGCGCGCCCGCGCCAGCGCAGTGCAAGACGAACTCAAGCGCAAGGCACTCGAATCTGCCCGCGCCGACTTGGAGAACGCCCGCCTGCGCCTGCGCGAGATCGAAATGCGCCAACTGGAACTGCAACAGGCGCGCGCCAGCGAGAAGCAAGCCATCAGCCAGTTCCAGAACCTGATGATTCAACTGTCGGAGACCGATGTGCGCGCGCCGATTCGCGGGGTGGTGACGCGCCGCTACCGCGAGGTCGGCGAGCTGGTGATGTCGGGCACGACAGGCTTCGGCGAGGGCACGCCCATCCTGCAAGTCGCCGACCTGTCGCAGATGCGCGTGCGCCTGAACCTCAACGAGCTGGATGTCGCCAAAGTGCGCGTCGGGATGCCCGTGGAAATCACCGTCGACGCGCTGCCTGAGCGCAAGTTTCGTGGCACAGTGCGCAAAATCGCGCCTGCTGCGCAGTCCAACCCGCAGCAAGCCTCCGCGCTGGGCGTGGTCAAGTTCGCTGTGGAGGTCTACCTGAACCAGACCGACGACGCGCTGCGCCCTGGGATGACCGCGCGCTGCCGCATCCTCACGGCACAGAAAGCCAACGCCCTGCGCCTGCCGCTGGAAGCGATTGGCAAAGAGGGCGACCGCGACTATGTGCTGCGCATCGTGCCCAACCAGACCGAGCCGAACGGCAAGCCCAAAACCGAGAAGGTGTTCGTGAAAGTGGGACTGCGCAGCGCGAGTTATGCCGAGATTCTGAACGGCATCCGCGAAGGCGACAAGGTACTCAAGCCGCCGTTCAGCGGTCCCCAACGCCGCCAGTTTGAGTTCGGCAGTGGGCGCGAGGGCGAAGAAGACGCCGAAGGTGAGTGAGGTATCATATTAGCGGGGTATGGCGTTCACAGTTGAGGACTTCGAAGATCTGCTACGCATTCTGGAAGAGAGACCAGAATGGCAGGAGCGGATGCGGCGGGCGATTCTGACGCGCGACCTGTTGGAACTGCCCGCGGATTTTGCACAGCTGCGACAGATTGTTCAGGAGCTTGCGGAGGCGCAGCGACGCACCGAACAGCGCGTGGAAGAACTCGCCGAAGCGCAGCGACGCACCGAACAGCGCGTGGAAATGCTTACTGCCGCGCACGAAGTACTGGCTGCGGAAGTTCGGGAACTCCGCGCCATCGTTGCGCAGCTTGGCGATACTGTCGCAGGTCTCAGTGCCACCGTCGCAGAGATGCAGCGCACCTTCAACGAGCAGCTGGAGCGACTGGAACGATTGCAGGAGGAACAAACAGTTCGACTGGGGCGTCTGGAACAGTGGCAAGAGGGCGAGACAGGCAGGCGCAAAGGCGAGCAGTACGAGCGGGACACTGTTGGGGACGCGCCCGTGCTGTTTTTCGGTGGACGGGGCGGCTCACCCAAGGAGCCTGAAGTGCGCGCACAGGTCGGCAATTGGCTCCGACCCTACTTCCTGCAGGGCTATGGAATCACCGAACGCGAGAACCCGCTCCGCGCCAATCTCATCTGGCGGAAGGGCGATCGGGTGGCGGTCGTCGAGATTGGCGTGAAAATCAGTAGGGACGATGTGAACCGCGCCAAAGCGCGTGCGAACACGCTGCGCCAAGCGGGGATAGACGCCTTTCCTGTCGTGATTGGTGAGGAGTGGGGCACGCCCGACGTCGAAGCGCTTGCCCAAACCGAAGGCGTCGAGTGGTATGTGCGCGGGGGGCTGTCGGCGGGCTTTCGGGAGTTCCGCCGCCTACCCGATGGGTTAGACGCATGAACGACCTGCTTATCATCGGCGCGGGTCCGATTGGGCTGGCGGCGGGCATCGAAGCCAAGCGGGCAGGACTGCAATTCCAGATTCTGGAGGCGGGCACGATTTGCCAGTCGCTGGTGGAGTACCCGATTGGCATGCGCTTCTACTCGCCCGCAGATGAGTTAGCCATCGGCGGCTACCCGTTCCCGACGCCGCACGACGAGAAGCCCACGCGCGAGATGGCGCTGACCTACTACCGCAAGGTTGCTTCCGCCGAGAACCTGCCCATACGCACCTACCAGCGCGTTGTGCGCCTCGAGCCGCAGGCGGAGGGCTTCACCGTACATGCTGATTGCGCCCTGCACGGAACCCCAGCGACCTACCTTGCACGGTGTGTGTTGGTCTGCACGGGCGTGTGGGGCAAGGCGCGTCGGCTGCAGGTGGAAGGCGCGGAGTTGCCCCATGTGCGGACGCGCTACGACGAGCCGATTCGATTCTGGCGCAGGCGCGTGCTGATTGTCGGGTCAGGCAACTCGGCGGGCGAGGCTGCCATCCGCCTTGCCGACGCTGACGCGCAAGTGTGGCTGGCGGTCGACCAACCGAGCATAGAGCAGTGCAAGTTCCGCCCATTCATCCTGCGCGAGGTGTTGTTGCGGGTGGACGAGGGGCGCATTACGCCGCTGACGCACGCGCACATCCTGCGCATCAGCCCCGACTGCGTAGACCTGCGCTGTGCAGAGGGCATTCAGAGCCTGCCTGTGGACTTTGTGCTGACGCTGATTGGGCTGGAGCCTGACCACTCTCTGCTTGCACCGCTGGGCGTCCCCTTCGGCGCGGACGGCAAGCCTATACACGACCCCGACACTTACGAAACGCCTGTACGCGGGATTTTTGTGGCGGGCGCGCTCTCGCAAGACGGCTTCGTCTACATCGCGCGGGAGCGGGTCAGGCTGGCAATCGAGGCGATTACGAGGCGCGTTCAAAGGGATTAGTCCACTGGTGTTGGGTCAGGGAGCGCATGTGCCTGTGCGGTCGGCTGCGTTTCGGTTGTCGAAGGAGCGCGCCTATCGTCAGTGTCAGCGGCTGTATGCACATGCGCGTCAGTTGACACTGGCACGGAAGGGCTTCGCTTGACGCCGAAGAAGCTCACCCCAGTTTGGGGTATACTTCCTCCTAAGGGTGATGATACGGATGCACAAACTGCGGATTGTAATTGCCGACGACGAGCCGATTATCTTATTAGACTTGCGGCAGATGCTGGAGGAGCTGGGCATGTCGGTGGTCGGCGAGGCGAGCGACGGCGTGCAGGCGGTCGAGAAAGTGCGCGCGCTCAAGCCCGACCTCGCAATCCTGGATGTGAAGATGCCCGAAATGGACGGCATCGAGGCGGCGCGCCTTTTGCACGAGGAGCGGCTCGCGCCCGTGATTCTGCTCACTGCCTACAGCGACGCCGAACTTATCCAGCGTGCGAAGCAAGCAGGCGTGTACGGCTACATCGTTAAACCGTTCAAGCAGGCAGACCTAACTCCAGCGATCGAGGTCGCCCTCGCACGCTACCAGGAAGCCCGCGAACTCGAACAGCAGGTGGACGACCTGAAAGACGCGCTGGAGACGCGCAAAATCATCGAGCGCGCGAAGGGCATCCTGATGGACACCTACGGGCTACGCGAGCAGGAAGCCTACCGACGCATCCAAGTGCAGAGCATGAACACGCGCAAGAGCATGCGCGAAATCGCGGAGGCGATTATCATCGCGCACACGCTTCAGAACCCCTCCCAATGAAACTTTCGGTCATCACCGACGAAATCGCCGACGACCTGCAGACCGCCCTGCAGGTCGCCTGTGAGTTTGCCATCGACCGCGTGGAGCTGCGCACGCTATGGGGCGTGAACCTTGCACAAGCGGACGAGGCGACTCTGCGCCGCGCGAAGTCGCTCCTGCAGGACTACGGCATCGGCGTCTGCGCGCTGGCGACGCCTGTGTTCAAGACCGACCTGTTCGGCGCGTCGGAACGCGGACCGATGCACGCCGCGCAGGAGGCGGACCTCGCGACGCAACTGCCGTTGCTGCAGCACTGCTTGGAGGTCGCCGCGTTTTTCGACGCGCCATTGATTCGAATCTTCGCGTTCTGGCGGGCGGGCGACCTTACCCCTGAACGCGAGGCGCAGATTCTTGGCTGGCTGGAGCGCGCGATTCGCTACGCTGAGCGCGCGGGCGTCCTGCTGGGGCTGGAGAACGAGCACAGCTGTCAAGTCGGCACGGGCGCGGAGCTGGCGCAGGTGCTTGGCAAACTCAACTCGCCCGCCTTGGTGGGGGTGTGGGATCCTGGCAACGCCTTTGTGCTGGGCGAGTCGGCGCAGGCAGGCTTCGCCGCTGCGCAGCCCTATGTGCGCCACATCCATATCAAAGACGCCATACGCCAACTCGACGGCAGCGTGCGCTGGGTCGTCGTCGGGGACGGCGAGATCGGCTACCACGACCACTTCCAGCAAATCACCCGCAGCGGCTACACAGGCTACCTCTCGCTGGAAACGCACGCGCGAATCGACGGCTTAACGCAGGCGGAGGTCTCGCGCCAGTGCCTGCACGCAATGACGCAACTCATCGAGCAGAGTATAGGAGGCGAGTAAATGGCTGGCATCACGGTACGCACTTTTCGCGAGCTACTTAAGCGCAAGTTGGTGAAGGGCATCGGGCTGATCGCGCTGCTGGGCGTCGTAGCGAGCATGGTGATTTTCTTCGCGATCCCGCCAGGCGCGCCGTTGCAGCGCGGCGGCGAAGGGGAGTTCAACCAACCCGTCGTCAAGGTCGGTGATGAAGTCATTACCGAGGGCGACCTCACGCGGTTTATAAACCTGCAGACGCAGGGTAACCCCCCCAGCGAATACGGCGCGCAGTTGCAGTTGCGCTACCAGACCGCCCAGAACCTCGCGAACCAGTTGGCAATGACGCTGGAGCTGGAGAAGCAGGGCTACGCCGCTACCCAAGCTGAAATCGAAGCGGCGAAGGAGGAATATATCAAGTCGCGGCTGGATATGCTGCGCCAGCAACTGCTGCCTGACGGCAAAGGCGACGACCGCGCCCTCGATAAGGCGCTGAGAGAGCGCGGCGCGTCGCTCGCCCGCGTGCGCGAGCAAATCGCCGCCGAAACGCCCGACCTGATATTCCGCCTGCGCGTCACGCAGGACAAATTCCTCAAGAGCCTGCGCGAGAAATACAATCCAACCGACGAACAGGTGCGCCTAATGTTCGAGCAAGTCTACCCTGCCCGCATCTTCGTCTCCGTCGAGAAGCACAAGGACAAAGCGCAAGCGCGTATCAACGAGGCATATGCCGCCCTCAAAGCAGGCAAGCCGTTCGCCGAAGTCGTGCAACAATACTCGGACGACCCCGACCCCATCAAAAAGCAGAACGGGCAGCTCACAGGCAGCGGCTACTACGAAATCCAAGAGCAGCTCACTAATCTGTTCGGCGCAGAGGTCGCCAACCGCGTGATGACCTTCAAGCCGAACAAGGACTTCACCGAGCCCCTGCAAGACAAAGAGAAAAAGGGCTACTACATCTACGCTATTGCCGAGCGCAAGATGGCGCCGCCCCCCGACTTCGACAAAAACAAAGAGCAGTACCGTCAAGCGTTTGTCAACATGCGCATCAGCAACGAGCAACAGCGCGTCATGAACGCTGCCCAGCAGAACTTCAAGCCTGAGTTCGTAGACGCGATCCTCGCCCAATATAACACGCTCACCAAGACGCTGGGCATGCCGACCCCTGAACGGCTCAAGACCTTCAAGGCGGTCAACGAGGCGCTCACCCCAATTGTCAACTCGGCAAACCCCCATGTGCGCCTCGCACAGTGGATGCAGATTCTGGTGCTGAACCAGCTGGAGCAAATCTCCAAAGAGGTGAAGGACAAAGAGAGTGAGAAGGCTTACCGCGAACAACTCACCGCCGCCATCAATCGCTTCTTCAACGAGGGCGGAGAAGACCTGAATATCCGCCTGATGCGCGCGGAGATGCTCATCGAGGCGGGGCAGAAGCAGAAGGCGTTGGACGACCTGGAGATTGCGGCGGGGATGGTGATACGCCCTGACGACTTCCCCTTCCTGTTCGGCATAGCGGAGCTGTATGAGAAGGCGGGACGCAAAGACCTCGCGCAGCAGACCCGCAAACGCGCCTCTGACCTGCAGAAAGAGATGCAGCGCCGCCAAGAAGAGCAACAGGAGATGATCCGCCGCCAGATAGAGGCGATGCGCAAGCAGCAAGAGGAGGAACAGAAGAAGCAGCAAGAGGCGCAGAAACAGCCGCAGGGCAACCAGCAGCCTGCCGCCAACGCGCCTCAGGCGCAACCGCAGGGGCAATCTGCGCCCCGCGCGCCGCAACCAGGCAAATAACATGCGCGTCGCGGTTGTCGGGCTGGGCGCAGTCGGCAGCGCCGCGCTGCGATTCCTCGCCCAGCAGGGGCACGAAGCGGTCGGCTACGAGCAGTTCACGCGCGGGCACACGCGCGGCAGCTCGCACGGCGAGAGCCGTATCTACCGCCTCACCTACGGCGACCCGCACTACACGCGCCTGATGCGCGAGGCGTTCCCCCTCTGGCAAGCGTTGCAAGCGGAGGCAGGCGAGGAGCTAATTGTGCCCTGTGGCGTGCTGTGGCTCGGCGACGCCGACGACCCTGAACTGAACGCCATCGTGCACGCGCTCCAGTCCGAGGGGGTTCCTTTCGAGTGGCTCAACAGCCCCGCGCTTGCTATGCGCTTTCCCGCGCTGCGCATCGAGGCGCACGAGCGCGCGCTGTTTCAGGGCAAGGGAGGCTTCCTACGCGCCAGCGCGTGCGTGCAAGCGAACCTGCGCCTGGCGGAAGCGCACGGTGCCACCGTCCGCGAGCAGACGCGAATCGCCCGTATAGACCCCCAGCCCAACGGCGTGTGGCTGGAGACCGAAGCGGGCGCGCGCGAGCGGTACGACCGCGTGCTGCTGACAGCGGGCGCGTGGCTGCCCAAACTGCTCCCGTCGCTGAACCTGCCGCTGACCGTCACGCGCCAGACCTATGCCTACTTCGCCGTGCGCGCGGAGGCAGAGCCGACCTTCGCGCCTGAGCGGATGCCCGTGTGGATCGAGGCGACGCGCCACTTCTACGGCTTCCCCAGCGACGGTAGGCACGCGGGCGTCAAAGTCGCATGGCATCGACTGGGCGAAGTGCAAGACCCCGATGCGCCCGTGCGCCCTGTGGACGACTCGGATCTTGCGCCGCTGCGGGAGTGCCTCACGCGCCGCCTGCCAAACGCGCTGCCCGAAGCTCTCGCGACTGCAACCTGCCTCTACACCAACGCACCCGGCGAGCGGTTCATCCTCCAGCCCCTGCCCGATGAGCCGCGCGTGTGGCTGGTGAGCGCATGCTCAGGGCACGGCTTCAAGTTCTCCGTCCTGAACGCTTGGCGGGCAGTGCTGCAACTCAGTGGAGTTGCGCCCCCCTCCTAACCTCCCCCTCTTGGCGCGTCCTGCCGTGCTGTCCCTCGAATGTGCCATAATATAGCGACTTGCTTGCCTCCACTGTCGGAGGCTGTGCGGACGCCGCCGTCGCGCATCGAGAGAACACTACAGGAGGCAGGACTATGAAGCGAGTGTACCTTTTCGAGGAAGGCAGCGCGGACATGCGCGATCTGCTGGGCGGCAAGGGCGCAAACCTCGCCGAGATGACCAATATCGGGTTGCCCGTCCCGCCAGGCTTCACGATTACCACCGATGTGTGCCGCGGCTATATG
>Ga0209809_1001689_pt1 | contig 17244 bp, 14 predicted proteins | sample YNPMSTMetaG_FD_186172 | JGI IMG/M metagenome (GOLD analysis project Ga0209809, IMG submission 186172) | Anoxygenic and chlorotrophic microbial mat microbial communities from Yellowstone National Park, USA - YNP MS-T MetaG (SPAdes) (version 2) ... | reverse complement strand
AGCGATAAAGACATTGTCGAGAGACTGAGAAATGTAGCTGAGAAGAATGGTATTCCGTATCAGATAGAGATCTTGATCTTTGGAGGAACCGATGCGGCTGCAATTCAGAGGACCTCATCAGGAATCCCGAGCGGGACACTTTCTATACCCTGTAGATACGTTCATTCTCCCCATGAGATGATAGACATAGAGGATGCAGAGAACGCAGTAAGACTTCTAAAAGCACTGGTAGAGGAAGAGAGATAGATTCTAAAATTCCTACATTTGAACATTTATAAACCTATGCACAATAGATGTCAAATTCAGATTTAAGTTTGCTTTGGCGGCAGAGGGAATAAATGAGTTAAATTCCAGTCTTACAGACTATGTTATTTGGTATAATACTAAGAGGGTATATAAAAGCTTAAATAATTTATCTCCTGCTGATTATATGTTAAAATATAACCCGGAGTTTCAAATGTATGTAACTCATACGTAGTAGAAAGTAGTTTACAAAGGAGATGTAGTTAATAAATGGGTAAATATATAGGGATGAAAGAGATAACACATCAAGACTATTTGGAATTTGTAAATTCTAAAAGCAAGATTGTAATAGAGGATGTAAATGTACCTCTCCAAAAGAGATGGGATATAAAATCTTATGCCCCACCTAATGATTATACCTTAGAAAGGACAACTATTTGGAGTTTCCCAGATAGAGGAAAATGGGCTACTCATATTGGAAATTACAGAGGAAATTGGTCTCCTTATATTCCAAGGAATCTGCTATTAAAGTATACTCAAAAAGGAGATTTAGTCTTAGATCAGATGATGGGAAGTGGCACAACATTAGTAGAAGCAAAATTATTGGAGAGGAATGCTATAGGGGTAGATATTAATCTAGATGCAGTAATAATTGCACGAGATAGATTAAATTTCTCTTTAAATACTATTTTCCCAGAGTATAAAGAGCCAGTAATTAAAACATATTGGGGAGATGCGAGGAACTTAGATAAAATAGAAGATAATACTATCGACCTTATAGCCACTCATCCACCTTACGCTAATATAATATCTTATAGTAAAAAGAAGAAACTTACAGATGACTTATCTCAGCTGCCTTTAGAAGATTATCTAAAAGAGATGAAAAAGGTTGCCGAAGAAGCATATAGAGTTCTAAAACCAAATAAAATCTGTGCAATCTTAATAGGGGATACAAGAAAACATAAACATTATGTACCAATAAGTTTCAGGGTTATGCAAGCTTTTTTAGAAGTAGGATTTATATTGAAGGAAGATATAATTAAACTCCAATGGAATATGAAAGCTACAAGAGAAAAATGGCGTGCAAAAGAGTACGAGTTTTATCTTATAGCTCATGAGCATATCTTCGTTTTCAGAAAGCCTAGTGATGATAAGGAATTCAAAAAGCATAAGTTTAGTATAAAGTGGTGGGAAAATGATTCAGTTTGAGAAGTTAGGATTTAGGAATTTTAATGACTATGTAGAGTATTTTTTCAATACTCTTATAGTATCTAATAAAACATATGAGTACTTTGTCGATTGGAAGAAAGTAAAAGGTGATATCAATAAATATTTAAATGAAATTTCACTTTTTAATTCGCTCACGAAGCTCGAACCATATCAGAGGGAAGGCCATTTAAGAGAATTGCTTCAAAAGTATCCTCAAATTGCAGAAATAATTCCTATGCTTATTGCTGTGAGGGTTAAGAAGGAAAAGATAGATATATTTGATCCAGAAGTTGAGGATTTTATGACCTTTGATTTCAGAAAATCAAACATTAATGAGACTACAATTCCACGCATAATAGATTTCTGCTATAAGATAGGTATTATAGAATTATTCGATGAGATTAAAGATATATACGATTATCTTCTTGGAGTAGAAGTAGGTTTAGACTCAAATGCGAGGAAAAATAGGAGTGGAATCATTTTTGAAGGTATGACTCAAAAGAAGGTAAAAAAACTACTGCTTGGAGCATCATACAGAGTAGTTGAAAATGACAGAAACTTTTCTCTTTATCCGAGTATTAGAAGGAGAGAGAGTGGCGGGAAAACTCATGATATTGTAGTCTATAAAAATGAACGGCCTGTCCTTATTGTAGAGTGCAATTTTTATAATGTTGCAGGAAGTAAGCCGATTTCAATAGCAGAGAGTTATTTGGAGATGTATAGAGTGGCGAAAGAACACGACATCGAATTCTTATGGGTTACTGATGGATCTGCATGGCGTAAGATGAAAGAACCTTTGCTCAGAGCCATGAAAGAAATAGAATGGATATTTAACTTTAGGATGTTAGATAGTATTGGTAAGATACTAGAGAGCCCCTAATTAAGAGGTATGTTTCTCTTTGTGGTAGTAAATTCAACCCACATTCCGCAGGTATAGTATAATGTATTAAAATTTTTCTTTTGAGAAAGGATGGAGGATTAGAATTGAAAGTTACTAAGGAGAAGAGATAGTAAAGGTGACAAATTTAAGAGAAGTGCCCAAGAAGATTTTTTCACTGATGTGGAAGGAGTGTGAAAAATATTATAATTGAGAATGACACGTGCGGAATGTGGGATATGATATGAGAATTAGAGGGTTTTATGACTTCTAGGGAAAGATTCTGGAACTTAATGGAATATAAACCTGTAGATAGAGGTTTTTATGTAGGTGCTGGTGCCTGGCCCGAGACTATTGAACGATGGAAGAGCGAAGGGTATGACCCTTTTAAAGAACCTTTCTTTCAGACAGACCACTGGGAATGGGCAGGCCATTGGTTCTTCCCGAATCCTCCATTTGAGAGAAAGGTAATCGCTGAAGATGATAGGACTATCCTCTATATAAATCACGAAGGAATTCTTATGAGAGAAAGAAAAGACAACCCTATGTCCTCAATGCCACAGTTTATCCGTTTCCCAGTAGAGACGAGGGAAGATTTTAGGAAGTTTATGAAAGAGAGGATGCAACCAGACCTTGCAGGTAGGATTGGGAAGGATTATGTAACTAAGTTACAATCTTATAGATATAGAGACTTTCCTCTTATAATAATCTCTGATAGATGGGGAGGTTTCTTTGGTCCACTGAGAAATCTTGTTGGTGTTGAAAGGCTCTGTATGCTTTTCTATGACGACCCTGCATTTGTAGAGGAGATGATGGATGCCATTGCAGATTTTATAATAGCAATGATGGACCAGATTCTAAATTATACTGATATAGATATGTATGGTTTCTGGGAGGATATGTGTTATAAGACAGGGCCATTGATCAGTCCTGAGTTTGTAAAAAGGTATATGTTTCCCAGATACAGGAGAGTAGTAGACTTTCTCCATTCTCGAGGGGTAAAGTGGATATCTCTTGATAGTGATGGAAATATCACGTCACTTATTCCCATATGGTTAGAAGCAGGTATAAACTTTATCTATCCATTTGAGGTTCAGGCAGGGATGGACGTTGTAAAGGTGCGCAAGACATTTGGGAAGGAATTGAGGATGATGGGGGGTATAGATAAAAGGGCGATAGCAGAGGGACCATCCGCTATTGATGATGAACTTAAAAGGGTGTCGCCTGTAGTAGAAGAGGGTGGATATATTCCAGCTCCTGACCACAGTCTACCTCCTGATGTATCTTTCAATAACTATTGTTACTATATGGAGAAATTAAAGAAACTGGTGGAGGAGAGACACATATGAAAGAGATGACAAAGCGGGAAAGGGTAGAAAGGACTTTAAATCTTCAGGAGACGGATAGGGTACCTGTCTATGACTTACTCTACAATGATGCGGTGATACAGTACTTTACAGGGAAAGTTCCGCCAACCGGAGAAGAAGGGTTAAAGATAACCTGCGAGGCTATCTCAAAGATGCTAGATATGACAAGGAGTGTCATAGGACCATCTGAACCCAGGACGTATAGGAGAGAAGATGGCCTCGTTATTAGACAGGAGAGATGGACAAGCTGGATAGAGGAAAAGCCTTTTAAAGATGAAGATGGGGCAAAGGGATGGTTGATTGAGAGCATCGAGAGATTAAAAAAGATAGATGTTGATGAAATGGCTAAGAGGTATATGTCTTATTTCAAAAATGTACTTGGTTATGTAGGAGATACAGTAGTTTTACACGCCCAGACAGGGACGGGACTTGATGAACTAAGACATAGTTTAGGAATAGAAATCTTTTCATATCTTTCTGTAGATGAACCTGAACTCATCTCTGAATACTTAGATGCTTATACAGATCTACAGGTTAAATTTATACATAAGATTGCAGATAGAGATCTTTCCCCCTGTGCTCTCACTTATGGAGACATCGCTGCAAAAGAGAGACTACTCCATTCTCCTCAGTGGTTAAGGAAAGAATTCTTCCCCAGGTTAAAGAGATTGAACGACGCCTGGCATGAACATAATATAAAGTGTCTCTTACATTCTGATGGATATATAATGGATATCATACCTGATCTTATTGAGACAGGGATAGACGGGCTGAATCCTATAGAGACAGTAGCAGGAATGGATCTGAGAGAGGTCAAGAGACTATACGGAGATAGGCTCTTTATAGCTGGTGGCATAGATGTGAGCCAACTACTCTCCAATGGCACACCAGAAGAGGTAGAAGAGGTCTGTAGAGAGGCGATCAGAATAGGATATCCTGGATACTTTATTGGTTCGACGACAGAGCTGGATAACGGAGCAAGACTGGAGAATGTCCTAAAGATGTTAGAGGTTGCCTGGAATACCAAGTTTAAGTAGCTTCTTCACCAGGTAGGTTGAATATCGCTCTTCCATCTTGGGGTACTCATAGCCCAGATTCCTGGCTGTTTCTGTAGATATCCATCTGTAAAGGTTCATAGTCTCTAGAAGGGCTCTTTTTATGTCATCTTTGTCATAATAGGCATACGCCCTTTTCAGACACTCTATAATTTTAGGTTCAGCCCATTTTTCCAGGAATCTACCATTATGCCATACATCATAATCCCAGCCATTCTTAGAGAGCATATACCATTCAATCATCCTTAGAAGATTCCATTTCATATGGATATCACAGCAGATTTTTGCTGTCCATAGTTCTCCTCTCAGTAGTTTTTTAGTCGTCCATACTGAGTGGTACCAGAAGTCCTTAACAGAGTTTGAAAATTCAAAATATGATGGGGGCTTATGAGTTACTTTCGTGTTCTTAAAATTTATTTCTTCTGAGATTCCAATTTTATCGACTAATATCTTTATGCCTCTATAGGCAACTATCCCGAGAACATTTAGTCTTTCTCTTAACTTCTCCACAGAGACTATGGCAAAATCTACATCAAGTCCACCATCAAATATTACTCTTAGCTCCTTCTCATCTCCAATAGCTGTTTTTTCTAGGAATATGATTTTGGAATTCCCTATATTCTTCACCCATTCTGTATCTTTTATATAGATATTTGGGTCATTCACTAAAACTACCAGGTCCAGATCAGACCATTCGTCTGCAGGGGAAAACTCTCTTGCCCTTGAACCTACTATAAAAAGACCAAGAATATTTTGATCCTTCTCAGCCCAGGTGATACTTCTATTTATAATCTTTTCATAGGTCATTATTAATCTCCTCATTATTGATTATATTTTAAATCTCTTTCAGTCTTCCAATGTCTCTGTTATATCTTACTTATCTATATCCGTCAAGTTTTAAGTGGCTCTCTTTTATTGTAGAATAAATATTAGCACGAGTTTGGCTTGATATATATTTTGTAATCTGTAAAATAAGTAGAATATCAAAGTTAGGAATTTGGAGGTGTAATAATTAAATGGAAGTACCTATTGGTAAAGGAAGATGGGCAAGAAGGGCATATGGTTTTGAGGAGATATCGATAGTTCCTGGGGATATTACTGTTGACCCGGAGTTAGTAGATGTCTCCCTGGAGATAGGAGGTTTTAGGCTGGAGATACCCATACTTGCAGCTGCAATGGACGGAGTTGTAGATCCAAACTTTGCCAGAGTGATGGGTAAACTCGGAGGTTTGGCAGTATTGAACCTACAGGGAATTCAGACAAGATATGAGAACCCTCAAGAGGTGCTGGAGGAGATTATTTCTGCCACGCCAGATAAGGCAACCGAGGTAATGCAGAGAGTCTACAGGGAACCGGTAAAGGATGAGCTTGTATATAAGAGGATAAAAGAGATAAAGAACTCTGGTGTTATAACTGCCTGTTCTTCGGTCCCTCAAGAGGCAGAGAGGATGGCTCAGATAGCGGTCGAAGCGGGGGTAGACATCTTTGTGGTCCAATCGACAGTAATTACAGAGAGACATAAGGCTAAGAACTATACCCCACTGAATCTTGAAAAGTTTACCAAAAAGGTCCCTGTACCTGTAGTGGTTGGGAATGTGGTAAGTTTTAGCACCGCTATGGAGCTTTTTGAGACTGGTATAAGTGGGATACTTGTTGGTGTTGGTCCTGGTGGAGCCTGTACTACCAGACAGGTATTGGGTATCGGTGTCCCACAGGTAACTGCAATAGCTGATGTGGCTTATGCCAGAGATATATTCTACCATAAGACCGGAAGATATATCCCGGTTATAGGCGATGGAGGTATGAATACAGGTGGAGATATAGCCAAGGCTATAGCTTGTGGGGCAGATGGAGTAATGCTTGGACAGGCTCTGGCTCGTGCTAGAGAGGCTTTTGGTAGGGGTTATCACTGGGGTATGGCAATGAGCCATTCTGCTCTACCCAGAGGGACAAGGGTCTATACGGGCACTACCGGGACCCTTCAGGAGATACTCTTTGGGCCTGCCAGGACAGACGATGGGACTCAGAACCTTGTTGGGGCATTGAAGAACTCTCTTGGTGTTTGTGGCGCTATGAATATAAAAGAGTTCCATCAGGTTGAGCTTGTTATTGCTCCTACCATAAAGACTGAGGGCAAGGTCTTACAGCAGGCTCAGAGGGTAGGGATGGGTAAGTAGGAATATAATCTAGGGGATAGAATCATCTATCCCCTAGAATCAAACTCTCCAAGGAAGGTAGGTGATATCATATTTACTGAAGAGAGGATATCCAAGATATTGGAGATAGTTAATGAGAAAAAGAGTGTTACTGTTCAGGAACTGAGTTCCCTTCTGAATGTATGTGAGGTGACCATAAGGAAAGATCTCAATAAACTTGATGAGATGGGTCTAATCAAAAGGACTCACGGGGGAGCTATAGCCTTAGTTAATGTCCAGTTTGAACCTTCACTCTTTGAAAGAGAATGCAAAAACCTCCCAATAAAATCTAGAATAGGAAAGTTAGCGGTGGACCTTATAAAAAATAATGATACCATAATACTCGATTCAGGGACCACCACATATCAGATAGCCAAGAATATAAAGTGTAAAGGTTTTACTAACCTCACAGTCATCACTAACTCTATCCCTATTGCCTATGAGCTTATGAATTCTTCCAATATACATCTAATTGTCCTTGGTGGGGAGTGCAGGAGTCTTACCGGTGCTCTGGTTGGAAGTTTTACTGAGAGTATCCTAAGAAACCTGTATGTGGATAAGGTCTTTCTAGGTGCTAATGGCTTGAGTCTGGAGAGAGGATTGACCGCACCTAATCCCACAGAGGCTAATACCAAGATGATGATGGCAAAGAGTGCGAAGAAGAGGATAGGGGTCCTGGACCATACAAAGATAGGTCAGGAGTATCTTGTTTCCTTTTGCCCTCTCTCTGAACTTGATATACTGGTTATCGATAGAGATTTATCCCCTGAATACGTCGAGCTACTTAGAGATGCAGGGATAGAAGTCCTTTTAGCTTAGTATCTTGTTGTATTTCTCTTAAAATAGTAGTATTCTTATACATATAAGAGGTAAGTCGACTATGATACAGGAGATTATAGAAAATGTAGAAAAGGTAATTGTTGGTAAAAGACAGGTTATAGAATATTTTCTTACCGCTATCCTCTCTAATGGTCATATCCTGCTTGAAGATATACCTGGTGTGGGGAAGACTATGCTATCGAGGGCTATGGCTATATCCTTAGGGATGAGTTTCAAGAGGATTCAGTGTACCCCGGACCTTCTCCCATCAGATATCACTGGGGTATCTATATTCAATCAGAAGACGCAGGAATTTGAGTTTAAACCTGGACCTGTATTTGCAAATCTTGTACTGGCTGATGAGATAAACAGGGCTACGCCGAGGACACAGTCTAGTTTGCTGGAGTGTATGGAGGAGAGGCAGGTCACAGTCGAAGGGGTGTCGATAAAACTTCCCAGACCTTTTATCGTTATGGCTACTCAGAATCCCATAGAGTACGAGGGGGTTTTTCCGCTGCCGGAGGCTCAGCTCGATCGCTTTCTGATGAAACTTTCCATCGGTTATCCATCATATGAGGATGAGATGGAGATAGTAAAGATGCAGAGGTTAAGGCATCCTATAGAGGAGTTGAAGCCGGTGGCCTCTCTTGAAGAGGTATTATCCTTACAAGAAAAGATAAAGGAAGTTTATGTTGATGAGACGATAATCCAGTACATACTGGATATAGTAAGCGCAACAAGAAAACATAGTGATATAGCTGTGGGCTCCAGCCCCAGGGGAAGTCTTGCACTTTACAGGACTTCGCAGGCTTTAGCCTATATCAGAGGTAGGGATTATGTGTTACCTGACGATGTAAAGGAGCTTGCCCCTTTGGTTTTGAGCCATCGTATTATTCTAAAATCCGAGAGCTATCTTAGAGGTTATACACAGAGGGGTGTAATTTCAAGTATACTTGCCTCTGTTGAAGTTCCGGTGGGAAAGGTTAAATGATAAGATGGTTCTCTTTAGTATTTTTCTTTGGTATTCTGTCATTATTATTCAGGATCCATTTCTTATATGTCCTCTTTTATCTTTCTATAATACTCCCTCTATTAAGCAGATATCTATCGAGATTTGTCTTCAGTAATCTGAAGCTGGATATCTCTTTAGAACCAAGGAATATATTCTATCGAGAGGTATCCAGATTTTCTATAACTGTATCAAATGAAACCTTTGTGCCCGTGTACTGGTTAGAGACGGTCTCTTATCTCCCGGAGAAGCTCATCTTCCCCTATAAGGTTGGAGGATTACACAGGGTCCCTTCGAGGGGGAAGATCTCTTTAACTTATGAGATAAAGGGTACTAAAAGAGGTGTTTATCAGTTAGGGCCTGTTATACTTCAGACTTCTGATATTATCTCTGGAGAAGAGTTTAAGAATACCTTTAGGGTTGATGATAGGTTAACTGTATACCCCAAAATAGTACCGATAGTCTCGGGTAGGATCCATTCTTACCAGCCAGTAGGTGAATTACGTTCAGATGAAGTTGCCTTTGAAGACCCATCCCTTTTTAGGGGGACTAGGGAATATGGCACAGGTGATCCGATCAAGCGGATCCACTGGAAATTATCTGCCAGAACTGGAGTCTTGCAGGTAAAGATGTACGAACCTACGGTTGGCGCTCAGAGTGTGATATTCCTGAACCTCAGATATCAGGATTATTCCACTTTCGACAGGGATTACAAGGTAGAGCTGGCTATAACCCTGGCTTCTTCTCTGGCGACATTTCTCATTAGGAAAAAGCAGGAGGTTGGTCTGGTGACAAATGGTGGAGATATGCTGATAGAGGATACAAGCCTTACAGTGCAGAAGATTCCACCAAAGAGAGGGGAAGAACATCTTATAAGAATCTTAGAATTACTTGCTAGAGTAACCCCTAGAAGGACCGATGATTTTCCACCTCTAGTCTATTCTGAGAGTTTATCCTTTCCCAGGTGGGTGAATCTGCTCGTAATTACACCAAGGGAGAATGAACAGCTTATTAGGACCCTCATAGGTATAAATCGGAGAGGGACAAATGTCTCCCTTTTTACTCTGATAGATTATAAGGGAGATAGGCGCGAGGAGGGAATCTTCATATATGAGGTCCCCAATGAAGATAAGATCAAGGCGCTATGACCTCCAGGAGATAGAAGGACTGATCTTTGTCTCTCTCCTTTCCTTACTCGGGTTCCACCTGATACAGAGTATTTCCAGAATCCTATTTCCATCCTTTTATATCCCATCTTATACCATTCTTAATCTCTTACTGGCAGTTATGTTTGGTTACTTTTTCCAGATCTCAGGTTCTGGTCTTGTTGGTCTTATACCTTACCTGCCTCTCGCAAGGCTTATCTTTGTCCTTGGGGTGAGAAAGGACCTTGGCTTAAAGCTCGATTTCTTTCAGCTTGGGGGTTTTTATTTCCCGATCAATCTCTTATTGCTGTTATTCTTCTTCTCTTTATCGAGTGCTACTGCTGATGACTGGAGCCTTCTTTTCCCTCAGAAAGAAGAGTATCCTCCCCCATTGGACTCCAAAAGGTATTACGAATGGGTAACAAGCCCCACCCACAGGATAAACAGGACCCCTCATCTTAGGAGTATAGGGGTTCGCTGGGCTTCTATACTTTTTCTGGTGATAATCGCCCTTGCGTGTATATGGGAGTGGAAGAAGGACATACCTGAGTATCTCTGGTATATGGTTACCTTTTACTTCCTCTTATATCTCGTGTTTCTCTGGTATGGGTTACTGAGGGCAAGGGCAACTGAAAAAGAACTGGATGGGCATACGGTATCCAGCGGGATCTTTACCAGGGGTTTATCTATCCCTATACTGATCCTGCTCTCTGGTCTTCTTATCAGTCTGGTATTACCATGGGGATATTCTCCGGTTTCTCTCTCTAAACTTGGAGAGTTTCTAGCCAGACTTTTTCAGCCCAAACCAGCAGACTATGGGACACCATTGATTAATCCTCTCTTCTGGAAGTTTAGAATCTTTTACATAAAGCCAAGGATAACTCCTCCAACTGCTCCCAGGAGTATCTACATACCCGATTATATCCTTTGGACTCTTCTAGGTGTAGGAATAGCCATTGGATTTTTATTACTTATAAGATCGGGTTTCTTCTCTAGGGTCATCTCTATATTGAAAGAGGGGTTTACCAGATTATTTTACTCTATAGGAGAATTAGCCAGAGGGTTAAGGTCTTTAATGAATATGGATACATCTTCCATCCATCTGCCAAGGATGATCTCTATAGAAAGGCCCTCCACTGTCCTTGGCTGGATAGTATATTACTACCGATTGTCACTGAAGATTATGGCTAAGAAGAATCTTGGTAAAGAGAAGTGGGAGACCCCGTATGAGTATGCAAGAAGGATCGAATCAATCCTTCCTGAGATTGGAGTTCCTTACCGGGAGCTCACTGAGATATTTGTAACTTCAAGGTATAAAAGGGTTTCTCCCAAAAAAGAGTGGGTCTCCAGTATGAAGGAGAAGATAAGAGAGGTGAAGGAAAAATTAAGATGAGAGAAGTATTTCTCGGTTTGGACCTTGGGACTCAGGGGGCTAGGGTCGTTATAGTAGATAAAGAGGGGAACATACTGTCGTCTTCGGAGGATGTATTCAAAAGAGAGCCTGAAAATCCTACATACTGGTGGGAAGTGGCAAGATGCCTTTTAGGTTCTAGTATCTCTAGACTGGGAAAAGACAGTAGAATCCTATCACTTGCTGTTACCTCAACATCTGGCACGGTGGTCTGTGTTGATACCAGAGGAGAACCTGTAATGCCAGCCCTGATGTATAATGACCCCAGAGGTGCCGAGGAATCCAAGATACTGAATAGACATCTGAAAGAGTTGACTGAGAAACTTGGGTATAAGTTCAATGCTTCATATGCCTTATCTAAGATCCTCTGGGTGAAGAATAATCTCCCAGATATATATGAGAGGACAAGGTTCTTCTTATCACCTACCGACTTTATAAACTTTAAACTTACAGGTAGGATGGGCATAACCGACCATACAAACGCCCTGAAGTTTGGTTTTGATTTGTTAGATTACAGATGGCAACCCGAGATAGAACAGCTGGGTATCGACCTGTTTAGACTTCCGGAGGTTCTGGCACCGGGAGAGATCATAGGGAGCGTAAGGAGGGAGCTCCTGGATGAATTTGGTATAGATTACGATATCCCAGTCCTTACAGGTCTTACAGATGGAACGAGTGGACAGATAGCGTCCGGGGCAGTAAGGGTTGGAGAATCCTCGACAACCCTCGGTACCACTCTGGTAATCAAAGGGGTGACATCCTCTCTCATCAGAGACCCTCTAGGTAGATTTTATAGCCATCTCCATCCCGAGAAGAACAGATGGTTTCCAGGAGGTTCCAGCAATGTTGGAGGAGAATGTCTGGAGAAGATCTTCCCCGGGGAGAATTATAAGGAACTTGATAAGAAGATAACGGGACTCATCCCCAGTCCCCTTATCATCTATCCACTTGTAAGAGAAGGGGAGAGATTCCCTTTTGTAAATCCTGGGGCTAGGGGTTTTGTTTCAGGGAGTCCTTCCTCCAGAGAGGAGTTATATCTCGGTTACCTGGAAGGGGTGGCTTATGTAGAGAAGCTCTGCTATGAGACCCTCTCAGAGATGGGAGTAAAGACTAACGATACCATATATACGGTTGGTGGTGGTTCTAAAAGTCTTATCTGGTTGAGGATAAGGTCAAGTGTTATGAATAAGGTATTGAAAAGGCCTGTATCAGCAACATCAGGGATGGGTGTAGCAATTCTAGGGGCGAGCAGGACCTTTTATGATTCTCTAGACCTTGCCGTCTCCAGGATGGTCAGGATAGATGTTGAGGTAGAACCGGATAGAGATCTGGTTCCTCTCTATGAAGAGAGATATAAGAGGTTTATAGAGATTCTCTCCGAGAGAGGATATGTATGATCAGGATAAGGGTCCTTGATGGCCAAAATGTCATAGGGGGTAATAAGATCCTGGTAGAGGGGGAGGAGGGCTGTATCCTGTTAGATTTTGGTATAAACTTTGCCTCATGGGGTAACTATTTTGAGAAGTTTATCTCCCCTAGGACAGGGCTTATTGTTAAGGACCTATTAAAGTTGAATCTTCTTCCTGAGATTGATATGTATAGGTCTGATTTTACTGGTAGCTTGGATCTTCCCAAATTATCGAAGGAGATAATCTTTGCCTTTCTATCCCATGCACATAATGACCATATGGGTCTTGTTGGACTTTTGAGGGAGGATATACCGATACTTTCCGCTACTGAGACTCTGGCTTTGACTGTAGCCTTAAGCGAGATTAACTCTGAAGAAAATAGCAGACTGATTGTAGATAGGAGGACCCCCGGGACTTACCCTGTGAGGGAGGATGTATTGATAAAGCCAAACCAGAAAAGTAATAAGAATCCCATCAAGAGGAGACTCATCTACTCTGGAGATAATGGCGTCTCCTCTCTCCCTTTATCTAAAGATCTCATAGAGAATTACTTTGAGGAGGTTGATATTGAAAATTCTTTCCAGGCTGGTTCTGTAGACGCAGAGGTACTACCTGTGTATCACTCGGTCATTGGTTCTGCATCACTGTATTTTACATTAAGCGGGATAAGAATCCTCTATACCGGAGACCTTAGAGATAGTCCCCTGCCTGAGGAAGAGAGACTCCTACAAGAAATAAGGGAGAATAGATTGAAGCTTGCTAACTCCACCAGAGAAATGATAGATGCTACAAAGGGTAAGGTAGATGTACTTATAGTTGAGGGGACCAGGACAAAGGAGTCTCACAGTAAAATAACAGAGGCTATACTCTACAGTAATGTATATGAAGAGGTGAAGAAGCACAGGGATAAACTTATAATTGCTGATTTCCCCTTCAGGCATCTGGAGAGATTCCATACCTTTCTTAAAGTAGCTGAGGAGACTGACAGACAGTTTGTTGTCCTGCCGAAGGACTATATAATCCTAAACACACTGGCGAAGATAAATTCCGATTGGGATTTTAGACGCTACCTGGGACATATCAGGGTCTACCACCAGGGGAAAGGGTCCTGGAAGGGATGGGAGAATAGGCTCTTGCAGGGAGAAATATTCAATGATCCTCCCATTGAGGATATCCTTATAAAGCCTTCGGAAATAGAAAAATCACCTGGGTCCTATATACTGAATATTGGCTATTATGAGCTTCCCAATCTGCTTGACTTTTCTTATGAGACATTAAGAGGTGCAATCTATATACATTCGAACAGTGAGGCTTATACAGAGGATCAGAATATAGATTTTCTCAGACTATTGAGATGGCTGAGGTATTTTAACATAGAACCCAAAGGGGTGAGGGAGAAAGATGGGAGCCTGGAATTTGATAGGATATACCATGCCTCAGGGCATATATCTCCTGAAGGGCTGGAAGCCCTTATAGAAGAGATTGATCCTCGTATTATCGTCCCTGTTCACACAGAATCCCCCGGATGGTTTTATGAGAGATGGGGTAAAAAAGTAAGACTGAATTCTGATATAATATTATATTAATCTCTAATTCCCTTGCTTGGGGTAGCTGGATTATGTATAATTAGTGGAAATTTTAAGGTTTTAGGAGGCTTATCATAATGGGCATAGTATACATAAATGGAGAGTTTGTTCCTACAGAATCTGCTAAGGTATCTGTATATGATAGAGGATTGCTCTATGGTGATGGGGTATTCGAAGGAATAAGAGCCTACAATGGAAGGGTATTTAAACTTGATGAGCATATAGACAGACTCTATGAGTCTGCCCACTCTATCCTGATAAAGATACCAATGAGTAAGGAAGAGTTCAAGGAGACATTGGCAGAAACGATAAGGAGAAACGGCTTGAAAGACGCCTACATACGTCCAATCGTTACCAGAGGGGTTAAGGGTCTCGGTATAAATCCCTGGGACGCTATGTCACCTACAGTGATCATTATAGCCGACAAGATTACCCTTTACTCTTCCAAGATGTACGAAGATGGGATTACTGCGGTCTGTGCCTCTACTATTAGGAATAATCCTAATGCCTGCAATCCACAGATAAAGTCTCTCAACTACCTCAACAGTGCGATGGCAAAGTATGAGGCTTATCTGGCAGGTGCTGATGAGGCTATCTTTCTGAATCCTCAGGGCTACGTGGTGGAGGCAGCAGTAGATAATATCTTTATATATACAAAACAGGGTGAACTGGTAACACCTCCAACATATCTTGGAGCCCTGAGAGGTATAACCAGGGATACAGTTATAGAGATAGCTAAGGCAAAGGGAATTCCTGTAAAGGAAGAGCCTTTCACCAGGCATGACCTGTACAATGCGGTTGAGTCATTCCTCACCGGTACAGCAGCTGAGGTCATACCACTGGTAAAGGTAGATGGCAGGGTTATAGGCGATGGACGTCCAGGTAAAATCACCAGAGAGATTATGGTGGCTTATAAAGAGCTTACTCAAAATTCTGGGTATCCTGTGTATTAATTATGGAAATACCGAAGAATAGACTATTACCAGATACAGCACAGATAAACAGCTTGGGACATTTGGAGATAGGTGGGGTAGATACAGTAGAGCTTGCTAAGAAGTATGGGACCCCTATATATCTCTATGATGAGACAACCATTAGAAATAGGATGAGGGAGTTTATTACCAGCGTGAGAGAGACCTATCCCAGATCTAAAGTCTTATATGCAGGTAAGGCATTTTTGATAAAGAAAATGGCAAAAATCGCCGCTGAAGAAGGATTAGGCTTAGATGTTGTCTCGGGTGGAGAGATATTTATAGCAAAAGACTCTGGTTTTCCTATGGAGAATACATACTTCCATGGGAACAATAAGACCCTTGAAGAGTTAAGGTTTGCACTGGATGCAGGGGTAGGAAACATTGTGGTCGATAATCTTAGCGAGCTAAAACTCCTGGCATCTCTGGTAAAGAGGAGACCCGTAAATATTCTTTTCAGGCTTACTCCTGGGGTTGATCCACATACACATAGTTATATCAGTACCGGTAAGATAGACTCAAAGTTTGGATTCCAGCTGGATAGCAGGGACCTGGAGGAAGCGGTAGAGCTTGTTAAGACAGTCACCTTTTTACACTTTACAGGATTGCACTGCCATATAGGTTCTCAGATATTTGATACTGCATTCTTTAGAATGGCTTCCCAGATAATGGCTGAACAGGTGGTTATATTTACAAAGAAGTGGGATCTTCCAGTAAAAGAGCTGGATATGGGTGGAGGATTGGGGATTGCTTATAAGCCTGATGATAACCCTCCTACACCCAAAGAGATGGCAGTAGCAATCGCCGACCCTGTAGGGGAGGTCTGCAATAGAGAAGGGATTGAACCTCCCACCCTTATACTTGAGCCTGGGAGATACATAGTTGGTAATGCTGGCGTTACCTTATATACTGTTGGAACCATAAAGGAGATACCCGGGGTTCGTAAGTATGTAAGTGTCGATGGGGGAATGGCAGATAATCCAAGACCAATGCTCTACCAGGCTGAGTATACGGCATTTTTGGCTAATAAGATGGATAAATCTCCCAAGGAGACTGTTACCATAGCTGGAAGATTCTGTGAGTCTGGAGATATTCTTATAAACAGTTCGCTTCTTCCAATGGTTGAGTATGGAGACATACTCGTTGTTTCTGCTACAGGTGCCTATAACTATTCTATGTCTAGTAACTATAATATGTGTCCCCGACCTATAGTTATAGGGGTGAGTGATGGGAGAGATGAGGTCTGGGTGGAAAGGGAAAAATATATAGATTTAGTGAGGTTGCAGAGATGAAGAGTATAAATATAGGGATGATAGGGCTTGGTAATGTTGGTAGTGGAGTCTGGAGGGTATTAGAAAAGAAGAAGGAAGAGTTTAAGACATTTCCATGGAATATACTGGAGATAAAGAAGATAGGAGTAAGGGATATCAAGAAGGAGAGACAGGTCAAGGTTCCTTCATCCATACTCACTCAGGATGTCGATAGTATCATCAACTCTCCAGATATAGATGTCATTATTGAAGTTGCCGGTGGTAAAGAGGAAGGCTTTAAGATTATCAGTAAGGCGATAAATGCAGGGAAACATATAATAACTGCCAACAAAGATGTCATAGCATCCTATGGACTGGAACTCTTTCAGATGGCGAGGTCAAAGGGTGTAAAGATATATTTTGAGGCAAGTGTAGGGGCAGGGATTCCAATCATAAGGGTATTGAGGGAAGATTTGGTAGCTAATAGTATTCAGGAGATTAGAGCCATACTCAATGGGACCAGCAATTATATATTGACAAGGATGTCAGAAGTTGGAGAGGACTTTGAGACAGCTTTAGCTATGGCTCAGAGGTTGGGTTATGCAGAACCTAATCCTGCTAACGATGTAAAGGGGATAGATTCTGCCTACAAGATAACCATCCTCTCCTCTATAGCGTTCAATGCCTTTGTAAAACCA
>Ga0209809_1001685_pt1 | contig 17263 bp, 10 predicted proteins | sample YNPMSTMetaG_FD_186172 | JGI IMG/M metagenome (GOLD analysis project Ga0209809, IMG submission 186172) | Anoxygenic and chlorotrophic microbial mat microbial communities from Yellowstone National Park, USA - YNP MS-T MetaG (SPAdes) (version 2) ... | reverse complement strand
GAAGAGCACTGAAACACCGACGGCGAGTAGATGAAAATATCGACGTCTCGTAGATTGAGAAATTTTCGGCTCGCTGAAGAGCACTGAAACTTCTCAGTTCGAGTCGGCACATCGTCGCCGAGCACAAATTGAGAAATTTTCGGCTCGCTGAAGAGCACTGAAACCGGTTGTGTGGTAGAATATGTGTGACAATCATCTATATTGAGAAATTTTCGGCTCGCTGAAGAGCACTGAAACACGCAGTTCGAAGAGCGCATCCGCGCAGTCGGCGCGCCGAATTGAGAAATTTTCGGCTCGCTGAAGAGCACTGAAACCGGTTGTGTGGTAGAATATGTGTGACAATCATCTATATTGAGAAATTTTCGGCTCGCTGAAGAGCACTGAAACAAGGGGTACGTCTTCGTCAACGCCGACTACGCTGCGATATTGAGAAATTTTCGGCTCGCTGAAGAGCACTGAAACTCGCCAGCACGATCAGCAGCGGCAGCGGATCGGACGATTGAGAAATTTTCGGCTCGCTGAAGAGCACTGAAACACCCCGGCGCAAGCTCGTCTTCGAGCGCATCAAGCATTGAGAAATTTTCGGCTCGCTGAAGAGCACTGAAACAGCGTCCGCGGTGGACGCGGGCTTGGGGCATTCCGTATTGAGAAATTTTCGGCTCGCTGAAGAGCACTGAAACCTCTCCCATGACGATAGAGGGCTTGCAACCCGTTTGATTGAGAAATTTTCGGCTCGCTGAAGAGCACTGAAACATCCGCGCCAGCTCAAGCCCCAAGAGGTGCGGATAGATTGAGAAATTTTCGGCTCGCTGAAGAGCACTGAAACCCAGGCGCGCGCCTGGCGGCTTTTGTTTGTTCAGCGATTGAGAAATTTTCGGCTCGCTGAAGAGCACTGAAACACGACATGTCATCAGCGGACGGAGGAGGGGTAATAGGATTGAGAAATTTTCGGCTCGCTGAAGAGCACTGAAACAGTTCCGACGCGATCTGGGCGAGGTAGCGGTATTTCGATTGAGAAATTTTCGGCTCGCTGAAGAGCACTGAAACTCTGGCCGATACGTGGCGTCGGTACGCCAAACATGTATTGAGAAATTTTCGGCTCGCTGAAGAGCACTGAAACGTCGTTGGATTATCTCCTGCATCGGCACCCCTCGAAATTGAGAAATTTTCGGCTCGCTGAAGAGCACTGAAACGCAGGATCAACGGCCCGGTGAACGAGGACAGCGAGATTGAGAAATTTTCGGCTCGCTGAAGAGCACTGAAACGTATAACCGTGGACGCACGTATTTCGGCATGTTGTATTGAGAAATTTTCGGCTCGCTGAAGAGCACTGAAACGTTCGTCGGTGTGTTGGCGCTCGCTATCGGCGTCACATTGAGAAATTTTCGGCTCGCTGAAGAGCACTGAAACGTCTCCGGGAATGTACTTCAACAGCGTCTCAATCGTATTGAGAAATTTTCGGCTCGCTGAAGAGCACTGAAACCCGCGCAGCAGCGTACTGCTGCTGCTTCGCCAGCTTCGATTGAGAAATTTTCGGCTCGCTGAAGAGCACTGAAACAGATCAGTGATCCTGCGAACAAATAGACACACTTCAAGATTGAGAAATTTTCGGCTCGCTGAAGAGCACTGAAACAGTCAACCGCGCGACGCAGGTTGTCGCTGAGGTCGAATTGAGAAATTTTCGGCTCGCTGAAGAGCACTGAAACCCCGTTCCAGACGGAGATCAACTCATTAATCCACGATTGAGAAATTTTCGGCTCGCTGAAGAGCACTGAAACCTACACCAAAGACAAACTGCCGGAACTCGTTGCTCGGCATTGAGAAATTTTCGGCTCGCTGAAGAGCACTGAAACCGACCAGCAGCGCCTCAAGGTGCGCGTGGATCGCGATTGAGAAATTTTCGGCTCGCTGAAGAGCACTGAAACGGACGCGTCGCGCAGCGACAGTCCGTCTGCACTGCTATTGAGAAATTTTCGGCTCGCTGAAGAGCACTGAAACGTTCGTCGGTGTGTTGGCGCTCGCTATCGGCGTCACATTGAGAAATTTTCGGCTCGCTGAAGAGCACTGAAACTCGCCGCGCATACGCTCCTGCTCACGTTTGCTGACAATTGAGAAATTTTCGGCTCGCTGAAGAGCACTGAAACGGCACATAGTACCAGCCGGTCCGGAGCTCAACGATCAAATTGAGAAATTTTCGGCTCGCTGAAGAGCACTGAAACCACTGCCCGGTGCGGCGAAAGTAGAACACGTTGACGATTGAGAAATTTTCGGCTCGCTGAAGAGCACTGAAACTGCTGACGTCGCGCTGCTGCGATCCGCGATGACCGATTGAGAAATTTTCGGCTCGCTGAAGAGCACTGAAACTCCGTCGTGAGATAGCGCGCGAAACGTATAGCTGAAGATTGAGAAATTTTCGGCTCGCTGAAGAGCACTGAAACTCAGACGGCGCGCTGCGCTCTCTTGCGCATCGTTGAATTGAGAAATTTTCGGCTCGCTGAAGAGCACTGAAACTGGGTGCGCCTGGCAGTGTCAGATACCAGCGGTAGATTGAGAAATTTTCGGCTCGCTGAAGAGCACTGAAACTCCCGACCAGCGGCTCTCATATTTCAGCGTTCAGAGATTGAGAAATTTTCGGATCGCTGAAGAGCACTGAAACCCGTGCATAGCGCTTCGACAATTCGCGCCCGAACCAATTGAGAAATTTTCGGCTCGCTGAAGAGCACTGAAACCAGGAGGAGCGAGGGAAGAGGAGAGAGAAATGAGAGGTGTTATGGAATTTCAGCTTACCGATGGGTGCCGAAACCTCTTCTCTTTTTCTGCCCTCTCACCCTTACGTTTTGCCGCACCAAAATCTCTTTTCTATCTCCTAATCTTCTCATTCCTACGTTTCATTAAGTGCCACGTGCGCGTCCTTACCTTCTCACCTTCCCCCTCTTCACCTGCGCGCTCAATGCCGTGCTATAATGTCTCTCCAGTTGGCGTATCGGCAGGCAGGGGCGTGTTATGAACCAGATCTACATTGCAATCGATATCGAAACGACCGGGCTTGAGGCGGGGGTTGATGAGATTATCGAGATCGCTGCTATCAAGTTCAGCGCGGATGAGGTGATTGAAACATTCAACACGCTGGTGCAACCAGTCTATTCCCTCCCTCTCAACTCCAGCCGGTTGACAGGCATCACTGCGGATATGCTTGCCGGAGCGCCTCGCTTCACCGAGGTTGCGCCACGTTTTGCTGCGTTCCTCAAGAATTACCCGCTCGTCGGGCACTATATTGAGTTCGACCTGCGTATGCTGCGCGCTCAGGGGATGCGACTGCCCCAACCAGCATTCGATACGTTCGAACTGGCAACGCTGCTGATGCCGCGCACGCCAGCGTACCGCCTCAGCGCGCTCGCAGCAGCCCTCGGCATTCCCCATGACGGAGCCCACCGTGCGCTGAGCGACGCGGATGTAACCCGTCAGATCTTCCTCCACCTGCTGCGCCGGATTGCAGCGCTCCCCCTGGACGATCTCAATGAGATTATGCGCCTGACCGGGCAGATCGAGTGGGGTCTGCGGAGCCTGTTCGAGGAAGCGCAACGCGCAAAAGCGCGACTCGTCTTTGTGGATGCAATACCCATCCAGGCAGACCGTCACGATGATCGTGATGAGAAGATTGTGCCGCTGAAACCGACCGGTGATGAGCGCCCGATCGATCTGGCAGACATCCGTCGGTTCTTCAGCCCCGATGGCGCACTCGGTCGCGCATTTGCGGGATATGAACAGCGCGATCAGCAGGTGCGCATGTCCGAAGCGGTCGCCGATACGTTCAACCAGGGCGGGGCGCTGATTGCCGAAGCCGGTACTGGCACCGGTAAAGGGCTGGCGTACCTGGTTCCTGCGGCACTGCACGCCATGCGCCGCGGCGAACGGGTAGTGATTTCGACTAATACGATCAATCTGCAAGATCAACTCTTTTTCAAAGACATCCCAGCCTTGCAAAAGGTGATGTCCAACGGCACCGACAAGCCACCGTTCACTGCAGCGCTGCTCAAAGGGCGCAGCAACTATCTCTGTCTCAAGCGCTATAAAGACCTGCGTCGCGATCAGCGGTTAATGTCGGACGATGTGCGCACCCTGCTCAAGGTGCAGTTGTGGCTGCCGACGACCGAAAGCGGGGATCGAGCGGAATTGCCGCTTCAGGAAGGCGAGAATGCGTCCTGGAACAGAATGAGCGCCGCCTGGGAACAGTGCACCGGTCCACGATGCAGCGAGTTTCAGTGCTGCTTCTTCTTCAAGGCGCGTAAACAGGCGGAAGCGGCGCACCTGGTGATCGTCAACCATGCACTGCTCATAGCAGATCTGGCGGTCGAAAACGATGTCATCCCACCCTACGACTACCTTATCATCGATGAAGCCCACAATCTAGAAGACGTTGCTACCGACCAATTGAGTTTCAATGTTGATCGCGAAGGATTGCTTGCATTTCTCGACGATATTTTCACCGAAGGACAGGAGCAGGTGGTCGGCGGTTTGCTTAGCGAACTGCCCAACCATTTCCGCGAAAGTATGGCAACCCGCGCCGACATTGACCGCGCCGATGCGATCGCCGATGCGTTGCGTCCGGCAGTAGCGCGCGCGCGCGATGCGGTGTATGGGTGCTTTAATGTGCTGATGACGTTCATCAAGCGCGAAGCCGAACTGACCGCCTATGACTCGCGGTTGCGCATCACCGATTCGCTGCGACGCAAATCGTCCTGGGCAGAGGTTGAACGCGCCTGGGACGCGCTCAGCGTGGCGCTCCACGCTGTCGGCGAGGGGCTGGGGCGTCTGGAGACGTTGCTGATGGACCTGAAAGATGCCGAACTGCTGGAGTACGACGCCCTGATGCTACGGGTGCAGGCGCTCAGACGCTACGCCACCGACGTGCGCGTCAATATCGGGCATATCCTGACTGGCGGCGCAGAAGAAAAGGTTACCTGGCTGACTCACGACCGCGTGCGCGATACGCTGACTCTTTCCGCAGCGCCGTTATCAGTCGCCGACGTGCTGCGCACCAACCTCTTCGAAGCGAAGACTGCGACCATCCTGACCTCGGCGACACTGTCGGTCGGCGGCAACTTTGCATTCATCCGTGAACGCATCGGTCTTGACCATGCCGAAGAGTTGACGCTTGACTCGCCGTTCGACTATACCCGTCAGGCATTCCTTTACATTCCGCAGGATATTCCCGAACCAAACCAGAATGGCTACCAGCGGGCGCTAGAGCAGGCGATCATCGACCTGGCGCGTGCGACCGGCGGTCGAATGCTGGTGCTGTTTACTGCTACGAATGCGCTACGCCAGACGTACCGCGCCATCCAGGAGCCGCTGGAAGACGCGGGGATTGCGGTGCTCGGTCAGGGCATCGACGGCTCGCGCCGCAGTCTGCTCGAACGCTTCAAGGAGTTTCCCGGTACAGTGCTACTCGGTACATCGAGTTTCTGGGAGGGGGTTGATGTCGTTGGCGATGCGCTCTCGGTACTGGTGATTGCTAAACTTCCTTTCAGTGTGCCAACCGACCCGATCTTTGCAGCGCGGTCAGAACAGTTCGATGATCCGTTCAACCAGTATGCGGTACCACAGTCGATCCTGCGCTTCAAGCAAGGGTTCGGACGCCTGATCCGTTCCAGAGAGGATCGCGGCGTGGTAGCAGTTCTCGACCGCCGTCTGCTAACAAAGAAGTATGGCCAGATGTTCCTTGAATCGCTGCCGCATACCACCGTGCGCAGTGGACCACTGCAACGCCTTCCCGACCTTGCGAAACGCTTCCTGGCGGCTGGCAACAGTGCAATCAATGGCGCTCCTGGCGCAATGGCAACTGCTTCTGAAATGAAACGCACACAGCGATGAGTGTGATCGCTGTGCCCTGCTTCCGCCTGGTTTGCTCAATTGGGCTTCGCACGGTAGAGCCGAAGTCTTACAAGTTTCAAGCATTAAACCCGGCCTGACCTGAATAGACAAGCTTCGCCCTGAATAGCCGAGGACTTATGAATTTCAAGTAAGTCCGCTCTAGCCCGCGCAGGCGGACTTCGCCTTGCAGAGCCGAGGGCTTTAGCCCCGTGGCCAGCTCGGTCTAGCGGATTTAATGCTCTATCTCATTATTTCAGTCATTGCACGGGGAGCGCTATTCCTGGGCTTGTCTATCAGGTTCAACCTTCGTGAGAACTGCTATCATTAGCCCCGCGGTCAGTTCGAGATACCGGCTTAGACTCTCAACCCTTATCGGTCCCATGGCACGAACGAACACCAGTTTATAGTCCTCATCATTTCGGTCAGCAACAAGCACGCCAGTAAAACCGAAGAAGGGCGCTTACGCGCCCTCCTTCAACACCTTCCTATCTCGCATCAGCGAGATTTACACCTTTAGCGCAATAACTGGTTTCGATAGCGGACAGCATTGCACTCAATGCCCATTGTGCTCCGCTCTCACCTCGCTGAGCGCTGCCAGCTCCTTATAGTGCTTCCAGCGTGCGCGAACCGACGCTTCCGCCTGGTGTAGAAGCGCCTCAGCACGCTCTGGATCACTCTGCACCAGCATGCGATAACGAGTCTCGTTATAGATGAACTTCTCAAGTGGCAGCGATGGATCTTTCGAGTCGATAATCAGCGGATTTTTCCCTTCAGCCGCCAGACTCGGATTGTAGCGGTACAGTGGCCAATAGCCAGTCTGAACCGCCAGTTTCTGCTGCTCCAGACCCTTGCGCATATCGATGCCATGAGCAATGCAGTGCGAGTAGGCAATGATCAGCGATGGGCCATCATACGCCTCAGCTTCCAAGAAGGCACGCAGCGTCTGCACATCATCAGCGCCCATTGCCACCCGCGCCACGTAGATATTTCCGTATGCCATTGCAATCAGACCAAGGTCCTTCTTTGGCGAGGATTTGCCCTTTGCAGCAAACTTCGCCACCGCACCGATCGGGGTGGACTTCGATGCCTGCCCGCCCGTGTTGGAGTACACTTCGGTATCAAGCACCAGGACATTGACATTGTACCCCGACGCCAGCACATGGTCGAGACCGCCGTAACCGATGTCATACGCCCAACCATCGCCGCCAATGATCCAGACGCTCTTCTTCACCAGAACGTCTGCCAGGCTGAGCAGTTCGTGCTCACGCTCCACAACATCCGGGAACTGGCTGCGATCCAGGGTACGGAGACGCTGTTTCAGCAATTCGACCCGCTCACGCTGTGCAGCAATGCCTGCCTCGGTGCTCTGATCGGCGTTCAACAAAGCATCGATCAGGTCCTGCCCGACGACCGGCGCAAACAGTGGCAGCAATTCGCGCACATGCTCGATCTGCTGGTCGAGCGCTAGACGCATGCCAAGACCAAATTCAGCGTTGTCTTCAAAGAGCGAGTTGCACCACGCGGGACCACGCCCTTCGACATTCTTCGTATACGGCGTCGTCGGCAGGTTGCCGCCGTAGATCGACGAGCAACCAGTCGCATTGGCTATCAGCAAGCGATCACCAAACAGTTGCGTCAGCAGTTTGATATACGGCGTCTCACCGCATCCGGCGCAGGCACCGGAGAATTCAAACAACGGCTGGAGCAACTGCGAGTTCTTGATTGACCCAACGTGCAACGAGATGCGCGGCACATCGGGAATGCTCAGGAAGAAATTCCAGTTGCGCACCTCACGCTCACGCACCTCGACCAGCGGTTTCATGTTGATCGCCTTACGCCCAACCTGTCGCTTGTCCTTTGCCGGACATACCTCGACGCACAGACCGCATCCCGTGCAGTCTTCTGGCGAAATCGCCAGGGTGTATTTATAACCGGGGAATTCCTTGAAGCGTGCTTCGGCGCTGAGGAACGTTTCGGGAGCGCCTTCAAGCAGCGCCGGTTCGTATACCTTTGTGCGGATGACCGCATGCGGACAGACGTAGGCGCATTTGCCGCACTGGATGCAGATGTCGGGTTCCCAGACCGGCACCTCCAGCGCAATCGCTCGCTTTTCCCACGCTGCCGTGCCAGTTGGGAAAGTGCCATCGACTGGCAATTTGCTCACCGGCAGCGAGTCGCCCTCATAGGCGATCATTGGAGCAAGCACCTCTTTCACAAACTCAGGCGCCTGTTCAGGCACCGGCGGTCGGCGAGTGAACGGTGACCGGAACCCGGCGAATTTTTCGACGTCCACTTCGTACAGGCGTGCAAGTGCGGCATCGACAGCACGGTAGTTCTGCTGCACCACTGCCTCACCGCGTTTACCATAAGTCTTCTTAATGCTGCGCTTGATCTCGGCAATCGCTTCATCGCGCGGCAGCACGCCCGAAATGGCGAAGAATGCGGTCTGCATCACAGTATTGACGCGCCGCCCCATGCCGCTCTCTCTCGCTACCCGGTCGCCGTCGATCACATAGAACTTCAACTTCTTGCGCACAATATCGTCCTGCACTTCACGCGGCAAGTGGTACCAGACTTCGTCTGGTCCGTACATGCTGTTTAGCAGGAAGACCGCGCCAGGTTCAGCCGCTTTCAGCACATCGATACGTTCGAGGAAGGAGAACTGATGGCAGGCGACGAAATTCGCCCGCTCGATCAGGTACGGCGCGCGGATCGGATCGGGACCGAAGCGCAGGTGCGACACAGTCATTGAACCGGATTTCTTCGAGTCGTAGACGAAGTACCCCTGCGCGTAGTTGTTGGTTTCTTCGCCGATGATCTTGATCGAGTTCTTATTGGCGCCGACCGTGCCATCGGCACCCAGCCCGTAGAACAGACAGCGCACCGTGCGCGGCGATTCGATCGAGAATGAGTGATCGACATCCAGGCTGGTGTGGCTCACATCGTCAATGATACCGACTGTGAAATGGTTCTTCGGCTGATCCTTTGCCAGTTCATCGAACACTGCCTTCGCCATCGCAGGGGTGAATTCCTTGGATGCCAGACCATACCTGCCGCCGATCACTGGCAGATGACGGCCACTCTCTGCCATTGCTGCCACAACATCAAGGTAGAGCGGCTCACCGCTGCTGCCCGGCTCCTTCGTGCGGTCGAGCACCGCAATACGCTGCACCGTCGCTGGCAACGCCGCCACGAAGTGTGCCACCGAAAATGGGCGATAGAGACGCACGGAGACAACCCCAACTTTCTCGCCGCGCTCCGCCAGGAACATCGCCGTCTCGCGCGCGGTTTCCGCACCGGAACCCATGATCACAATCACGCGCTCAGCATCCGGTGCGCCTGTATAATCGAACAGATGATAGGCGCGTCCCGTCAATTGCGCGAACCGATCCATTGTTTCCTGAACAATGCCTGGTGTTGCCGCGTAGAAGAGGTTGACTGTCTCACGCGACTGGAAGTACACATCGGGATTCTGCGCTGTACCGCGAATGACCGGATGGTCGGGGCTTAGCGCGCGCATACGATGCGCTTCGAGCAATGAGGAGTCGATCATCGCGTGCAGGTCATCATCCGTCAGTTGCTCGATCTTATTGATCTCGTGTGACGTGCGGAACCCGTCGAAGAAGTGGAGGAATGGAACGCGCGCTTTGAGCGTCGCCGCGTGCGCCACCAGCGCCAGATCGTGCGCTTCCTGCACCGACGAAGATGCCAGCAGCGCCCAGCCGGTCTGACGTGTCGCCATCACATCCTGATGATCGCCAAATATCGACAGCGCATGGGTCGCAATCGAGCGTGCCGCGATATGAAAGACCGTTGAGGTCAGTTCACCGGCGATTTTGTACATGTTCGGGATCATCAGCAGCAATCCTTGCGCTGCGGTGAAAGTCGTTGTCAGAGCACCGCGTTGTAATGCTCCATGACAGGCGCCAGCTGCGCCGCCTTCCGACTGCATCTCGATAACCAGGGGCGTCGTACCCCACAAATTCGGCTTCCCGGCGGCAGCCCAGGCATCCGCCAGTTCACCCATAGGCGTGGAAGGTGTGATCGGATAAATAGCAATAACCTCGCTTAGACGATACGCAATGCTGGCGGCAGCCTCGTTGCCATCCAGCGTGACCCAACTCCGCTTCATATAGTCCTCCTCGCAAACCAGAGTATGTGACGCAGAGACGGCCCGGCGGATGCAGGTGTGTCAGCCGACTCTGGCGAGAGATATGACAGACAGGGAACGCAGAGCGCTGCGTAGCACGCTTAGTATACGCTGCGCCAGGAAGCCGGGGGGTAAAGAAGACACAACAGAGAGTAATGCTTCCTCGCTATAGTTTGTGGGAGTTGCCACAGATAAACAACCGAATGTGGACGTGTGTTGAGGAATGTTTACTGTATGTAGCGACGTTCCGTCCCTTTATCAGCAGAGCGCGTGTTACGATAGACTCAGTTCAGGAGATAAGCGTTCAAGGCAGGCGCTCGGGCTACGTGCGGGGGAATGCACGGGTCACTCCTGATACGGCGTGAGTCTTTCGTGTTTCTGCAATCGACATTGTTGTGCCGGAACAGTCACGGACGATTGACCGCATCCGCCCAATCTGGAGACGAGGCGATGTCGCCTTGCAACAGTTCTCACAATGAGGTGAGCGATGGAACGCAATGAAGCCGGGCTTGTTTCCCCTGGACAGATCGACTCACTGTTGAAACTGCGCCTTGTTCTGCTATTCACCGAGTATCCCTGGTTGCGTATGAACGTTGCTATGGCGCAGCAACGCCTGCGTGAAAGCCCCTGGGCAATCGCCGACGCTCTCGATGAACTGGCAAGTGCCGGGTTGCTGAGCCGGGTAGAGTGCTGTGGCCAACCGATGTACCGATTGACTACTGTACCAGAACAGCGCCTGCGTCTGGAACATCTCGCCCGCAGTTTCGACGATCCCCAGCGGCGTGACGAGATCTACGACCTGGTGCGCGCCACGCACCAGGAGCGTCGCTTCCGCGATATGGGCATGGCGCGGATGGGGATGACAGGCGTGCAGGAGTTCGACACGGTCATCATTTGATGACTACCAGACCGCCATGACGCGCGTCGGTCCGCCGGAACCGGACGCAATCTTTGGTGCGCCCACAAAGAGCGTTGCGCCACTCGGCGGGATCGATTCTAGGTTCGCCAGGTTCTCCAATCCCCACCGGTTGGTCGGCAGCAACGTATAGTGCACAGCAAACGTCGTCGAAGGACCATGGTCGAGGCTCAGGGTATCCACCCCGATGCCCGAAATACGCCGTTCAGTCAACAGGAAGTCTATCGCCTCTTTGCCAAAGCCGGGGAAGTGCATTACCCCGCTACTGTCGGTATTGCGAAACGCTTCAACCGAACCGGCGCGCGCTCCCCATCCACTCGCCATGAGCACAGCAGCATTGTCGGGAATGCGCCCATAACGCCGCTCCCACGCCCGAATATCGTCCGGCGTCACCACTGCATCCGGATCGCGGCGCGCCTTTTCGGTAATGTTGATCACTACTGCTGGCACCACCAGGTTCTCAACACGTATCTGATCAACAAACAATCCATTCGGGGCGAAGTGTACCGGTGCGTCCATGTGGGTGCCTGAATGCTCCCAGTAGGTCAGGATGCTGCCGTAGTAGCCGTCTTTGTCATGCGAGACCGCCTGTTGAATGCGGAACGGCGCCGCTCCGGGGAAGAGCGGAAACTGTGTGCCAAGGACGTGGGTCAGGTCCGCTACGTTGCGAAATGTGGTTCGGCGCACAGTCGCTGCCTGCGCCGAACCGACTGGCAATGCCGCAGCGACGGCGGCGCCCAGACCAAACTTGAGCAGGTTGCGGCGGCTGATCTCAGGGGATCGCATGCTAGCCAGGGTTTCCGGGGGGCACATGTCCAAACCTCCTTGTGATACGATACATTGACGCCGATCGAAGGAAGCCGCTACCGGGCATGACACACTCTGCCGGACTGCCCGTCCGCAGTTCCGACAAGGTGCAACATGGACCATTCCCTGTGGCAGAAGGCGCAAAGATTGTTGCGGTATAGTGTAGTATAACCGATGGCAGGCGGTTGGTCAATTGTGGGCGCCGCTTAAGTTCAACGTTCAACCGTTCAACGTTCAACCTTCAACCTTCCAACGTTCAACGTTCAACCGTTCAACGTTCAACGTCCAACGCTCAACTCCGGTCGGCAGGTGAAAGCGCTACACGGGGGCAGTCCAGCACACAAATCGCCGATTATCGGTCGATGCCATTGCCTCAATCACTGCCAGATTGTCGAATCCGTCGAGATGCTGCAAACGCGCAAGCAACTCTGCACTGCCAGTCGCGCCCTGTGGAATAACGCATTCGCCGCGCTCGCTTACCAGAATCCAGAACACATCGGACTCAAACGGGTCCCGATCAGACGTTTCGATCAGAACCGCGCGCACCTTATCCCAGCGCACAACATCGATCCGTCCATCCTGATGATGACAGGACACTCCGTGTTCATCGATCTCGACAAGATGCGCCGGGTTCACTACGACTCCTTCGTGATTCTATCCTGCAGCCTAGCATCACCGCAAACCGCGCGCCCGGAGATGATGGTCGAGCCAGGCGGCTTCTTCGGGCGTGAGAGGGGGCGGGGGCGGATCGGCGCGGTAGTCGATCACCCGCTCATAACGCGCGCGCCGGTAGACCTGGCGTAACACGGCGCCGAGATCGAGCGCAACATCAGGGTCAGGAGCGGACAGGGGGACAGGGAGCACCGGCAGCGGGTCGCTGAGCGCGATGGGCCACACTTCGACCAGGTGACGGCGGTAGGCGCGACTGAGCAACGCGCAGTACGCTGTTGGCGGGAGCGGCCGCGCCAGGCGGGGACGGACACCGGCGCGTAAGAGATCAATTTCCAGCAGGTGGACGCTGCTGGCGAAGAGTTCCTGGCGCTTCATAGGCGTCGGCGCCATCGGCGCCCGCTCGCTTGTTGGCGGGCGAGAGCAGTTCGATGGCGGTCACCAGGGTTTGCTGCAAGACCGAGCGGATCTCAATCCGGGCATAGCGGGTCGGGACGGTGATCTGCACTGGGATAGTGAGCGGGGCGGGGGTGATGGCGGTGGTGACGGCGCCAGCATCGGCGGCGTCATCACGCATGACGCCGACATCGGGGACGAACACCTGACGGGCAGGCGCAATCTCGATGTTTTCGAGCGCGATATAGGGCGTGATGAGCGCAACATAGTTTGGACCGAGTTGTTCCTGAATGGCATCACACATTGTACTGATCAAGCGTGTGTGCACATCGGGCCATAAGGCAGGCATCTCAAGGTAGGGATCCATGCCGGGGAAGGGCAGTTCCATCATCACCTCCGGGCGTGTCCATCGACTGCATGATATCACACGGCACGCTGTCTGTATTTTGGTGTTGGACACATGCCGGACGCGCCACATTCTGGCACGCCGTGCGCATGCTGCGGAGACTGGAACAGGTATGTGGCTGGACGAAGCACACACACCAGCACCCGCTGCAACGGAGCCATTGCCGCTGATCAGCCCGAGCCTGCGCCTTCCTAAGAATTTGGAGATACACGTCACGCCGTCTGGCAGAGTAGCCTGACGTTACCGGTTGACAAGTGCAGAATGACGCCAACTTCAACTGATAACGACGAAGACGCCAGAGAACCACCCTAGATACGTTCCAGCCATTATCGGATGCGCGCCGACACCAACGCGATTGATCTCTGGACGGAGCAGAATAGCGCGGTGCGGCGGGCTGTTGAGTAATGAATGAATTACGCTGTCCGGCGATGGATTGCCACAAGCCACCGTTTCTCCCACTGCCTCAAACCTCGTTACTCCAGCGTCACGGACACGCCGAAGCACTCCAGATCCGTCCGATCCAGTGTGCCCGCAGCGCCCGTTCGGAATCAGGTTAATCCCTAAATCGTAGGCGTGGCGGCGGGCGGCAGAGGTGAGACGCGGGTCTTCGACAAGCGGCTGCAACCCTTCGCGGATGCGGATCTCGTTGAGAAGGCGCAACATTTCCAGTTCAAACGCGCGATCAATCGGCGGATACGGGTCGCACGATGAGCGGCAGAAAGATGGTTCCCCCCGTTCCTCCCGTGTGCGCGGGGATTGTATGAAGGAACGACGCGGCAGCGAATTCGTCGGGGCGCCGTGCCGCCACACCCATACTGGCAGCATCCGATTGTGCGAGCGGGGCAGGCGGCATTGTCGACGAATCCTCCCCCGGCACAACGACGACGGGGTCGGGCAGCAGGACAGGTAGCGACAGCGGCGCATTCTGGGCAGTAGTGACAGACGCAGCGATCATTAAAATACCTGCGAACGACAGAACGATACAGCGTTGCATATGCGTTGTTCTCCTTGCTACTCTCCATCGCGCCCCACGGCATCCTACCGCTGCACCAGCGGCAACATGATGCGCGATCCCGCCATCACGCGCAGCGGCGTCAGCGGATCGCCAAGCAGCGCATAGGTGAAGAGCGTTTCCTGACAGCACGCACTGCCGGTGAAGAGTTCGCGGAAGCCAGCAGCAGTCAACGCGCCCAGAGGAACGGCGCGCTCGACGCCGTATTCTGGCGACGATGACCAGAACATGCGGAAGAAACCCTGCTGAAGTTTATCGTGCCCATACGATACCCCCAACCCCGTCGGTCCCCACACTGCTACCGCGCCGCCCTTCTCGCTCAGCAGCAATGCTTCGTCGATAGTCATGCCGACGTAGGATGGCCACTGGAAGGCGCTGCTCAGGCAGGTGAGCGACAACACTACTGGCAACCGGTCGCCATTCGTCAATTGCGGCACATCGGATCGGTGGAGCAACCAGTTCTCCGGTGCGCTCAACTCGGTCACTGCCCACTGTTGCTGGTGCGCATGCCCGAAGTACGCAACAACCGCCGCGCCATGACTGAAGCGCGCCAGCGTTGCTGCGCGTGCGGCGGCAGCAGATGGAATCTGCCCTGCGCCATTGCCGAAAAACACGCGATCAATCTGTATCATGGGCGGTTGTAGCGCAATGCTCGCTTCTGTCTGTGCCGCAAAATTGCCGCTGCTGTCTGCATCATCTGCCAGGTACAGCATTCGTCCGCGCCACGCACTACCAATTGGTGCAGTTTCATACCCGATGATTTTGGCAACAAGCGTTTGCAGTTCGGCGGCGCTTTTCACCGGTAGACGCCCAAGCCAGACATCCGGCAACCGGTCGTCGGTCGGATTCTCACCGTTGAGTTGCGCATAGCAGGTTTCGCATGCCGTCTCACCAAGCCACGGATCGACCATCGCCAGGTAGGGCGGGATCAGGTTGACGTTCTTTGCGCCGCGATTGGTGTAGTCAAACGGATCAGAACTCCCATCACCGACAAGCGTTACCGCCATCGGCGGCGGCGACCATGTTTGCGCCGCATGTTGCAGGAATGAGCGGATGGCGCGCGGATCGACCTGACCGGAACTCCATCCATCATAGACGGTCTGGACATCGATCACCGCGACAGTATATCCCTGTGCTCGCCGCAGATCGATAAGTGGCGTCAGCGCAGGGTGCAGCAGCGCCGGGGCGATGTAGACCGCATTAGCGCCGGATGGCAGCGCTGGCGGGGTGAAGGGTTCAACCGTTGGCGTGAACACGGTTCCGTCACCGGTCAGCAGATATGAGCGACCCGCAAGATCATCCTGGAAGGCATCGCCGGTCATCTGCACTCGCACCGGTGCAACCGGATCGGTCACGTCGTACAGGGTAAAGCCAGGCGGCGCTCCAGCGATCTGATAGGCACGCTGACCGGAAGCGCCCTGGAAGATCGCTCCCTTCCCGCCAAACTGGAGCAGCACCGGCCTGTACCACTCAACGGTATCAACCGCGACCTGTGCGTAGCCGGTGATGGCGGTCAGGGTCAAGCGCGCTTCGGTCGCGCCGCCAACAACCCCTGGCACAACCAGCGTCTGCGTCGCATCCCCGGCGCCGCTCCACTGCACTGGCGCGCTGCTGCTCGATCCGACAGCGGCAGTCAGGCGACGCACAGCACCGGATTGCACATGCACGCTCACAGTAAAGGTCATTGTTCCTGCTGCCGCCGGAAGGGTCGTCGTCACCGGAATGCTCATCCGCGCCTGATCATCCTCCGGTTGCCCTGGTTCGGCGCGCAGCAATGCAGCAAACCAGTGGTCGCCGTCGCTGCCGGGGCGCCGCGAGTCGTAGGAGATCGTTCCCCGCACAACGCCCCGCTCCAGCGCGCTAGACGGCGCTTCCCCCGATGGTATGCCGACTGAACGAGATGCAATACGTAATCGCGTACCGTTTTCCAGCGTGAGCCAGTATGTGTCGCTCCGGTTCCAGCGGTCGCCCGGCGACGGCGCATAGAAGCGCAGTTCATCATCAGGATCGCCCCAGGCGCTGTTCCCGTTGACATCACGCAACTCGACCGGGATCTCCGTCCCGGCACGACTGAGTTTGATGCGCGCCGGTGATCCGGCGATTGCCGGACCCACATCGCTGACTCGAAGAACCTGCAATCCCTGGCGTTCGACGCGCACTCGCAACGCTGGGGCAGCGGGGAAGGCGGGGGGACGAGGCGGAATCGAGGAAGGCGGCGCCGTCGCCTGGGCAAACGCCAGCGCCGCTGCGCCTGTCGTGTTCAGCGGCGCCACCGCTTCAATCAGCACCTCAAGGGTGCGCACAGCGCGCGCACGTCCATCCTGCCGATACACCGGACTCAGCGCCAGCACGACAATCCGCTCGTCGCGCTGACGCGACTCGCGCACCACCATCACCGGCGCAACCGGCAAATCATCGGGTGCGCCCGACCATGGCGCATCATTAAGTGAAATGACGCGCGGCTCAACACCGGCATCACCGAGCGCGCGCAGCGCAACCAGAACCGGTTCCACCGGCAGCGTAGGATTGGGAACGATCGGACGCCAGGTTATGCGAACGCCAGCGCCAACCGGATACACCATTGGTGCATCATCCCCGGCGCCGGTTGCTTCGGGAGATGCCATCGCACCACACACACTGCCGATGATCAGCGCAAGAACGAGAGCAAAACGTGTCATCATAGCAATCCAGGCAGCACAAGCGGCAACTTTTCTGCTGCGTCATCAAGACGATGATCCACGACCGCGCGCCAGCAGTCCGCCGATAACAGCCAGCAGCGCCAGCAGCACTAGGATCAACGGCACTCCGCTAGCGACAGATGCACCAGCACCGGGAAGCGTGACAGGAACAGGCACAGTCGGCGTTGGTGTTGGCGTACCGACGGATCCCGGAGTTGTCGTCTGCTGTCGCTCTTGCACCGGCGTTGTTGGCGGCGGCGTTTCCGGCGGTGGCGTGCCCGGCGGCGGCGTGCCCGGCGGTGGCGTGCCCGGCGGAGTCGGCGGCGGCGTGCCCGGCGGAGTCGGCGGCGGCGTG
>Ga0209809_1001681_pt1 | contig 17314 bp, 14 predicted proteins | sample YNPMSTMetaG_FD_186172 | JGI IMG/M metagenome (GOLD analysis project Ga0209809, IMG submission 186172) | Anoxygenic and chlorotrophic microbial mat microbial communities from Yellowstone National Park, USA - YNP MS-T MetaG (SPAdes) (version 2) ... | reverse complement strand
CAGATAGAGCCAGCACGGATAGAAGGCGGTTCGGGGCAGAGAGCCCAACGGTCCGGGCGCCCCCGGTGGGTGGCGAGGCCAGCCGGGTGGGGCGTGTCGCTCCCGTCTGCGCCGACTTGTTAAATAGCGGAAAAGCGACCCCTAGGGGTCGGTGGTGGGCACGCGTCTATTCACCAGAGCTTGACAAAAGCGACATCATAGAAGGGGGAAGAGGGGGGCGGCGGGCGGCGGAGCCGCCCGCCGCAACCCCCTCCTTTTCTCCCCCTTCTCCTCCCCGTTTCGGGGAGGAGAAGGGGGCCGGGGGGATGAGGAGGGGTCAGAAACGGCTTGCTACCAATCCCTCAGTTGAAGTTGCACGTGACGTAATATTCTTATCTATCTCCCCGGGGAGAGGTTATCCTTGTCGGCTGATTCATGGGCCCAGGGATTACAGCCGTACGGGCTGATCGTCGCCCCTTCGGGGTGGGAGGGGGACGAGCAGGTCCTGGTCCTGCGCGCCGTGCGGCGGATGGCCCAGGCGCTGGGCGGCGCGGAGGGGATGCGCCGGGCGCTGGGCGCCGTCCGGCTGGAGAGACGGAAGCAGGGCGGCGGGGGGCTGTATGCCTTCTGGCCCCGCCCGCCCTGGATGCGCATCGTCATCGGAGAGCCGACGCTCCACCAGCAGCCGGAATGGCTGGGGGAGGTCGCCCTGGTGCACGAACTGGCCCACGCCTGGGACGCCCGGACGGCGAACATTGTGGCCCGCGTTCTGGGCCGACCGGGCCGGGTGGTCCGGGAGTTGGTGCGGTTTGTCGGAGAGGAGCCAGGCCCAACCTGGTACGGCAGCGGTTTATCCGGCCTCCGGCGGACGCTCCGCGCGGCCAGCGAGGAGTGGGCCGAGACGGTGGCCGCGTACCTGTACCCGGAGTACATCGCCCATCTCTCGTCCCGCCCGGAGGAACAGGGATGGCCCCAGCGAGCCGGACTGACCGGGCACGTCCGCCCCGGCCTGGGGCCCCGGCATCACGCCTACGTGGAGGAGCGTTTCCGGGAGATTCGCCGCTGGTGTTCATCTGGTGAGGCGGTATGCGGATTGTGATGATCGGTCCCTTCGGCCTGCGGCCTCGGGGGACGATGGCGGTCCGGGCGCTGCCGCTGGCCCGCGCGCTGGCGGCCCGGGGGCACGCGGTCACCCTGCTCCTCCCCCCCTGGCAGAACCCCCAGGACGCCGGACGGTGCTGGGAGGACGCGGGGGTGCGGGTGGAGAACATCCCGCTCCCGCCCCGCGTCCCTCTTCTCTTCCACCTGCTGACGGCCCGGCGGCTGGCGGCCCGCGCGCTGGCCCTGCGGCCCGATGTTGTCCACCTCTTCAAGCCCAAAGCCTACAGCGGCCTGGCCCACTTCCTGCTGGCCCTCCGCCCGCGCGCCCGGCGGCCCCGCCTGGTGGTGGATAGCGACGACTGGGAGGGCCCCGGCGGCTGGAACGATATGACCGACCCGCTCTCCAGGCGGCCCCTCTACACCCCGGCCCAGCGGCGGTTCTTCGCCTGGCAGGAGCGCTGGGGCCTGACCCACGCGGACGCCGTCACCGTCGCCAGCCGGACGCTGGAGAGTCTGGTCTGGGCGCTGGGGGTGCCGCCGGAGCGGGTGTTCTACGTCCCCAACGGGTGGGCGGGCGCGGAGGCCCCCCCGGCCCCCCGCGCCGACGAGGGCCCGCCCGTCATCCTTCTCTACACCCGTTTCTTTGAGTTCCCCACCGCGCGCGCGGTGGGCCTGCTGCGCCGGGTGCGGGAACGGGTCCCTCAGGCCCGCCTGCGGGTGGTGGGGGAAGGACTTTTCGGGGAAGAGGCGCGTCTGCTGGAGGAGGCCCGCCAGGCCGGACTGGCGGAGGCGGTGGAGTACGTCGGATGGGTGGAACCCGACCGGTTACCGGAGGTCTTCGCTCAGGCCACCCTGGCGGTCTATCCCTTTGACGACACGCTCATCAACCGCGCCAAGTGCCCGGTCAAACTGCTGGACCTGTTGGGGGCGGGGGTGCCGGTCGTCGCCGAGGCCGTGGGGGAAATCCGCGAGGTCATCCGCCACGGGGAGACCGGCTGGCTGATCCCTCCCGGGGACGAGGCGGCCTTCGCCGGGGCGGTCCTGCGCCTGTTAGAGGAGCCCGACCTGCGGCGCCGGTTGGGCATGGAGGCCGCCCGCGACATCCGCGAGCGCCGTTCGTGGGCGCACCTGGCGGCAGTGGTGGAGCAGGCGTATGGTGGATAAACATGGGAACGTGCCAGGCACTTTCAGAAGTGCCTGGCACGTCAGGCAGTGGTGGCTGGCGGCGCTGGCCTGGATGGGCCTCATCTTCTACCTCTCCGCTCAGCCGGACCTCCCCCACGCGCCGGAGCCGTGGCTGGACATGGTGGTCAAGAAGGCGGGGCACGCGGTCCTCTACGGAGTGCTGGCGTGGCTCTACCTGAGGGCTCTGCAGGGGAATGGCCTCTCTTCTGGCCGGACGCGCCTTCTGGCGTTCGGGCTGGCGGTCCTCTACGCCGTCACCGACGAGGTCCACCAGTCCTTTGTGCCGGGGCGGACGCCGTCCCCGTGGGACGTGCTCATAGACGGCGCGGGGGCCGCGCTGGCGGTCACGCGCAATTTTCGCCCGACGCTCAAGCGTCGGGCTGATTCCGTCAAGCCCCTTCGGGGCTGAAAAACGGCTTTTCGCCCGACGCTGATGAACTTTAAGAAATCCGTTCAGACATCCCACTATGGGGGTCTGGCTACCTGATGGTTGGATGGAAGACGCTCCCGGCGACTTCCCATTGACCCCTCTCATCTCCCCTGGCCCCCCTTCTCTCCCCGCAGCGGGGAGAGAAGGGGGGAAGAGAGTGGGGTTTGGGGGCGGCGGCGAAGCCGCCGCCCCCAAACCCCCTCGTTTCTCCCCCTCCCCGCGCCGCGCAGCGGCAGCGGGGAGGGGGCCGGGGGGAGGGGTGAGCCCAAAAAACAGCCCGCAGGGCTTCGCTGAATGAGCCCGATGGTTTACCATCGGGCTCAAATACCGGCCCGGCGGCCGACGCCTTGCCCGACCCGGTAGAGCACAAACCCCAGGACCGGCACGGTGACCTGCACGGCCCGGTGGAACCACCGCCACTGGCCGTAGGTCAGCGGGTCCCCCAGAAAAGTGGCCAGCCAGACCAGAGCGTAGAGGGCGCGCCACCGCCCCCGGCCCTCCGGGACCTCCTCCCATAGCAGGACGGCAGGGATGAGCAGGACCGCCCAGTCGTAAATCATCGCGTGGGGGGTGATCCAGAGGGTCAGGGCGACGGCCGCCGCAAAGGTCAGCGGGAATCGGTCCCGGTGGCGCCGCCAGAACCGGTACCCCTCCACCAGCCCCAGCCCGGTCAGGAGCAGGGTCAGAACGTCCCCCAGAAGCGGCCACTCCGGGACCAGCAGCCGCCAGAACCCCCGGACGGTGTGCAGGTGCCAGAGGGGGAACTCCTGCCAGTTGGGCAGGTCCGGCAGGACAGTCCGGGCGAAGTGGAAGTAGGCCCGGCTGGCTTCGGGCCAGGCGACCACACAGAGGACCGCCAGGGCCGCGCTCCCCAGCCCCCACCCCGCCAGTGCTTTCCACCCTTCCCGCCCGCTCACCAGCCAGAGGAGCACCACCCCCAGGGTCAGTTGCGGCTTGTACATCAGCGCGGCCAGCGCCAGCCCGGCGGCCCAGGGCCGTCCGTCCCGCCAGAACCGGTAGGCCAGCGCCAGCAGGAACAGGCTGAGCAGACTGTTCTGCCCGTAACTGACGGCGGCGAAGACGGGGAACCAGGTGAGGGCCCAGAGGAACGGGCGGGACGGGCGGAGGCCCATGAGGCGTATACTGGCCCAGAGGGCGGCCAGTCCCCCAAAACTCCAGAGGGCGAAGGCCAGGCCGTAGGGCAACAGGGCCAGCGGGGCGAAGAGGGCGGCGAAGAAGGGCGGGGTGATGAACGCGTAATAGGCCCGCAGGCCGGGGCCGATGATTTCCCGCTGCAGGCGGGCCTGGTCGTCCATATCGTAGAGACGGGCGCTCTCTCCCCGCAGAAGCGTCGTCCCGGCGGCGTAGAACTCCAGGAAGTCCGTCCCCACCGGCTGCCCGGCCAGGTCCAGGTTCCCCGGCCCCAGGAGAACGCTGGCCAGCCAGGCCAGCCAGAGCACCCCGCCCGCCAGCCAGGCGTAAGATAGACGTCGGGGGGTCAGCCAGCGGGTCATTCCACCCGTCTCCAGATTTCGGTCCGCTCGTCGGCGTACTCCTGTTCCCAGCGGGGGTCATCTTCCAGCGCCCGGATCAACTCCCCCTGCAGTTCCCGGTCCACCATCAGACGGTCCGCCCCGTACCCTTCCAGCAGTTCGTTGTAGCGGACTCCCCGGCCGATGCGGACGTAGTCCAGCCACTGCTCGTACGGGTAGAGTTCCACGCGCGGGTCCACGAAGACCCCCTGTTCCGGCATGGCCCAGATGAGGTAACTGCCGTAGCCCATTTCGTGGAAGAGACGGCCGCCCGGGTGGGCCCGCAGGTACTCCACTGCGGCGACGGGCGTCTCCACGCCCACCAGCGGCCCGACGGGACTTCCCCGCCAGACCTGCTTCCAGTACGTTTCGGGCAGGGGGAGCCGTTCCACCCACCAGGGCTGGGCCAGGGCGACGGGCACGGCCAGCAGCAGGAGCAGGATCAGGTTGACGGGGTGGCGGCGGGCCGGGGCGGCGGCCAGACGGGGCCAGAGGGCCGCCCACTCCTCCGCCAGAATGGGCATCACCGCCATCCCGTACCAGACGACGTAGCGCATCCCGCTCCAGGCCAGCCAGAGGAAGCCCACCATCAGCAGAGCATCGGTGGGGGTGGGGCGACGGCGGGCCCATGCCAGCGTCAGCAACAGGGCCAGGATGCTGACGTAGAAGACGACGTTGGCGACCCCTGAAGGGGTGGGGGACTGCCACTCCACCACCAGGGCCTGGCTGGGCCGGTCGGTGAGGAGGTCCACGACATAGGCGGCGATGCCGACGCCGCGCGGGTTGGCCAGGGTCGCCAGGGCCGTCAGCGCGCCGACGCCGAAGAGGACGCCCACCTTGCGCCAGGGGAGGGCATCGGGGGCCCGCAGCAGCGCCCGGACCGCCTCGCCCACGGCGAAGATGCCCACCAGCACCAGCCCCAGCACAAACGCGCCGTGGGCGTTGACCCAGAAGGCCATCATCAGCGGCAGGAGCAGGAGCCCGCGCGCCCCCAGGCGGCCCGCCGCATAGCGGGTCAGCAGCCAGAGGTAGAGGGCGAAGAGAGGGAACGACCAGATTTGGGGGCGGACGATGAGATTGTTGAGGGACATCCCCCCCAACAGGGCCAGCGCCGGGGCGGTCAGCCGCCCGTAGCGCAGGCTGTCAGCCTGTGTTCCGTAGCGCAGGCTGACAGCCTGCGCCACGCGCTCCCGCGCCGTCAATCCGACCAGCCAGAAAGACGCGATGACCAGCAGGTTGCGGGCGAAGGTGACCAGCGCCAGCCCGCCCCAGCGGTACAGGGTGTAGAGCAGCAGTTCCCCCAGCCAGGCGCCGTAGGTGAAGGGCGCGTCCGCGGGCAGGGTCCAGGCGAACATGTTGGTGGTCGGGATGGTGCGGGTGGTGTAGATGATTTCGCCGATTTTCAGGTGCCACCAGAAGTCGTTGGGCGGGAGGGGGATGAGGGAGACCAGGAACCCCACGCCCGCCAGGACCACTGCGGGCCAGAGGGCATCTACGGATGGGAGCCAGCGATAGGTTCTTGGAAGGTATCGCATTCTGCCTGATCCGTGCAAAATTAACAATCTGGTCACCTGACACTTTTGATCGGGCAGTACACGGATTCACACGGATGCTACGGATAGACACGGATTGATAAGCCGTAAATGCCCGTCTTACCTTTGTTTCCCGTTCAATGGGACACGGATGGGCACGGATGGTACAGATTTCATCCGTGCTGATCCGTGAAACCCGTGTGTATCCGTGTCCTGATTTCAAACTGTCGGGTAGCCAGATTAACAATTAACAACTCAAAAAATTAAATAACTCTTTGTGTCTTCGTGTCTTTGTGTGAGAAAAACCCGCGCTCGTCTCTCTGCAGCACCCCGCACCGGATGAGGGCGAAGAGGACGCCGACGGGAATCAGGGCCGGCAGGGCCAGGCGGAGGGGAGTCCCGAGAAGAGGGAGGAACAAACTCCCCAGATAGACCGAGACCGCCGTGTAGAGAAGACATCGGGAGGACCGGGCAGAAGTCGCCAGAGGCACCGGGCCGCGTGGAGGGCCAGCAACAGGGTCAGCCCCCACCAGGTGACCAGGGCGGCGGGGAAGGGAAGGGGCCATCCACGCGTAGAAAATCTGCTCCCAACTGGTAAACAGGCTGATGACGTCTACAGCCAGATAAGTGGCGAGGAGGGCAACGGCCGCGGGATGGCGCCGGATTTCCACCAGCCGGATCAACGCCGGAATCAACGCGATCAGCATAACCAGCAAATCAAAAGTCCAGCCGTAGGCAGCGGTTGTGGCGGAGATCAGTACAAGCAGGGGGATGTGCTGCTCCCACTGCCAGACGCGTTTGATCAGGCCCAGCGCGGCCATCGCTCCGGCCATCCCCCATCGCTGGCGACGAAAGCAGGCCAGGAAACCGAGGGGGGCCAGGAGCATCAGCGGGGCAATCTGCCCGGCTTTGAACGCATGCAGGGTCGGGCCGAAGGAAAACCCCAGCAGAATGGCCAGCCCCTGACGCGCGGGCGAAGGAGCCCCTGTCTCCTTCCCGATCAGAAGGCTGGCGAAGAAGACCACAGCCAGATGGAGCAGGAACCAGAGAACCCGGGCCGCGGGGTAGGGCAGCAGGCCCAGCGGCATCGCCAGGGCCAGCAGCTGAGATTATGCATCACCTCCGGATAGACGCCGAAACGGTCAAAGTAACCGCTCGTCACGTTCAGCCAGTGGAAGTAGTCAGGCCAGATGGAGGGGCCCAGAAGGGCCGAAGTCGCCCCGAGGATCAGCACTCCGGCCGCGCCCGCACTGGCCAGCGCCCGCCAGCGGCGCCCCGCCAGGATGACCAGGGCCGGGAAGAGGGCGGCCTGCAATTTCACTGCCGCCAGCACCAGCCAGACCCCGGCCCGGGCCTCTTTCCCCTCCCGGAACGCCAGGTAGAACTCTATCAGGCACCAGAGAACGAAAAGGGAAAGGCTACCGTACAGGAATTGCAGGAAGAGAGGGAAGAAGGCCAGAAATGCGCTGAACAGAAGCCAGCGTTCTGTGGCGTCCCACCCGGAACTCATGGACCGCAACCGCTGGATCACCCGGGCCAGGATGACGACCTGCAGGGCAGTCCAGCACCAGAATGCCAGGCCCAGCGGCAACAGGGAGAACGGGACCATCACCAGGGCAAAGTGGGGCGGGTTGTAGAAGGGGAGAACGCCATCGTAGAACATCCGCCCGGGCCCCAGGATGGCCTGCTGGACGCGGGCCTGGAGGTTCAGGTCGTAGAGATGGGGGCCCAGTCCCTGGCGGACGATGGCGCCCCCAGTGTAGAAGGCGGTGAAGTCGGCCCGCCAGAGAAGGCCGTCTATCGCGGCTTTGATGATCAGGCCCAGGTATCCCAGTGCGATGCCCAGGTGGAAGGCAGTAAGCCAGCGCGCTAATCTCAACTCACGATTCGCGTTCACCTTTTTATTCACCGCCGAGGGCGCAAAGAGCGCAAAGGAGAGATATGTACACAGGGGGGGCCAAAGGGCGAATCATCATCGGGTGCCCCCTGCGCGCACAGCATACACAGTTGTATCCGCCAGCACAGTTACTGGCTCGTAATGCTCCTGGATGGCGGCCCACATCTCTGGTGTCCACCCCCCCTTAACTCCATTCGTTAATGGCCCCTTCTTTATTAAGATCAGGCGAAATTTCCCGCTTTGAATATCTTCTACGACCCGAGTCTGGTCCCACCTGCCCTCTTTTGCCAGCCGCGTGAACTCAAAGGGCTGAAGTAAAATGTCCCGACCGCAGACGACCAGCAGGCTCATCATTTCATCGGCCAGGACCGGGCCCGGGACAGAGCAAACGATTTCCTCCAACTGCGGCATTTCTGGCTCCAGGGCCCGCCGACTCCAAACTCCAAGCGTAACGAATTGACCCCAGTAGAGCGACCAGAGGATTTGAAAAGAGAACGTCAGCAACAGCAGGGAGCATAAAGCCCGAGGGAGTTCCCGGTGCCAGCGGGCCAGAGCCATCCCCGCCAGCAGCCCCATGGATGCCAGCCACTCCAGCAGATAATTTACATTGGAGCCCACCTTCCCCACTGTCAGACCGGAAAGAGTGCCTCCAATCAGATAGGCGATGGCAAACCAGGGCCGTTTTTCAGGTTGGCGGGCATAGTGAAGGAACTCCCAGAAGATGACGACGATGAGCGGCGCATATACTATAGTGGCGACCAGCCAGGCAGAAAGTACTAATGAAGGCATAAAGGTATTGGCGTTGGCAACAATCGTATGGATAAAGAAGCCGCCTTCTGTCCGCCAGCACAGGATACCGCCGATTGCCAGTACCGATATTCCCAGGGCGAGGGCAAAGAACAGGGCCCTGCGCCCGTTTCCCGTTGCCAGATGCACAACCACGGCCAGCGGCGCAGCCAGAAGATAGGATTGCCGGGTAAAAATGGCGGCCAGCAGAAAGAGCAGAGAAACCCCTGTTCCGGCCAGGGAATTGGGCCAGCGGATGGCGGCCCAGATGCCCCACAGGCTGAAAGCCAGCGCCAGCATATCCACTCGCCCCAGGGAGCCCCAGAAGATGACGTACGGGAAGGAGAAAAACAGTGCGCCAGCGACCAGCGATGCAACCCGATCGCCGGTTGTCTGCAGGACTATCAGCATCAGGGCCAGGCCGCATCCCAGGGTAGCCATTGCGGAGACCATGCGGCCCGTCTCGTAGGAAAACCCCAGATAGCGACCTACCAGCGAAACGGCCAGGGGATAAAGGGGAGGATAATTGGCAATTGTAAACGGGTAATCGTTGATGTCGGCACGGTAGATGGGCCGCCCTTCCGCCAGCCATCGTGCCTGGTTCAGGAGCGGCCCCTCGCCGTAATCCAACGGGATGCGGGCCTGGAGAGCCTGGCTGGTATGCAGGAAGAAAAACCCCACCCCAATGGCCAGTGTAATCCATAAAATCGCCCAGATGGCTGTTTGCAAAATGAAGACCAACTTCTTTTTCATTTTTATCCAGAGTCCAGATTACTCGGTGCTGTTCTGTTTTCCGAAAACGCTCAGGTAGTAATCATCCGTATGCTGGACGGTAAAAATGTGCTGGTACCGGGCAGAGAAGGAGGGAGAATGGAAAATTGCCCAGTCAAAACGCCATCCGGCGAAGAGGTCCAGGGAAGGCGTGACATGGGCCAGGACGATGTAATCGGGTTCCTGGGAAAGGACGTAATCCGCTACCTGTATGGCAATCTCTTCGGGGGCCAATGCCCACCCTCCGCCCTGATGGGCAATCCGGGCGACTTCCCGCGAGGTAAGCCCGGTGATGTCCAGGACATAGCGGTCGGATACATAGCCGATGAGGCCGATGTCCATCAGGGCAACCGATGCGTCAGGGGAGGAGTTCTCCCTCAGCCACATGCCCACAGCGAAATGGGCCTGCTGATAACCCCGGGCCCGGGATAGAACGTACTGGTCCTCCTTAACCACAGTGGATAAAGAGAGAGCGACAAAGCACAGAAAGAGAACTATGCCCCAAAGACGTCCTGCAGGGAGAAGATGGGAGCGTACAATCTGCCACACTCTATCCAGGCCCAGGGAGGCCAGAACGAAGTAGAGGGGAATGGCAGGCAGAAGGAACCGATACCCCGGCATCCAGTCCCCGCCCGCGTAGATCACGTAGGCTGCATAGAATGCCAGAAATACGGCCAGAACCACAGCCTTTTTGCCCTCCTGCGCCTTCAACGCCCAGAAGAGAGCAGGAAGTATTAGAAGAGTCCGGTAGTCCAGGAGCCAAAGAATTTCATAGATAAGGCCGGAAAAGTACTTCTCCGGCATCCATCCCGACGCGGTCTTGGCAAAGAAAGTGTTCGGGACCGGGGAGCCGTAGTAAACGCTGAGCCAGATGAGGACGGGGGCCAGCATCAGGCCGTAAATAGCCCCCCATCCTATCTGCCGGATTGCGACTCTACCGGAGGGGCGAATACCAGCGATAGAGAGAACCAGGGAGAGAAGGGCAACCCCCAGCCCTTCCGGACGGATGACGGTCGCCATCCATAGCGACGCAGCCAGAAGGAACTGGAAGGCGGCCCCGCCCGGACGGTCCAGGGAACGGAGGAAAAGGAGAAGAAACATCAGCAAGAACAGGACGAAAAGGGTGGTCTCTATTCCCATTACTGCTGAGATGGCGAGGGGGGGATAAACAGCCAGGAAAGCGACGGCCAGGGTTGCTGCGCCAATGGAGCCTCCTGCCTGTCGGGCGAGCAGAAAGGTGAGCCCCAGCACTCCACCACCAGCCGCAACTCCGACAATCTTGGCCGCCAGCACTCCGTCCAGGCCGAATTGTTCCACCAGCGCCTCTATCAGAGTGAGGGATAGATTGGTGTAGCCCATCACCCGCTCGCCTGGATTGTAGACCAGACCATATCCCCGGACAAGATTGCGGGCATACCGCGCGCTGATGTAGGCGTCGTCAACGGTGAACGGCCAGAACCGCCACACCCAGAACAGATAGATGCCCAGCAACAAGATACCGAGAATCACGGTAAGGTGCCTCAGGTCCTCTGCTGCGGCCTGTCGCCCGTTCTCGCAGGGTCTGGTGTCCGAAGGGATCATTTGCCTGCCTCCTACGGCACCCACGTATGGAGAACGTAGAGGCCGGTCATCAGTGTCCAGCCCCCAGCGGCGATGGTGGCCAGCACCAGCCGTTGCCAGCGGCGGCGGACCACCCGGCCCAGCGGGAGGAAAACCGGAAAGGCCAGCAGGAGGTGGCGGGGCAACCCCATGTACGGGTGTAATGAGCCGGTGTGGTACGAGAAGGCCGCCAGCGTCATCGCCGCCACGTACCAGCGGTCGCTCCCCCGCAGGCGGCGCCAGGCCAGCGCCAGCAGGGCCAGAAAGAACCCCGCCAGCACCAGGTCGTACACCGTGTCCATATCTCCCGTCCGGGCCAAATGGAGGATGGCCCGCCGCAATGCCTCCCAGGGCCAGAGGAACCCCTGGACCGGGACCACCTGGCTGGCGCTGGGGGAGACCAGAAGAGAATAAATCAGCCTGTGGACGGAGGAGAAATCAGGCGATGCATCCCGCAGGACGAGGAGGCGGTACGCCGTCCAGAGCCCGTACCCCAGCGGCACCAGCAGGAGCGAGAGCCCGTGCACGGGGCGGTATTCTGCCCTGCCCCGTCGTCCGGCGTCCCACAGTTCCCAGGCCAGCGGAAACACCAGGAAGAGCCCCTGCTGGCGAGTGAGCGCGGCCAGCCCCCCCGCCAGCCCGGCGGCCCACGGGCGCCCCTCCCGGGCCCATTTCAGGCTCAACGCGGCCCAGAGCAGGAAGAGCCCCTCCGGGTAGGGGGCAAACAGGACACAGGCGGCCGGGAAGGTGGCGAAGAGGAGGGTGCTGACGGCCGCCTGCGATGGCCCCGCTTCCCGCTCCGCCATCCGGTAGAAGAGCACCAGCAGGCCCAGCGTGGCCAGCGTGCTGACCGTCAGCAGGGCCAGCAGCGGGGGAATCCCCAACCAGGCCAGCGGGACCGCCAGCCAGGGGTAGAGGGGGTGGAACTGGGCCGTCCCGTCGTCGGGGCGGTAGCCGAAGCGGACGATGCGCTCATACCAGAGCGCGTCCCAGCGGGCCCAGGGCGCCACCAGCACCCGCTCCAGCCAGAGGGAGAACGGCGGCGCGGGAGGCCAGGCCGGGACCCGCTGTTCCGGTTCGGTGAGTGGGCGCAGGGTGGAGGCGAAGGCCGCAACGATGCCGGAAATCACCCGGAGCCCGGCCCAGAGCATCAGCGGGTAGGTTGGGACACGGCTACAGGGCGCATGTCGCATGTCGCATGTCGCAGGGCGCATGTCGCATGTCGCAGGGCGCAGGGCGCAGGGCGCAGGGCGCAGGACGCAGGGCACGGGCTAAAAGCCTGTGCTACAGGCTGACAGCCTGCGGCGACGCAGGCTGTCAACCTGCGCCACGCCACCCTACACCAGTGAGCGGAGAAACGCCAGCAATTCCTCCCGCATATCCTCCCGCCGCAGGGCGGCGTGGATGGAGGCCTTCAGGTGACGCAGTGGGTCCCCGGCCGCCAGCCACATCCCCTCTATGGGCTGGACGATGACCGTCGCTCGCGCCGCCAGCCGGTCCACCGCGTCCGCCATCCACAGTTCGCCGCCCTTGCCCGTCTGGCGGGGGTCCAGAACGTCAAAAATCTCCGGCGTGAAGATGAAATGGCCCACCTGGACCCAGTTAGAGGGCGCCGTGCCCGGTTCCGGCTTCTCTATGATGCGGGCCAGGACGTTGGTGGTGCCGGGTTTGAACTCCATACAGCCGTAGAGAGGGGTCTCTTCGTCCGGGACCTGCTGGGTGGCCAGGACCGCTGCCGGTCGGTATTGCTCGTAGGCCTGGAGCAGTTGCTGCGGCACGGGCACGTCGGCCAGGATAATGTCGTCGCCGAACATGTAGTAGAACGGTTCCCCGGGCGTGAGCCAGGGGCGGGCCGCCAGCGCGGGGGAAGCGTTGCCGTAGGGGAGCGTCTCCGGCTGGCGGACGAAGACGATGTTGGCCAGATGGGAGAGCCGCCGCACCTCCTCCAGCAATGCCCGCTTCCCCGTCGCCTCCAGATGCCGTTCCAGGTCGGGCGCGGGGGCGAAATGCCGCTCCACCACCTCGCTCCCGCCCCGGACGACCACGATGATGTCCGTGATCCCCGAAGCCACCAGCGATTCCACGTGGTACTGGATGAGCGGGATGCCCGCGATGGGGATCATCTCCTTCGGCAGCGCCTTGGAAGCGGGCAGAAACCGGGTGCCGTATCCGGCAATAGTGATGATGCCTTTCATACAACCTCCGGGGATGAGTCTGTCGTTATTGGTTGGTAGGACAACTGCGAGCAGTTGTCCTGCTTAGCGACTGCGGAGTTCCACGATAAAGCGCAAACTCCGCTCCAGGTCGTCCAGGCTCTCCATCTCCAGAGAGATCAACGGGGGAGAGGGGAGAGCCCAGAGCAGCGGGAGGACGGAGGAGTAATCTATGACCCCGCCCGGTGCGTCCAGGGGCAGATGCTCATCCTCCACCCCCCGGTGGTTGTTAATGTGGCAGTGGATTATGACTTCTTTCAGCCGGGCCAGCCACCCTGTAAACGGGACGGAATCGGAATACAGATAGGCGTGCCCGACATCCAGACAGGCTCGGACGGCGGGCGAGCCCACCCAATCCAGAATGCGCCCGATCAGATTGGGGCTGGGTTCCCACATGTTCTCCAGAGCAATCACCAATCCCAACCGCTCCGCCTCCGCGCCCATCTCGGCCCAGAACTCCACCTGCCGTTGGGTCCACCGGCGCAGATAACGGGCATTCCGAATCCAGGGGAGATAATTCGCGTGGAAGACGACATGCCGGGCACCCAACTCGGCCGCGATCCGGAGGTTGAGGAGGTACCGCTCCCGGGTGACGCGGACAATTTGCGGGTCCTCGCTGGCACTGCTCATATCGTAGAAGGCCCCGTGAAGGGCAATCTCCCCCGTAAAGCCCTCCAGCAGGCGCCGATGTTGCCCCACCAGCGATGACCAGTCGCCATCCAGCAGGCCAGGGTTATACCCGTAGGCCTGAATCTCTATGCCAACGCCGTAGTCCCGTGCCAGAGCGATGTAAGGAGCGATGTCGGGACAGGGTGTAGCAATAGCCAGACGCATGCTATCGCTGTCCTTTCCCCGCCCTCTTTACGCTACAAGTAACTATTCAGGCTTCCTCACCCCACCCCCGCCGCCCTCGGGCCGAAGGCCCTTCGGGCCGAGGCCTGCGGCGGCAGCGGCGAAGCCGCTGGGGGAGGGGTGAGGCTGAACAGTTACCGCTACAAAGAACCGGCCCCGCTTTCTTCCCGGTCCTGCATGTGAAGGTCTGCCAGGATGACCAGAACCCCCAGCAGTAGCGTGGCTTCCTGGAGGGGAGGGACCCACGCCTCAGCCTGATAATGAGGGCCACGGGGAGGACGCCGGATGGCACCCACCGGTTCCCCCCATCCGTGCTCCTCTTTCTCCGCGACCTCTTCCAGTCGGGCAAGGTCCAGTTCGGCCACATCCACCATCCCGATGTCGGCAACCCCGGCCTCCGCTTCCCCCTCGGGTGCTGGCACGTAAGGAAAGATTTCGTAGAACCGTTCACCGAATCGGCTTCCCCTGGCAATGTACGAAGCCCCTTCCCACTGGAACAGATAGCGGGGTAACCGCAGGAGGAGCATATCCACCAGTTCCCACTGTTCCGCGACCACCGCCAGCGGGGTTTCCTGGTCTTCCAGGATCATCGCGTACTCTCCTCCCCAGGGCCAGCGGGAAAGGTCCGGCGGCTCCACCCGGCCCACCGGCTTCCGGTCTGGGCCGAAAAGGGTGATCTGCCGGGTGGGGTTGGGGAGGAAGAGGCCCGTCGGCTCGGCCAGGTACAGCGTCCGGTCGGCCTCATCGGTGATCCGGTAGCGGTACACCTGATGTTCTGAAAAGGACTCTTTGTATATCCGAATCATATCCCTTCTACCGATGGTCGCTCCATCCCGCCTGACGAAGCAACGCTTCGGCGGCAGCGCGGTTCACCTCCCGGAACTGAGTGCCGGGCTGAGGGGGACCCACAATCCCCTTTTCCTCCAGCAATTCAATGATGCGGGCGGAGCGGGTATATCCGATGCGCAGCCGTCGCTGGAGGAGGGAGACCGAGGCCCGGTTCTCCGCCAACAGGACCGCCACCGCATCGGGAATCAGGTCGTCCTCAAAGAGGGCGGGAGGGGAAGCCAGGTCGGGCCGGAGGGGCAACTGGACCGGTCGCGCCCCCTCGGCGGGCCCAGCGGGCATCGGTGCGGGCGGTGGCGGCGGCGCGGCCCCTTTCCAGTACCCGATCAGCCGCTGCAACTCGGCATCGGAGACGAAGGCGCCCTGCAGGCGGATGGGTTGGGGCGAATCGGGAGGCATGAAGAGCATATCCCCCCGTCCCAGCAGCCGCTCCGCCCCCGGCATATCCAGGATGACCCGCGAGTCCACCGACGAGGCGACGGCGAAGGCGATGCGGGCCGGGAAGTTGGCCTTGATTAAACCGGTCACCACATCTACGCTGGGACGCTGGGTGGCGATAATCAGGTGGATACCCGTCGCCCGCGCCATCTGTGCCAGGCGGCAGATGGCCTTTTCCGTCTCCTGGGGGGCCAGCATCATCAGGTCGGCCAACTCGTCCACCACCACCACAATGTACGGCAGACGCTTGAGGTCCGGACGGGCGGGGACCACCCGTTCGTTGTAGTCCACGATGTCCCGCGCACCGGCGGCGGCGAACTGTCGGTACCGGCTGTCCATCTCCCGCAGGACCCAGCCCAGCGCGCCGACCACCCGCTCCATGTCCACCACCACCGGCACCAGGAGATGCGGGATGCCGTTGTACGGTGTCAACTCCACCCGCTTCGGGTCCACCATCAACAGTTTCAGGTCGTCCGGGGTGTTCTGGAGCAGGAGCGCGGTCAGAATCGCGTTGATGCAGACGGATTTGCCGGAGCCGGTGGTTCCGGCGATGAGCAGGTGGGGCATCGCGCGCAGGTCGGCTACATACGGCGCTCCGGAGACGTCCTGGCCCAGCGCCAGCCGGAGCGGAGAGGAGACCCGTTCCCACGCCTCGCTCTCTATGATGTCCCGCAGGGCGACCAGCGCGACCTCTTCGTTGGGCACCTCAATCCCCACCAATCCCTTATTGGGCACGGGGGCCTGGATGCGGATGGAACGGGCCGAGAGGGCCAGCGCCAGGTCGTCGGCCAGGCTGGCGATTTTGGCGACCTTCACGCGGGTCTCCTTGCCCCGACTGTTGGCCACGAAGAGCGGTTCCACGCCGAACTGGGTGACGACCGGCCCCCGGTTGATTTCTTTCACCTTGACCGGCGCTCCCAGGCTGGCCAGAGTTTCCTCAATAATTCGCACCTGCTGCCGGATCAGTTCCTGGTTAAGGTCCTGCTCGCTTCCCGGCTCCAGAATCTGGTCTATCGGAGGGAGTTGCCAGAGGGCACCGCCGCCGAGGACGCGCGGAGGGGAGGCTTCCGCTACAGGAGTCGGGGACTGGAGGGAGGCAGGACGGGGGGCTGCTGCCGGGCGAGGCGAGGGAGCGGTGGGGGGTTCCCGAACGTTCGGCGCGGCCGGTCGGGCCGGTGCGGCGGGCGGGGGGGTAGAAGGGCGGGGGCGGGGACGCGGTTCCCCCTGTTGCTGGAGCCACGAAGCCCCGGCCCGAACCATCTCCGCTGGGGAGACACCCAGTACAAAAAAGACGCCCAGCAGCCAGACGACCAGGAGCACCAGCGCGGTGCCGGCACCGCCCATCCCCTCCACCAGATAGGTTGCCAGGTACCGACCGAGATGCCCCCCACCGTACCCCCGGTCCGCCAGCGCTTGAGGGGACAGGCGGGTCAGCCAGAGGCCCAGAAAGTGGGCGGTGACCAGGAAGGCCAGGAAGAGCATCAGGGTTCCCGCCACCTGCTCCGGTTCCGGCCGCGGGACGCGGTCGCCGAAGCGGCGGAGGATCAGGTACAGGCCGACCGCGCCCATCAGGATGGGCACAAAATAGACCCCCCAGCCGAAGGTGCGGCCCAGGAGTTGCACCCAGAATCCCAGGAGGGCGCCTCGCTGGGCAGAGAACAGCGCCAACACCGTCAGTGCAGCAACGACGAGCAGGGAGTAGCCCAGAATATCCAGTTGGGCATCCCGGCTCAGTCGGACGCGCGGCTCTGGAGCGCGCTCGGGCCGCTTTTTCTTCCCTTTGCTTTTGCCCTTCCGGGCAGTCTTTCTGGCTGATCCCATTTCCTGGTGGTCAGAGAGTGTGGCGGACTCGTACACCTTTGTGAATCATCCCCACTCCCGGTTAAGGAAATTATAGCATATCTTGAATCCCCCGCAACATTGAGGGGTGGGGATGGTTCAGAATTGGTTGACACTTTCTGATCTCCAAATCTTCCTGGCCCCTCACCCCCCTTTGTCCCCCCTTGGCCTGCGGCCAGGGGAGAGGGGGGATTGAAGAGGGGTTTTGCGGCGGGCGGCGAAGCCGCCCGCCGCAAAACCCCAATTTCTCCCCCTCCCCTCGCCCGCCGCCGAAGGCCTCGGCCCGAAGGGCCTTCGGCCCGCGGGCGAGCGGG
>Ga0209809_1001673_pt1 | contig 17345 bp, 12 predicted proteins | sample YNPMSTMetaG_FD_186172 | JGI IMG/M metagenome (GOLD analysis project Ga0209809, IMG submission 186172) | Anoxygenic and chlorotrophic microbial mat microbial communities from Yellowstone National Park, USA - YNP MS-T MetaG (SPAdes) (version 2) ... | reverse complement strand
GCGGGCCGTTCACGACTTCGTACATCCCTTTGAGAACGAACTCGAGGTTGGCACGGCTGACGCCGAGCGAGGGCGGCGGGACTCCCTTGCCTTCGCTCACGTGGGCGTGCGGGCCGCGGACGATCCAGGGATGCACGGCGCGTCCCCCGTTGCATAGCCGCGCGGTCATCACCGCGAGCTGCAGCGGTGTCGCGCTCACGAAACCCTGGCCGATGCCGCAGACGAGCGTTTCGCCTTTTTGCCAGGGCTGGCCGAGCCGCTCGCGTTTCCAGCGGCTGTCCGGCATCAGACCCGGCTTTTCGCCGGGCAGATCGATCCCGAGCGGCGCGCCGAAGCCGAACCGGCGGGCCATGGCGGCGAGCGCGTCGATCCCGACCCGTCGGGCGAGCTCGTAAAAATAGACGTCACAAGATTGGGCGAGCGCCTGGACGAGCGAGATCCGACCGTGTCCGTGCGGCTTCCAACAGTGGAACCTGGCGTTTCCGAGGCTCATGAACCCGGAACAGAAGACTTCCGTCGAGGGTGTCACGAGGCCCGCCTCGAGGGCCGCCATCGCGGTGACCATCTTGAAGGTCGACCCCGGTGGGTATTGGCCGCGGATGCATCGGTTGACGAGGGGATGGCGCGGATCCTCGGCGAGCTGGCGCCAGCGGGCGCCCGACAGCCCGCTCGCGAACGCGCCGGGATCGTAGGCGGGCACCGAGGCCATGGCGAGCACCGCACCGGTCGTGACCTCGAGCACGACGGCCGCGGCCGCCTCCTGGTCGGCCAGTCGACCCATGCAATAACGCTGTAGATCGAGATCGATCGAGAGTTGGAGATCGGCTCCTTCTTGCCCCTCTTTACGGTCGATTTCGCGGATCTCGCGGCCGATCACGTTGACTTCGACGCGCGAAAGTCCGGCCCGACCGCGGAGCTCCCGATCGTAGGCCCGCTCGATCCCGTTCTTGCCGATCCGGAAATCGGGCAGTTTCAAGAGCGGGTCGGAATCGTCTTCGAGCTCCGTCTTGGCGACCGGACCCACATAGCCCACCACGTGCGCGGTGACGGCGCCGTGTGGATATTGGCGGAGGAGGCCGGAATCGAGGAGGACGCCGGGCAGGTCCGGAGAGCGCACGGCGATCCGGGCAACCTCGTCCCACGAAAGATCTTCGCGCACCGTGATGGGTACGAACGGGCGGTGGAGTTTGGCGAGCTGGAGGACCTCCTCGATCCTCTTGGCGTCGAGGGTGACGATCTCGGCCAGAGCTTCGAGGACGCGCCGGAGGTCGCGGGCCTGCTCGCGAACCACCCGGACCCGGTAGGTCGGCGCGTTGGTCGCGAGCGGTCGGCCGCGCCGGTCGGTGATGACGCCGCGTGGCGGGACCGTGAGCCGCTGGCTGATGCGGTTGTCGTCGGCGAGCAGCTGGTAGGTCGAACCGTCGCGTAGCTGGAGCTGCCAGAGCCGAGCAGCGAGACCACCGAACAGCGCGACCTGCGCCCCGCCGAGCAGGAGCAGGCGACGGCGGAAGCAGCGGTTGCGGTCAGCTTCCTGATACATGGCCGGCCCGCGGCAGAACTCGGCCGATCGGCGCCAGGAGAGCGGCGACCAGGGGATAAACGGCCCAACTCAAGAGAGCCTCCAGAAGGAAGGCTCGGAACGGCGCCGGCCGAATCCAAACGACCGCCGCGAGCAGCCAACGCCACACACCGACCACCGCGACGATCGGCAAGAAGAGGAGCCAAGCGAGCGGCAGCGAGCGCTGCAGAAGACCGCGCGGGACGCGGCGGAGGAGCGCGGGCACGAGCAGAAAACTGGAGGCGTGCAGGCCGAGGGGAAGGTGCCCCGCGAGATCGCGCACGAGGCCGAGAAGGAATATCGAGCTCGGGGTGAAGAGATCCGACCGGTGCACCGTCCAATGGTAGACGACGACGAGCGCCAAGAGCGGTTTTGCCGCCCAAGCCGCGGCCGAAGGCAGCGGCAAGAGGTCGAGGACGACGGCCAAAAGCGCGCTCGCGAAGACCAACGAGCGGCGCGACGCCAGATCGAGCCGCGAAAGGCCGGTCTCGTTCATCGGCCCTGCCTTTCCGCCGCCCGGATCGGCGCGGGCACCGCCTCGCTCGTGGGAAGGCGACCGTCCGGTGCCGGCACCGGATCGTTTTCCAGGACCGCCACGTAATCGAGTCGGTCCCAATCGACCAGAGGGCGGACGAGAACCCGGCGGTCGTCGACCTGCACGACCTCACCGACGGGCAGACCGGGCGGCAATAGGCCGCCGCGACCCGAAGTCAAGACCCGGTCGCCGACGACGACGGAGGGATTCATCGGCAGGAAGCGGAGTTCGGCGAGCGGTCCGTTGCGACCTTCGAGAATCGCCTGATCGCGCGACCGTTCGACGAGGACGGGGATCCGCGAGTTGAAATCGGTGATCAAGAGGACCCGTGCGCTGCGCTCGCCGACCTCGACGATCTGGCCGACCATGCCGTAGGCGTCGACCACCGCCATCCCCTTCTCGAGACCCCGGTCCCGCCCCGCGTCGACCAGGCGTGTCTGAACGAACGGGCCGCCCGGGTCGGCCACGATCCGGACCGTGGTCCGGCGCCGCGTCCCCGGCACGGGCGGCATCTCGAGCGCCTCGCGTAGAGCGGCGTTCTGCACGGCGAGCCAGATCGCCTCGTTCTGCCAGTGGACCAGGCGGCGGTTCTCTTCGCGCAGCCGGGCATTCTCCTCTTCGAGCGCGAGCAGCGAGCCGATCGCCTCGCTGGCCCGCCGGAGGAAGGCCAAGGGCGCGGCCGGCAGGCTCGTGATCCGGACGACGAGGTCGGCCGCGCGTTCGGAGAGATAAGCGAAGATCTCGAGGTCGGCCTTGGTGAGCACGATCAACCCCACCGCCGTGGCCATGAGCACGCCGATCGACCGCCGGGCGAGCGCCGAGCGCAGGGCAGCGAACACAGCCCCGCGCTCGCGCGTGCGGCTGTTCATCGGGACGCGCCCCCCGGGATCGGCACACCACCGCTCAATAGGCGGTTTGCAACAGGTGCCGCAGCTTGTTCATCTCTTCGAGGCATCGCCCGGTCCCGAGCGCGACACAGGTCAAGGGCTCGTCGGCGACGCTGACCGGCAGGCCCGTGGCGTGGCGTAACACGAAGTCGAGATTGCCGAGGAGCGCCCCGCCACCGGTCAGCACGATCCCGCGGTCCACGATGTCGGCCGAGAGTTCGGGCGCGGTGTTCTCGAGCGCGACCTTGACCGCTTCGACGATCGCCCCGACGGGCTCGGCCAGAGCCTCGGCGATCTGTCGCTGGCTGATCACGATCTCCTTCGGCACGCCGTTCATGAGGTCCCGGCCGCGGACCTCCATGACCTCGCCGTTGCCGTCCTCCGGAAAACAGGCCGAGCCGATGCGCTTCTTGATGTGCTCGGCCGTCGCTTCGCCGATCAGCAAATTGTGGTTGCGGCGGATGTAATTGATGATGGCTTCGTCCATTTTGTTGCCGCCGACGCGGATCGACTTCGCGTAGACGATCCCACCGAGGGAGAGGACCGCGACCTCGGTGGTGCCGCCTCCGATGTCGACGACCATCGAGCCGGTCGGCTCGGTGACCGGCAGGCCGGCCCCGATCGCCGCGGCCATCGGCTCCTCGATCAGGAAGACACGCCGCGCACCGGCGCTCTCGGCGCTCTCCTGGATGGCCCGCCGTTCGACCGCGGTCGAGCCCGAGGGCACGCAGATGACGACCCGCGGGCTCGCGAAGCTGCGCCGCGCGTGCACCCGCCGGATGAAATGCTTGATCATCTCCTCGGCGACCTCGAAGTCGGCGATCACCCCGTCGCGCAGCGGACGGATCGCCTCGATGTGGCCGGGGGTGCGGCCGACCATCTGCTTGGCTTCTTCGCCGACCGCGAGGACCTGGCGCCGGCCGCGGTTCGTGGCGATCGCCACGACCGAGGGCTCGTTCAAGACGATGCCGCGGCCCTTGACGTAGACCAACGTGTTCGCGGTCCCGAGATCGATCGCGAGGTCGCTCGAGAAGAGGCCCAAAAGGCGGGACAACATGGGACGGATCGAGCTCCGGCAAGGAGGCGCGCCGCGGCGCCGACCGCGGTCCTCGACCCGCCCCGAAGGTCAGGCCGAGAGGGCCGCGGGTGCACTCCTAGCACGTTTGGTCAAGAGCTTGTTCAACGCCGCCACGTAGGCACGGCAGGAGGCGACCATCGTGTCGGTGTCGGCGGCTTGGCCGTTGACCGACTTGCCGCCCTCCTCGAGGCGCACCGTGACGACGGCCTGCGCGTCGGTCCCTTCGGTCACCGCGTTGATTTGGAACAGCGACAGCTGCGCCTGATGCGGCACGATGGCGCGGATCGCCTTGAAAATCGCGTCGACCGGACCGTCACCCACCGCCTCGGCCCGACGCTCGACACCGTCCACCTCGAGGACCAGGTCGGCCTGGGGGCGGACCCGGGTCCCGCAGCGGACCTCGAGGCTCACGAGGCGGACCCGCTGATCCTCGCTCTGGATCTGATCGTCGACGAGTGCGATGAGGTCCTCGTCGAAGATCTCCTTCTTGCGGTCGGCCAATTGCTTGAACCGGACGAACGCATCTTCGAGTGCGTTCTCGCCGAGCTCGTAACCCAGTTCCGCGAGCTTTTTCCGGAAAGCGTGGCGGCCGGAATGTTTGCCCAAAACGAGCGTCGATTTGACGAGTCCGACATCCTCGGGTCGCATGATCTCGTAAGTGCCGGCATGCTTGAGCATACCGTCCTGGTGGATACCGCTCTCGTGCGCGAAGGCGTTCGCGCCGACGATCGCCTTGTTCGGCTGGACGTTGAAGCCGGTGATCGCCGAGACGAGGCGCGACGCCTTCATGATGTCGCGGGTGACGATCCTGTTGCGGAACGGCAACATGTCGTGACGGGTGCGGATCGCCATCACGATCTCTTCGAGCGCGGCGTTCCCGGCCCGCTCGCCGATCCCGTTGATCGTGCACTCGATCTGCCGGGCGCCGGCCCTGACCGCCAACAAGCTGTTGGCGACGGCGAGGCCCAGATCGTTGTGGCAGTGCACCGACAGCACCGCTTTGTCGATGTTCGGCACGTTGTTCTTGATGGCGCGGATGAGGTCGGCGAACTCCTCGGGATAAGCGTAGCCGACCGTATCCGGGATGTTGATCGTAGTGGCCCCGGCGCGAATCGCGCTCTCGATGCACCGGAAAAGAAAATCCCGCTCGGTGCGCGAGCCGTCTTCAGCGGACCATTCGACGTCGTCGGTGTAACGACGCGCCAGCGTCACACTCTCGATAACCCGCCGATGGACCTCTTCAGGGTCCATCTGCAGCTTGTATTTCATGTGCAGCGGGCTCGTCGAGATGAAGGTGTGGATCCGTCGGCGTTCGGCCGGGGCGAGCGCTTCCGCGGCCCGATCGATGTCGGCCGCCGAGGCGCGGGCCAAGCCGCAGACCACGCAGTTCTTCACCTTGCGCGCGATCGCCTGGACGGCCTGGAAATCGCCTTCCGACGCGATGGGGAAGCCGGCCTCGATGACGTCGACCCCCATCCCTTCCAAAACTTCGGCGACCTTGAGCTTCTCCTCGACGGTCATCGAGCAGCCGGGCGACTGCTCGCCATCACGCAAGGTGGTGTCGAAGATGATGACGCGCTCGCCCTCGGCAGCCGCGGTCGCCTGCTGGGCCAACTCTCGGATCGGATCGGACATGAAGGCTCACTCCTCGGGACGTGACGAACATCGCTACTCGACCCCTGAACGCCGGCCGGTCACCCGGCCCACCGCTCAGGGGTTGGTAAGTCGCAGCCCGAGGGGATGGACCCCGATCGGCACGATGCGGGACGCGCTCCGGCCGGTGGCTTCGCGCCACCCCTCATCGGATCCAGGGGCGAACGGTATCGTCACCGGTCGCAACGAAAGCTCCATCCGCACCACCGGCCGAGCCCTCGCGCGAGGCCTCGGCCGTTTCGCACCACGCGAAGATCACCGATTCCGCCACACTTTGTAAAGAGCGCCTTGGCTCGGCCGGCCGCTGTACCTTTTGATGGATCGGCAGCTGCGGCCGCTCAAAGGAAGCTCACCGGGTCGACGTCGATCTCGAGGGCGAGCCGGCTCGGCACGCGGCGTCCGGCGAGCCAATCGCGCAGATAACCCGGCAGGTCCACCGCCGGCCGTGCCTGGACGAGAAGCCGCTCGCGCCAACGGCCCCGCAAGAGCGCGAGGGGGGCGGGAGCGGGGCCCAGCACCCGCACGCCCTCCACCGCGGGCGCGGCGCGGGCCAGCGAGCGGGCCAGCCCGCGCACCTCCTCGGCGTCGGCCCCGCTCACGACGAGGGCGGCGAGCCGGCCGAAGGGCGGCAGACCGGCGGCCTCGCGCTCGGAGAGCTCGGCCCGCAGGAAAGCCATCCGGTCGCCCCGCGCCAGGGCGACCATCACCGGATGACCGGGATCGTGGGTCTGCAGCAGGACGCGGCCGGGCCGCTCGGCACGGCCAGCGCGCCCCGCCACTTGGAGGAGGAGCTGGAAGCTGCGCTCCGCCGCGCGCGGGTCACCGCCCGTGAGCCCGAGATCGGCGTCGACCACGGCCACAAGCGTCAATTTCGGGAAGTGGTGACCCTTGGCCAGCATCTGGGTGCCAACGAGCAGCTCGAGCTCGCCCGCGAGGACGCGCGTGACCAACTCGCTCGCGGCCCGGGCGGTGCCGACTGTGTCGCTCGTGACGACGGCGATGCGTGCCGCCGGGAAGATCGAGCGAGCTTCGTCGGCGATCCGCTCGACGCCGGGGCCCGAGGGCACGAGCGTGCCCACCGAACCGCACGCCGGGCAATGCTCGGGTTCCGGCGCCGACCAGCCACAATGATGGCACAAGAGTCGGCGGCGCAGGCGATGAGCGGTCAACCACGCCGTGCAGCTCGGGCAACGCAGGCGATGGCCACACGCCCGGCAGAGCGTGAGCGGCGCGAAGCCGCGGCGATTCAAGAACAGAAGCGCCTGCTCGCCGGCCTCGAGCGCAGCGCGGAGTGCGGCCCGCACGGGCGGGGACAGGAAGGCCCCGCGCGGCGGCCGCTCGCGCCTGAGGTCGACGAGTTCGATCGTCGGCATCGCGGCTCCTCCCCAGCGATCGGGGAGAACGAGATGCGTCCAGCCGGACCGTGCGGGAGGCCCCCCGGGGACCGCACCCGCGGCGGTCGCCGATTCGAGCGACGGGGTGGCGCTCACGAGCACCACCGGGCAACCTTCGAGCCGCGCCCGTTGGAGTGCCAGATCGCGGGCGTGGTAAATTATTCCTTCGTCCTGTTTGAAGCTCGGGTCGTGTTCCTCGTCCACCACGAGAAGGCCGAGCTCGGAAAGGGGCAGGAAGAGGGCCGAGCGGGCGCCGACCACGACGGATGCCCGGCCTTCGGCGATCCGCCGCCAGCCCTTGCGCCGCTGCGCGGCAGTGAGCCCGGAATGCCAGAGCTGAGGCTCGACGCCGAAGCGAGAGGTGAAGCGCTCGAGCCATTGGGCGGTGAGCGCGATCTCGGGCAGGAGCACGAGGACCCGTTTCCCGCGCCGTAAAGCGGCGGCGATCGCCTCGAAATAGACCTCGGTCTTGCCGCTGCCCGGCACACCTTCGAGCAGGACGACGCCGTTTCCCCGCTCGACCTCGGCGACCAAGGCTCGGGCCGCTGCCGCCTGGTCCGGGCTCAAGCTCGGCCCCGGCCGTTCGGGGTCGGGGGTCGGCTCGGGTGGCGGCTCCGGGCTCACCACCTCGAGCAGGCCCGCTTCGGCGAGCCTCGCGAGGGCGGGTCGACTCGTGCGCGCCCGCCGCGCGAGCTCCGCCGCCGGCAAACGTCCCGTCTCGGCGAGCGCCTCGAGGACCCGGCGTTCGAGGGCGGTGCGCGGCGGTCCGCCGCCCTCGGCGGCGCGGTAAGCGAGCGGCACCGGGGGTGGTTCGAGCGCCGCCGGTACGGCGAGCACGAGCCGCAGCATCGAGCCGAGCGGGGTGAGCGTCTCGCGCGCCGCAGCTTCGAGGAACCGGCGCAGCGGCTCGGGCAGTGGCGGCGCGTCGACGCGGCCGAGGATCGGCTTGAGACGGCCCGCAGCGACCCCGCCTGTCGGCGGTCCGTCCCACACCACGCCCACCGTCTCGCGCGAGCCGATCGCGACGCGGACGATGTGGCCGGCCGGGACTGGAGCGTCCGAACGGTAATCGAGCGGGTGATCCAGCGGGACCGGCAGCAGGACCGGCGAAACGGTGACGGACATGACACTCCGCAGCCGCGGCGCACGCGCGGCGGTTGACGGCGGGCGCGGCTTTATCATGCTCGCGGGGCAGCGCGAAGGACGGATCCCGTGTTCGCCCGAGCTTCCGACGACATCGCCCGGATCGCCCGGGCGTGGCTCGCCCGGCTATCCGGGGAACGGCGCCTCGCGGTCCGGACGGTCGCCGGTTACGGCCGCGATCTCGACGACGTCTTCGCCTTTCTCGCGGTCCATCGTGGCAGGCCGGTCGATCGATCCGACCTCGCGGGTCTGGCCCCGGCGGATCTGCGGGCCTGGCTCGCCGACCGGCAAAGGCGTGGCTACGCACGCAGTTCGACTGCCCGAGCCCTGGCCGCCCTGCGGAGCTTCCTCCGCTTCCTCGAGCGCAGCCACGGGATCGCCTGCCCGGCCGCGCGGGCGATCCGCTTCGGCGGGGCGAAGCGTGCGCTGCCGCGCGCCCTCGCCCCATCCGAAGCCGCGGCGCTCACCGGCGCGGCGGCCGAGACCGAGCGACCGGCGAGCTGGCTCGATCTCCGGGACCGAGCACTTCTCCTCCTGCTCTGGGGTTCCGGTCTGCGCATCGGCGAGGCGCTGGCGCTCACCCGAGGGGCGCTCGGGCCCGATCCTGCCGCCCTGCGCACGCTGGCGGTTCGCGGCAAGGGCGGCCGGGACCGTCTCGTCCCGGTGCTCCCCCAGGTTGCCGAAGCGCTCGCCGCCTATTGCGCCGCCTGTCCCTGGCGCCTGACGCGCGAGGCGCCCTTGTTCCGGGGGGCACGCGGCGGACAGCTGCAGCCGGCCGTCGTGCAGCGACGCGTGCGCGAGCTCCGTGTGGCCCTCGGCCTTCCCGAGACCACGACACCGCACGCACTCCGCCACAGCTTCGCCTCGCACCTGCTCGCCGACGGGGCCGATCTGCGCGCGATCCAGGAGCTGCTCGGCCACCGCAGCCTTTCGACCACGCAGATCTACACCCGGGTGGACGCGGAGCGGCTCACCACCCTGCACGCCGCCCGTCACCCGCGTGGCTGACCAGCCTCGGCGTCTCCCGCGCGGAGTGATTGCAGAGTGACGACGTCACCCATAAGACCTGGGCTCGAGATCGGGGTGGCGGGCACGGGCCCGCCCGGATCGCTGGCGGCGTGCGCGTTCTCCTCTGGATCCTCGCTGGAACCGTCGCGGCGGCGGTCGCAGGCCTCCTGCTCGGCCCGCGGCTGATCGACGGCGAGCTCGTCCGCGACCAACTCGTCGCGCGTCTCGCGCGCGTCACGGGCGAATCCGTGCGCGTCGTCGGGCCCACGGATCTGAGCCTTTGGCCGCAACCGCGCCTGTCGATCGGCCAGCTCGTGGTCGGTGAGGCGGCACGCAGCGGCACCTACGTCTCGGTCGAGCGGGTCGAGCTCGTGCTCGGTGTCGGCGGGCTCGTGGGCCTCGATTGGGGGCCGCGCGAGATCCGCCTCGTGCGGCCGCAACTCCACGCCGCGATGCTGCCCACCCTTGCCGACCTCGGTCGCCTTGCGGAGCGGATGCGCGGCGAGCTGCTCCCGGTCGACGCCGTCTCCGTCGTCGGCGGCCGCGTCCTCGTCCGCGACCCGGGGCTGGCGACACCGCTCGAGCTCGCCGAGCTCGACCTCGAGCTCGCCCGCGAAGCCGGCGGCGGTCCCCTGGTCCTGACCGGCGGCGGGCGATGGCGCGACCGGCCTCTCGCGCTCGAGGTCGAGTTGCGGCCCGCCTCGGCGGGCCCCCAGGCGGTCCGCGCCCGGCTCGTCCTCGGCAGCGGGCCCCAGGCGTCGCGGTTCGCCTACCATGGCACGCTCGACCTGGTCTCGACCCGGCTGCGCTTCGACGGGGAACTCGAGCTCGCTGCCGACACCGGACGCTTGGCACCTCTCCTCGCCGACTTCGGCGCGGCTCGCCTGGCCGAACGATTGCCGCCGATCGGGGCCTTCGCGGCGCGGGGCCGGCTGCGCAGCGACGGTTCCCGGCTGGAGGCCGACGGGCTCCGGCTCGCCACGGCCGCGGGCGAGCTCCAGCTCCGTTTGGCACTCGGCCTCGCCGGGTCGCGCGACCTCCGCTTGGACGTCGAAGCCACGCGGCTCGACCTGCCGCTCGGTTTCGATCCCCGGGCAGCCTTCGCGGATCTCTGGAAAGGCCCGCCGGCGGGTCTCGTCGGCAGCGTCGCGGTCCGGATCGGAACCCTGGCCCGAGGCGGCCAGGAGCTGCTCCTCGTCCGCCTGGAGGCGCGCTTGCCCGGTGACGGGACGCTCGTGCTCGAGACGTTCGCTGCCCAGCTGCCGGGCACCGGGGATCTCGAGCTCGTGGGTCGGCTCGCGCCCGGCCCGGCCGGGACGAGCTTTCGCGGACGGCTCCTCGCACGCGTGGAAGAGGCCCGGCCCGCCCTCTCCTGGGCCGGTCTCGATCCACCGTGGTTCCTGGATCGGCTCGGAGGGTTGGCGATCGGTGGCGAGCTCCAGGCGACCGCGGAGGGTGCGAGCCTCTCCCGGGCCGAGATCGGTCTCGGCGGCGCGCGGGCCTCGGGCACCTTCGCTTTCCTGGTCGGCCCACCGCCGCGATGGCGGCTGGTCGGGAACGTCGATCGTCTCGTCCTCGATCCCTGGCTAGAGGAGACCGTCGGCGCGGCCGCGCGCGCTTGGCTCGCCGAGGGCCCGCCCCGCGAGTTCGAGATCGAGGTCGACCTGGCCGTCGAGCGGCTCGCTTGGCGGGGCCTGCGCGCCGAGCGCGTCCACCTGCGCGCCGAGCTCGCCGACGGGCAGCTGCGCATCGACGAGCTCGCGAGCCCGCAGCTCGGCGGCGGGTCCGCCCGGCTTTCCGGCACCGTCGGTCCGGGAGGCGCGAGCGATCTCCTCCTCGAGGTCGAAGCCGATCAGCCTGCCCGGCTCGCCCGCGCGCTCGAGCTCGACCCCACGCTGCCGGCTCTCCTCGAAGCGCCGCTCGAAATCCGGGCCCGCCTCCACGAAGGTGGAGCGGGCCGGCGGCTCGACGCCGAGCTCGTGACCTCGGAGGCCGCGCTCCGGGCGGAATTCGACCTCCCGCGTGGGACGCTCGAGCCCGACCGTTGGCAGCTCACGGGCGAATTCGCGAACACCGCGGCGCTCGCCGCGCGGCTTTCCGGGCGAGCCGGCCTCGCCGCCGGCCTGACGGGCCGGCTGCGCGCCGAGTTCGACGCTCGACGCGAGGCTTCGGGCTGGCGTATCGCCGGCCGGATCGGAGCGGGACGGCTCGACCTCACAGCCGGCCTCGAGCTCGTCGAGGGACACGGGCTACCCCTGCTCCGCGGCCGGCTCGCCCTCGAACGGGCCGACGCGCCGAGCTTGGCCGACCTCTACCGACTCGCCGAAGTGCCGCTCGGCCTGCCCGCGGGGCCGATCCGCGCCTGGCCAGGTGCCTGGCCGAGGCGGCCGTTCGGCACGCCCAGGCTTCCCTCGGTGGACCTCGACCTCGCCCTCGAATTCGGTCTGGAGCGCGAGGACGGAACGACCCTCGGCCGTGGCAATGCCCTGCTCGCTTTCGCCGGACGGGCCTTGGCACTCGACGCGATCGACCTGCCGCTCGCGGGGGGTCGGCTGACCGGCCGACTACTCGCCGAACTCGGCCCGCAATCGGGCAGGATCGAGGGCGCCCTCGCCCTTACGACCGGCTCGCTCGCCGACCTCGCCGAGACCTTCGGGATCGCCGGGGCACCCCGCGGGATCGTCGATCTGGAGCTCGCCTTCGCGAGCGAGGGGCGTTCGATCGCCGAGCTCGTCGGCAACGTGGGCGGGCGCGGCGCGCTCACGCTCCGCGAGCTCGGCCCGGCCGATGCGGCGATCCCGGGCGCGGACCGGCTCCTCGCCGTGCGGAGCCCGCTCGTCCTCGAGCGTGGCGTGGCGCGGGGCGAAGATCTCGCGGTCGAGGTCGAAGGGGGGCCGGGTCGCGGCCGGCTGGCTTTCGATCTCGCGAGCTGGATCCTCGACCTCGACCTCGCGTTCCCGGGTGGCCGGCTGCGCCTTCTCGGCCCTCCCGAGCGGCTGCGGCGTTACGTCGAAGCCGCCGCGCCGTCTCCTTAATCCGACGGGCCGACCATCGCTTCCGGCCGGACGATCGTCTCGAACTCCTCGGCCGTGACGAGCTCGAGGGCGAGGGCCGCCTCCTTGAGGGTGATGCCCTCGGCATGCGCCTTTTTGGCGACCTTCGCTGCCGCGTCGTAGCCGATCTTGGGCGCGAGGGCGGTGACCAACATGAGGCTCCGCTCGACGAGCTCGCGGATCCGCTCCCGGTTGGCCTCGATCCCGGCGACGCAATTGTCGGTGAAGCTGCGGGCCGCGTCGGCCAAAAGACGGATCGACTGGAGGACGTTGTGAGCGATCACCGGCTTGAAGACGTTGAGCTCGAGGTGCCCGTTCGCCCCACCGATCGTGACCGCGACGTGGTTACCCATGACCTGGCAGCAGACCATCGTGAGGGCCTCGCATTGGGTCGGGTTGACCTTGCCGGGCATGATCGAGGAGCCGGGTTCGTTTTCCGGCAAGCGCAGTTCGCCGAGGCCCGAGCGCGGGCCGGAGCCGAGCAGGCGGATGTCGTTGGCGATCTTCATGAGGCTCACGGCCACGGTGTTGAGCGCGCCCGAGAGCTCGACGAGCGCGTCGTGCGCGGCGAGAGCCTCGAACTTGTTGGGCGCGGTCACGAACGGGAGGCCCGTGATACGGGCGATTTCGGCCGCCACCGCCTCGGCGAAGCCCTTCTTCGTGTTGAGACCGGTGCCGACCGCCGTGCCACCCTGGGCGAGCTCCATCACGCGCGGCAGGGCCGACCGGACCCGCTCGATCCCCATGGCCACCTGATGCGCATAGCCCGAGAACTCCTGCCCGAGCGTGAGCGGTGTGGCGTCCTGCAGATGCGTCCGGCCGATCTTGACGATGTCGGCAAAGGCCTTGGCCTTGCCGGCGAGTGCCCCGTGCAGGTGGTTGAGGGCCGGCAAGAGCCGGTGGTGGACCTCTTGGGCGGCCGCCACGTGCATCGCGGTCGGGAAAGTGTCGTTCGAGGATTGGCCTCGATTGACGTGGTCGTTGGGGTGGACCGGGCTCTTGCCGCCGCGGCCGGCCCCCAAGATTTCGTTGGCCCGGCCGGCGATCACCTCGTTGACGTTCATGTTCGTCTGGGTGCCCGAGCCGGTCTGCCAGACGACGAGCGGGAACTCCTCGTCGAGCTTGCCCTCGACGACCTCTTGGGCGGCCTTGGCGATGGCCTCGCCGAGGCGCGGCTCGAGCACACCCAGCCGGACATTGACCCGGGCGGCCGCGAGTTTCACCACCCCGAGTGCCCGCACCAGCGAGATCGGCATCCGCTCGCCACCGATACGGAAGTTCTGCAGCGAGCGTTGGGTTTGCGCTCCCCAATAGTGCTCGGCCGGCACCTCGATCGGACCGAAGCTGTCGGTCTCGATGCGCACCTGGCGATCCTCGCCCATCGCCGTTCCTCCTCGTTCGAACGGTCTCGCGCCTAGCGCAGGCCGTTGGCCCTGTCGACGCGGCGGGAGGCGCGACGGCCGGCTTGGACGAACGCCGTTACTTTATTTCTTGCGGAAGCGATCGAGAGCGACGATCTCGGCGCCGCCTTTGGGCGGCTCGCTGCCGGTCTCGGTCTCGGGACGGGCGAGTGGCCGCTTCTCGGCGGGCGACGCCGGCAGCGGAACGATCTCCGGCTCGAGAGTGAACTGCAAGCCGAACTCGGCGCCGGGATCGGCGAACACCTTGATCGCGTGGAAGGGAATCCGCAGCCGGTGCGGGACGTCGTTGAAGCTCAGTGTGACCGACAGGCCGTGGTCGTCGACCTCGAGATCCCAGAACTGGTGCTGGAGCACCACGGTCATCTCGGTCGGATAGCGCTCGCGGAGGTAATCCGGGAGTTCGACCCCGGGATCGGACGTCCGGAAGGTGATGTAGAAATGATGCGGTGGCGGCAAGCCCTCGACCGACAGTCGCCGCAGCACGTCGCGCACGACGGTCCTGAGCGCCTGCTCGACCATGCGCCCGTAATCGATCGCCCCTCGCGCCATGCCCCGTTCGGCCGCTCCGCACCGGCGATGGAGGTGGGGGGCTTCTGTTGCCCGGCGCCCCCCGGGCCGCGCTTACCTAACTGAAATCAGGCAGCGAGCGCCAGACGGTTGTCGTTGGCACTTGTGGTTTCGGCCCGATAACGGCGGTACCATGCCGGGCGAAAGCTGCCCCTTTACTGCGCGCGTCGATCCTGAGTCGCCCCCGTGGCGGCCGGGCTCCCCGACGGAAGCCCGGCTCGGTGTTGGTGGAGGCGCCGGGCTCTGCCCCCGGGTCCGCAACGCCTATTCCGGACAGTGTTCATCGCCATCTCCGGCTCGCGCCGGCAAGCGCAATATAGGGAGTCGCTACGGAACTGCAACGGGCGGCTCGGTGCGCTCTCGACAGCCCGGTCCGAGCACTTCAAGAAGCGGCCCGTCTCGACGGGAGATGCGCGATGCGGCTCGAAGCCGACAAACTCGCCGAAATCGAGGCGGCGCGTGCCGAGCTGAACCCTACCCGACGGCCGACGGTGGCGGCGCTCGAGGAGATCCTGGGCCGCCCGCTGCCGGTGCTCGACCACGGCTTCGTGCGGGTGATCGACTACATGGGCAACGATGCGGCGATCGTGCAGGCGGCCCGTGTCTCCTACGGCAAAGGAACGAAGCAGGTGAGCAGCGATCGGGCGCTCATCCGCTATTTGATGCGCCATCGGCACACCAGCCCCTTCGAGATGTGCGAGATCAAGCTGCACGTGAAGCTACCGATCTTCGTCGCACGGCAGTGGATCCGCCACCGAACGGCGAGCGTGAACGAATATTCGGCACGCTATTCCGTTCTCGATCGCGAGTTCTATCTGCCCGACCGGGAGCTGTTGCAGCTCGTCCGCCTCGAGCGGGGCGGCGACGGCGCGCGGCAGGAACGGCTGTTCGACGCGCCGGCACCCGAGGCTCGGGCCACCGCCCCGCAGTCGACTACCAATCGGCAGGGTCGCGAAGGCAAGCTCGAAGCCGAGGTCGCGGCCGATGTCGTGCGCCGGATGAAGCGCGCGGCCGAGACCGATTTCACGCTGTACGAAAAACTGCTCGGCGCCGACGACGGGGTCGAGGGCTTCGGTATCGCCCGCGAGCTCGCTCGGACCGTGCTACCGCTTTCCACTTACACCCAATGGTACTGGAAGAGCGACCTGCACAACCTCCTGCACTTTCTCCGGCTGCGCGCCGATTCTCACGCCCAGCACGAGATCCGGGCGTATGCCGAGGTGCTACTCGACATCGTCCGCCGCTGGGTTCCGCTCGTCTACGAAGCGTTCGAGGACTATCGCCTGCGGGCGATCGAACTCTCGGCCGCGGCGCGCGAAGCGGTGCGCCGAGCGCTGCGCGGCGAGCGGGTCGATCCCGAGAGCCTCGGGCTCGGCCGGCGTGAATGGGAGGAGCTCGTGGCCGCGTTACCCGAGCTCGCGGGCTCCGAACGGCGGAGCTAAACCTTCCGGGTCGTGCCCGTACAGAGCGCCAAGATCGCTGCGAAGACGACCGCAGTGAGGGGCAGCGCGAGCCAGACGAGCCGCGAAAAGCCGGCGGTGAGCGCCACGATCACGCCCAAAAGGAGGATCCCGAGCGCCACCCAGCCTACGGTCCCCAAGCCCTCGGTTTCCGGCATGTTCCACCTCCGCACCTCGGCCGCCCCGAGCTAACAGGCGCGGTCGCCGGAGGCCATGCCGCGGCTGGTCGCACGGTCACGGCTCTTCCGAGTTCGATGTCGGGGGTGTAGGAAACGGACAACAGCACCGCACCTTTCCCGCGCCGCGAAGGACCGGCGCGACCGTCGAGCGTTCCCATGGGCCGACGATCCCGGTAAGTGCAGAGCTCACGGGAGCAGAGCAGAGGGAGCACGTCGTATGCTCAGGTCGTTTCGTATCGCCGCCGCGGTGAGCGGCTTGGCGCTTCTCGTCGGCTGCGGCGATCGTCCGCCCGGCCACACCGACATTTTCGGTCGCCTCATGGAGGCGGGCCCGGCGGCCGAGACGATGAAGCGGGCGCGTGCGACGAGTCCCGGCGCCGACGCCTATCGCGCGGCTTACTACAAGTACTCGATGGAGCACGCCGAATACGAATTCAACATGATGGAACACTACAAGAGCGCCGTCTACCACGCGAACAATGCGATGGCGGCTGCGGGTGGTGCCGATCCCGAGCCGGCTCCGATCGCCTCCCGGAAGCTCCCCGCCGACAAGGTCGACGAACTTACCAGTGCCCGCAACCGGCTGGTCGCCGCGCTCAACGCCGGTGGCGCCAGCCGCAACCCGGATGCGGCCGGCAAGGCGGTGGCCCGATTCAACTGCTGGATGGAGCAGCAAGAGGAGAACTTCCAGCCACGCGACATCGCCTACTGCAAGAACCAGTTCATGGAGGCGCTGGCGCTGATCGAGCAGACCGCCGCGGCGACGCCGGAGACGATAACGATCGCTGCCGACGTCCTGTTCGATTTCGACAAGGCCGTGATCAAGCCGGCCTTCTTCCCGGCGCTCGACAAAGTGGCCGAGATGTTGGTGAAGAACACCAACATCCGGGTCGAGGTCGCCGGCCACACCGACACCGCCGGCCCCGCTTCGTACAATCAGCGTCTGTCCGAGCGCCGGGCGAAAGCGGTCGCCGACTACCTCGAGCGCAAGGGCGTGTCGCGCGACCGGATGACCGTGCGCGGTTATGGTGAGACGCGCCTCGCGGTGCCGACACCGGACAACACCCGCGAGCCGCGCAATCGGCGCGTCGAAATCCGCCAGCGCTGAGCCGGCGCCCTTCGTCGCGTCTCCCGGGAGGCGCGGTCGGGCAACCGACCGCGCCTCGCTGTTTTCGTTCGCCCATCAGCCGGCGAGGCCGACGAGCCTTGCGAGAAAGCCAGCGAGCCACAAGCCGATCGCGACCTGGAAGGCGCGGCGGGCGTAGCGTCGGAAGCAGCGCTTCAGCGCGGCACCGACGAGCCGCTGGGCGTCCGCGGGCGCGAGCCGGGGCCGGGGTTCGAGCAATAGCCAGGCCTCGGTGCGCTGGTAGGGGCGGGTCGGCGCCAGCCGGGCTTTGAGCTCGAGTATG
>Ga0209809_1001668_pt1 | contig 17384 bp, 9 predicted proteins | sample YNPMSTMetaG_FD_186172 | JGI IMG/M metagenome (GOLD analysis project Ga0209809, IMG submission 186172) | Anoxygenic and chlorotrophic microbial mat microbial communities from Yellowstone National Park, USA - YNP MS-T MetaG (SPAdes) (version 2) ... | reverse complement strand
GCAGAGGTGTTTGCCGATGAGCCGGAGGCTGGTGGAGCCCCGGGCTTGGTAACGTCGGGCGCGCCCGGTGTAATGGAGGCCCAGAGGGACGGGGAAGTGGCGCACGGGCCCTTGGCGGCGGCGCTGCTGGGCCTTGAGCCAGGTGGAGTCCACTTGGCTGAGGAGGGCCGGGACCGGGGTGGGGTGAGCGGGGGCGGGGCGGCTTTTTTCCGTTCGACCCAGCGGCGGGCGCCGTGGAACTGGACGGCGGCCCAGATCAGACAGTGGCCGACTCGGGCGCCGATCCAGCGGGAGAGGGAGCGGGCGGCGAGGCGATAGTTTTGTTCGGTGACGGCGGCGCGGGTGGCCTCCAGGACGGCGGCTTCGAGGTCGTTGACGGAGAGGTGGCCACCGGGGATGGTGACGGTGGCAGACACGCAGACGGCGCGTGGCGCCGTCTGCAAACGAGGCTCATCCATACAGTGCGGTTTGGTTGAGCCTTAATCTTTTCCATCCTCAACTGACAATCAACCAACACTAGCTGCTTTGCGGTCGGTTGTGCAGGGGCGTGGCACACGGGTTTGCTTGGAGCCACGAGCTGGGCACTTCCAGGGCCGGTGCTCCGGCTTCATGCGCGGGTCGAGTCGGGTCGCTGGCAGCGGAAGCAAGTGTGACTTGCGAGCGGCGGGGGCTGTGGGGTGGCCGCGGGTACGTTTGGCCTTGCTAATCAAGGCGTCTTAAAGGGGTATGCTGATTCGGGGGGCCAGGTAGGCTCTGCGGGATAGCAGGTGATGCAAGCGCGGTAGGTTTGGACTCGCTGCTGCTTGGGGGCGTGGAGAGGCCGGTGTGTGGATGGAGACCGTCTCGGTTCCTTGGGCCAGGGACGACGTGTGGACGGGATGGAGCGATCGCCCGGAGCGGCCGGCGTGGGCGGACCCCAATGGCTAGGGTCGAGCGAGCGGCGCCGCTGGCGGGGAAGGCGGCGAGGGAATCGTTGCGGTTATGAGCAACTCGGCCAAAGCGTCGAGTTCTGCCTGGGGCGAAGGATCCGGAGGGCGCGGGGCATGGCGGTTGAGGAGGAAACAGAAAACCAGGCGATGCCCGGACTTCGTGTGGGCGAATCCGGCCAATCCATGGGCCCAGCGGAGGGTGCCGGTTTTGGCGCAGACACGTCCTTCGGCTGCCGTGCCTTTCATTCGGTCGGCCAGAGTGCCGTCCACGCCAGCCACGGGTAGCCCGTCTTGGAATGCCTTGCCCTCGGGGTGTCGGGTCATCTTAAGCAACAACGTGGCCACCGCTCGGGGTGTGACCAGGTTGTTGCGCGAGAGGCCAGTGCCTTCTTCCAAGTGCACTTCTTCCGGTGAGATGCCGAGGCGTGTAAGAAACTTCTCCAGTTCCCGGGCGGCCGCCGCTTCGGGGATCGTAGAAGGCTTGAGTTCGGGAGATCGGAGGCCGACGAGGGTCCAGAGGATTGCAGCGTGTTCATTGCGCGAGTCCTTCAACATGTCGCGAACCAGTTCACGGACTGGAGCGGACTCGACACTGCCCAGGGGCGTGAGCTTGGGAGGCTTTGCGCTGTGGCTGGGGAGAGTGGCTCCGCGACGAACGCTCAAGGGGCCGGACACACGGATGCCTGCTTCCTCGAGCGCCCTTTTGAACAGTTCCAAGAACAGCAGGGCCGGGTCCGGTGCGGCTACGTCGGTTTCCCATGGCGCCCGTTCGACGGGCAAGGTGCCCGTGACGTACAGGACCGGTTGGCCAGGGGTGCGCACGAACTGAATCTGCGGCAGGGTCCCCTGTTTTTCGGTGAAGGTGAGGTTGCTGATCAGAAGGCCACCGGTCGATGGATGCAAGCTGATCAGGCAGGGCTCGCCCACGGCCGCCCCGGGACGAACGCGAAGTCGAATGCGACCCTGATTAGCGGTCAGGCCGGAAATGGGTGCACCGTAACCACGAATCAGATCTTCCCAGGCCCAGCCGGCACCGAAGCGAGGTCCCCAGCCGGAGAAGGGCCCGCGGCTCAAGGCGTCATAGCCGACGATTCCGGCAGGCAGCTCCTGAATGCCGGCGTTTCGCAACAGATCGACCAAGGGTTGGAAGGAACGCAGCGGTTGGGTTCTGCTTTCCTCCCACAGGAAACCGGGGTCTCCGTTCCCTTCGACGACCAAGGGCCCGTGGAGCATGCCGTTGGAAGCGGGACCGGCTTCGGCCCAGAGGGACGTTTTCAGTCGGCTGGATCCGCCGAGTCGGTCTAGCACCAGGGCGGCGGTGAACAGTTTGGTGAGCGAGGCCGGGGTGAACCGTTGGGAGGCGTTATGTTCGAACACGGCTTGTCCGGTCTCTGCGTCTTGGATGCAGATGCCCCACTGAGCGCGGGCGAAACGCGGTTCTGCCAGCCGGGCCCGCAACTGGTCGGTCAGCCCGCCGGGGTGCAGGGTTGCTGGTTCGCAGCGGGCTGGGGCTGGCCTGTGGATGGCCGCTGCCGCCAGCAGGCAGAGGGCGCTTCGGCAGAGCCGGGTCCATACATCGGTCGTGCGCCACATGCTCGATGCAACATTTTGGCCGGCTCACTGTCGCGGATCGAGATCGATGTGGGGACGGAGGCAGGCTTGCCCGGCCGTGGTGCCCTGCGTAAGGTCGTGCCCGTGAAACGCGCATGGATTTTGAGGCTAGCGTTGGCGATGGGGCTTCAGGTGGGGACGGTGGTTGGGGATCCGCCCCCCTTGCCGCTGGGGGCTAGTGCACCGGATTTTGATCTGCCGGGAGTGGATGGGCGGCGTTGGGCGCTGCGGGATTTCGCACAGGCACGGATCCTGGTGGTGGTATTCACCTGCAATCATTGTCCCACGGCCCAGTACTATGAACCGCGGCTCAAACAGATTGTGGAAGATTACCGGCCGAAGGGGGTGGCCCTGGTGGCCATCAGCCCCAATGTCCCGGAGGCAGTGCGGTTGGACGAGCTGGGTTGGTCGGACCTGGGGGACTCGTTTGAGGAGATGAAGCTGCGGGCCAAGGCGCAGCAGTTCAATTTCCCCTATCTTTACGCGGGGGATGCAGAGGAGGTGGCCCGTGCCTATGGTCCAGTGGCCACTCCACATGTGTTCGTGTTCGATGAGCAGCGGCGGCTCCGGTATGTGGGGGCGGTGGATGACTCCGAGCGGGTGCAGCATGTGAAACGGCATTATTTGCGGGACGCGTTGGACGCGTTATTGGCCGGCAAGGAGCCGCCAGTGACGCAGACCAAGGTGGTGGGGTGTTCGGTGAAATGGTCGGACAAGATTCCTCAGAACCGGGCCTTTTTGGAGAAACTGGCGCGGGAACCGGTGAACCTGGAGCCGGTGGACGAGGCGGGGTTGCGTGCGCTGCGGCGGAACGAGGGGAGCGGCAAATTTCGGTTGGTAAGCTTTTGGGCTACGTGGTGTGCGCCGTGTGTGGCGGAGTTTGGGGAATTTGTGACCACGTGGCGGATGTACCGGCACCGGGATTTCGACTTGGTGACGGTTTCGCTGAACCGGCCGGAGGAGCGGGGTCGGGTGCTGGAGTTTTTGCGGCGGCAACAGGCCTCATGTCGGAATCTGATTTTTGCCAGCGAGAACCGGGAGGCTCTGATCGATGCGTTTGATCCCACCTGGCAGGGGGTGGTGCCCTACACCGTGTTGATCAATCCGGAGGGCCAGCTGGTTTGGCGCGAGACGGGCAGCGTGGATTTTTTAGCGCTGCGCCGTTTGATCGTGCGCTCGATGAACGAGCGCAAGCCGTGGTGAAGCGGAGCAGGTCGGGCGGGGTCCGTCGGCGCGGTTGGAAGCCGGCGCTGCTTGGGCTGTGTAGCGTTCAGGGGCGGACCGGCCATGGGGCGTCGGGCCGCCGGTGCTGGAGCATCCACTGGTACACTTCCGGGTTGTTGTAGGTGACGGTCCAGGAGTCGTGCTCCGCGTCCGGGTAGACAGTAAGGCGGACCTCCTGAACGCCGACTTGCCGAAGGGCGTTGACCATGCGCTCTGATTCACTCAAGGGTACGACCGGATCCTTGGCGCCATGGAACGCCCACACGGCCAGGCTACGGAGCGCGTTGGCTTGGTCGCGCGTGGCCAGGCGAACGTCGATCCACTCGCCGCCGCCGCAGATGGGCACAATGGCGGCGAACCGCTGTGGGTAGGACAGGCCCAATTTCCAGGTGCCGTAACCGCCCATGCTCAAGCCGGTGACATAGACCCGGGCCGGATCCACCGGCAGCCGCTGGACAAGCTCTTCCAGCAGGGCCATCAGGCCCGGGGCATCCCAGCGCTGGTCCTCGGGGCACTGCGGGGCCACCAAGATGAAGGGGAAGTTGGTGCCGCGCTGGATGAGAGCGGGCGGGCCGTGTACCGTGACGCGGCTCAGATCTTGACCGCGTTCGCCCGCGCCGTGGAGGAACAGGACCAGGGGCCAACGGGTGGCAGGGGTGGCAGGCCCGGCAGAGTCAGGGCCGGGTATGCTGAGCAGGTAGCGATAGCGGATTTCGCGAGTGATGCGAGTTTCGAAGGTTCCTTCTTGGAATCGCGCACCGAGCTCGGCGGCGGATAGTTGGGTTTGGACACAGGCGAACGTGGCAGGCAACAGCCAGGTCCACTTCCAAGGGCCGGGTGAGAAACGAGGACAGGGTTTCATGGCAAAAGCAGCTACATCAGTTTGAGCTTGGGAAGGTCTTGGGAATCCACCAGTCCCACGGGCTCACCTTTTGCGTTGATTACTACCAGATCATCGATGTTGCGTTCGTTGAAGACCTTGAGGGCTTCGGCGGCCAATGCGTCCAGGCGGATGCAGACAGGGTTGCGGGTCATGACCTCCCGCAGGGGCCGGGTGAGGAGGTGATCGTCTTTTGGGATGCGGCGGCGGAAATCGCCGTCGGTAAAGACGCCGACGAGTTTGCCGCGGGCGTTGACGATGCTGAGGCAACCCGATTTGGCGCGGGTCATGAGCAGCAATCCGTCTCGGACCGGGAGGGTTTCAGGAGCGACGGCGTGTCGGTCACCGGTACGCATGATATCGGCCACGCGCAGGAGCATGGCGCGTCCGATGGCGCCGGCGGGGTGGAGTCGGGCGTAATCGCTCTGTTTGAAGCCACGGGCGTGGAGGACGGCCATGGCGAGGGCGTCACCCAGCACGAGCATGGCGGTGGTACTGGTGGTAGGGGCGAGGTTGAAGGGGCAAGCCTCGCGCGGGACGCGGACGTTGAGCACCACATCACTGTAACGGGCCAGGGTGGAACGCAGGTTGCCGGTAAAACTGATCAAACGGATGGAGAAGCGTCGGAGCGCCGGCAGCAGGTTCACCAGCTCCTCGGACTCCCCGGAATAACTCAGGGCCAGAACGACGTCGCCGTCACTAACGATGCCCAGGTCTCCGTGCAGGGCGTCCACACTGTTGAGGACCACGCTGGGGGCGCCGGTGCTGGTGAGGGTGGCAGCGATTTTGTGACCGATGTTTCCGGACTTGCCGATGCCGGCGACGACGATTTTGCCGCGCTGGCGGAGGGTATCGACGATGGTCTCGACGGCGCGGTCGAACGCGTCGTCCAGTTGGCGCCGCACGGCGCGCAGACCGGCCATTTCCAGGTCGAAGACTTTACGGGCCCGAGCCAAGTGACTCACGAGGGGAAGCTTGCCAGAGCGGGTAGGGCTGGGCAACGTTGCGTTGGTGGACCCGGCCGGTGGATGCGGCCGACGCCCGGCTTGTGGGCCGGGCGGCGGGTCGGTATCCCAAAGCATGCGCCAGTGGATGCACGAGTTTGTGGTGGGGACGCGGGGACGCGGTTTTTACGAGCTGACGCGCGAGGTGGCCGAGTGGGTGCGGCAGATCGGCGTGCGGGATGGGTTGTTGACGTTGCACATTCAGCACACCTCGGCTTCATTGCTGATCCAGGAAAATGCGAATCCGGAGGTGCGCTGGGATCTGGAACGATTCTTTGCCCGACTGGTTCCGGATGGCGACGCGTTGTTTCGGCACACGATGGAGGGACCGGACGACATGCCGGCGCATGTGCGCAGCGCGCTGACGGCGGTTCATTTGAGCATTCCGGTGCGGGCGGGACGACTGGCGTTGGGCACGTGGCAGGGGATTTACCTGTGGGAACATCGGCTGCAGCCGCATCGGCGCACGGTGTTGGCCCACTGCGTGGGGGACTGAAGGGCTCATAGGCCCGGGGGCAGGCCGGGGCCTGGTTTGGGCTGCTCCGCGGCGGGGAAAGGGGCCGCTTAACTTTGGAGCAACTGCATAGCGGCGCGGGTGTGGTCGGCGCGGTCGCGCCATTCGGCCAGGCGCCGGCGGTGCTCTTCCAGGACATGGGCTGGTGCCTTGGCGGTGAATTGGGGGTCTTGGAGGCGCTGTTCGATGCGAGTGATTTCGGTCTGGATTTTTTCCAGCTCCTGCTGGAGTCGTGTGGTTTCTGCGGCCAGGTCGATCAAGCCTTCCAGCGGGAGGAACAGGTCCCCCAGGGCGGTGCGGCAGGTGGCGGTGCCGCGTTGGGGTTGGGCGTGGGGATCGAGTTCGAGGGTTTCGGCCTGCAAGAGCAACTGCAATACGGCCCGGTCGTGTTCGTCCAGGTCGCGCGTGGGTTTGAGGATGAAACGCACCTTGCGATTGGCGGGGAGGTTGGCCAGGCGCCGGAGGTTTCGGCCCTCGGTGACCAGGGCGTAACGGGCCTCGACGAAGGCGGCGACGGCGTCGTCCAAGCGATAGCGAGTGCGGAACTCCTCGCTCAGGGGTTGGGGCCAGGGTGCGAACATAATTGTGCGCCCGCCGCGGTCGGGGCTGTGCGTTTGGGCGAAGCCCAGACCGTGCCAGAGTTCCTCAGTGATGTGGGGGAGGAAGGGATGAAACAACCGCAGGGTGTGATGGAGCACGAAATCGAGGACGGCCAACGTTTGTTCCTTGCGGGCGGTGGAGCTGCCGTAGAGGACGGCCTTGGAGGCTTCGACGTACCAGTCGCAATATTCGCTCCAGAAGAAGCGGTAGAGCGTTTGGGTGACCTCGCTGAACCGGTAGCTGGCGAAAGCGGCGTGGATTTCGCGGATGGCGGCATCGAGTCGGAGGAGGATCCAGCGATCGTCCACAGTGAGTGCATCGGGGTCCAGGGGCGCCTGAGTGAGCGGCCCCTGCAGTTGGCGGAACCGGCAGGCGTTCCAGAGTTTGTTGCAGAAGTTGCGGCCGAGTTCGACGTCTTTTTCGTCGAACAGGACGTCCTGGCCGAGGGGGGCACTCCGCATGGTGCCAAAGCGCAGGGCATCGGCTCCGTAACGGGCGATGAGGTCGAGTGGGTCGGGGGAATTGCCCAGGCTCTTGCTCATTTTGCGGCCCAGTTTGTCGCGGATGATGCCGGTGAAATAGACGTGGCGGAAGGGCACCGCGTCCATGAACCGCAATCCGGCCATGATCATGCGGGCGACCCAGAAGAAAATGATGTCCGGCCCGGTGACAAGGTCGGTGGTGGGGTAAAACCGCTGCAGGGTGGGGTTCTGGCGGTCGCGGGCCGGGTCGCCGGTCCACCCCATGGTGGCGAACGGCCAGAGCCAAGAACTGAACCAGGTATCCAGGACGTCAGGGTCCTGGGTCCAGCCCTGTTGGTTGAGCTGGGCCTGGAGGGGTTCCTCGGCAGTGGCGACCAGAAGGGTGAGGTTGTCGCGTCGGAGGGCAACGGCCGGGCCCCAGGTGGACAGTTCTTGTGCCGCTGCTTCCAGGCTGGCTGCGTCCGGGAAGGTACGGGTCCAGACCGGGATTCGGTGTCCCCACCAGAGTTGGCGGCTGATGCACCAGTCTTTGAGGTGGGTCATCCAATGGGAGTAGGTCTTGACCCACCGGTCGGGATGGAATTGGATTTCACCCTGCTCAACCGCGCGCAGGGCGCGTTCGGTTTCGGGGTACCGGAGGAACCACTGCTCGCTGAGGCGGGGTTCGATGGGGACATGGCTTCGCTGGCTGTAGCCGACGCGATGGGTGTAGTCTTCGATTTTGGCCAGCAGGCCGAGCTTTTCGAGGTGGGCCACAACGGCCTTGCGGGCCTCCATGCGGTCCAAGCCGGCGAAACCGTCTCCGGCTTCGGCGGTCATGCGGCCGTCAGGCCCGATGACCACGCTGAGGGGCAGGCCGTGGCGCTGGGCCATTTCGTAGTCGGCCGGGTCGTGAGCGGGGGTGACCTTGACGCAGCCGGTCCCGAATTCCGGGTCTACAGCTTCATCGGCAATGATGGGGATGGGTTTGTTACGCAGGGGCAGCAGGACACGTCGGCCGATGAGGGCCTGATAACGCGGGTCGCGGGGGTGGACGGCGACGGCCTCGTCGCCGAGCATGGTTTCGGGGCGTGTGGTGGCCACCAGCACGGGCGGTTCGGAGGAAGGTCGTCCCTGGGTGTCCAGCAGGGGGTATTTCAGGTGCCAGAGGTGGCTTTTTTCTTCGATCCACTCGACCTCTTCGTCAGACAGTGCGGTTTGGGCGGCCGGATCCCAGTTGACCATGCGCAGGCCGCGATAGATGAGACCGTCGCGAAACAGGGCGACGAAGACCTTTTGGACGCAGCGGGAGTAGTCCGGGTCCATGGTAAAGCGCAGGCGGGTCCAATCGCATGAACAGCCCAGGCGTTTGAGCTGTTGGATGATGATGTCGCCGTGTTTTTCTTTCCAGGCCCAGACGTGTTCGAGGAACTTTTCGCGGCCCAGGTCGTTGCGATGTTTCATGAGGCCCTGTTTGCGCAGGCTTTTTTCCACCACGGCCTGGGTGGCGATGCCGGCGTGATCGGTGCCGGGCAACCACAGTACTTCGAAACCTTCCATGCGGGCCTTGCGGGCCAGGATGTCCTGGACGGTGTTGTTGAGGACGTGGCCCATGTGGAGCACGCCGGTTACGTTTGGGGGCGGGATGACAATGGAGTAGGCCGGCTTGGGCGAGGCTGGGTCGGCAGTGAAAAAGCCGCTGCGTTCCCAGGTATCGTACCACTTGGGTTCGACACGCCCGGGTTCGTAGGCTTTTGGAATCTCGCTCATGATGGGCGCACTGTAGCAAAGGGTGCTTTGGCGCGGCAATGTTGGCTGTAGACCCTCGACGCGCGTGTAGCGGCTGTGGATCCGACTTTCGCAGGGGAGCTGGGGCTGGCTGGAGCTGGGATGCGGTGGGGCCTGGGGACCGGGCTCAAGGCGGGGGCGTTTCCAGCAGGCTTTGGAAGACGGGGTTGGGGCGGAGGTGTTGGAACCGGGGGTCTTTGCGGAGCTCGTCGCGGAGGTTCCGTTGTTTGGGGTCGGCTTTCAGGCGTGCATCGCTCAGTTCGAGAGCTCGGCGCAGGGCTGGGATGGCTTCGGCGGTTTTCTGAAGGATGGCCTTCATGGCGGCCAGATCGTACCAAGCCTCAGGCTGCGTGGGGCTGATTTGGACGAGGCGTTCCAGGGCGGCTTCCAGGCGCGGATAGTTGCCGAGTGTGACGTAGGCCTGCGCAACGGCGAGCACGGCACTGGCATCGGCCTGGGGGTGCCGGACGATGCTGTCGAGGATTTCAAAGGCGCGATTGCTTTGGCCCAGGGAGAGATAGGTGGCGGCCAGATCGAGGGCGGTTTGGACGTTGGTGGGGTGGGCGGCCAGGGTGCGCTCCAAGGCAGCCAGATCGGGGGCGCTCGGGGCCAGGGCGGACGGACCGGCATCACGTACGGTTTTGAGTCGGCGGGCCAGGTCGGTGACCTGGGCGTTGTAGGGATCGAGTTTGCGGCAGGTCTCGGCGATGAGGTAGGCGTCTTCGTAGCGTTGGAGGGAAATGAGAAGCTGGCAGTAACGGAAGACGGCTTCGGGGCTGTAAGGGCAGAAGGCGAAGGCTTGGCGGAAGGCGAAGTCGGCTTCCCGAATCATGCGGTCGCGCACGGCGGTCCAGTGGGCCAGTTGCTGTTGTTGGGCGACCGGATCGGGCAGAGGACGGGCTTGCAGCTCGGCCAGTTTGGCGTTGGCCTCGGCCACGCGCCAGGCGTAGACGCCGCCGATGGAGCTGCGGAGCTTGGAGAAAGATTTCTGGGCCTGATCGTCGCGGACGAACTTGGGATCGCCCCGGAATCCCTTGAAATTCCGACGCAGATAGACCTGCTCGGCGAACTGGACGATTTCCCGCACTGGAGTGTCGTAGGTGATCCAGTTGCCGATCAGCCGTTCGGAATAGTGGGACCAGAAGTGGTGGTCGCGCGCGACGATTTCCTCGGTCAGCTCGGGCAGGGGCTGGCGGTTGACCTTCATGATGATCCCAAACGGGGTCAGGTGCGGGTACATCCACTCCAGTGGGAAGCTTTCCTCCACGTAGAATTCGTGCTCGGGGTTTTTGTCGAACATGACCTTCGCGATCAGGGCGTTGATGGCCATGACGGAGACCTGTCCCGAGACCTGCACCCTTTGTTCAGCGCCACTGCCGATGAGACTGAAATTTTCGCCCGGGCGGAGCTGGTTGAGGCGGAGCCGGCGGGCGGCGTCTTCGATGTACTGGTTGAAGCACTGCTGAGATTCTTCCGGGGTAGCGATGTGGATTTCCAGGTCGGGATAGACGGCACCTTTGCTACGGGCCAGCAGCCCTGGGTAGGCCTCTTCCAGCAGGAGACGGTTGAGGCGGATGCGGCTGTGGAGTCTGGGGTTTTGGCGTAGGAAGCGTTGGAGGTAGGGGGAGAGTTGGACGTGGGCGAAGCGGGCAGGGGTATAGAGGGGTTCGGTGCGTTCGAGGGTCTCGATTTGGCGCTGCAGTTCTTCACGTTGGCGCTGTTGGCGCGGGGTGGGCGTCAGGCCCAGGAGGCGATCTTCCAGCGCGGCCTTTTGGGCCTGGAGCTTTTCAAGTTGGCGGAGGACCTTCAGGTCGCGTTCGAGCAGCTTGTTCAACTCACGGGCCAGGGCGCGGAGATCCGGCTGGGATTCGAGGCTGCGGCGGGTGCGCTCGGTGAGATTGGTAAAAAGAAAGCCGGACAGTGGGTCGGCCTGGGCCCGGAGCCGCTCGACGAAGCCCGGCTGGAAGTCCTCCGGCGTGAAGTAGGAGCTGCCGGCACGGCGTCGTTTTTCGACGGCGTCGCCCAGGGTGGTGAGGGGCCGATCCAGCAACAGGCAGGCCAGCCGCGCCAGCACATTGGTGCGGTAATTGAGTCTGGATTCTTCAGCACTGCGAAAGAGCTCCTGGAAGAAGGGTGAATCGTATTGGATCTGCTGGCTCTTGTTGTAGTGGGCGCGGATGTACATGAGGTAAGTGTCGTCGGCCAGTGCGTTCTGGGTGATGATGTAAACGTCGCGCCGGTCGAAGTGGGGATCGCGCGGCTTGCATTTCGGGGGAATGAAGCTCTCGCAGAAGATGATGTAGGTGGGGCAGAATCGGCCGGGATCGGTTCCGCCGTAGAGCACGGCGTGACGGGCCATTTCGGGGTAGACGAACTTGCTTTTTTCGGGGTCCTGGAGGCACTGGGCGCGCAGCTCGGCATCGTAGGTGAGCTTGCCGTCGGGACCGACGAAGGGAGGCGTGAACATGTCGTGGCCGAACCAGTAGCCGAAGAGGTGTCCGCGCTGCTCGTTTTCGAACCAGTTGTTCATGAAGGAGTAGGCGGGCATGAGGGCGAACATGGCCAGAGTGATGGCCAAGGGGGCGCGGTTGCGGTACAGGGCGCAGCCGGCAATGAAGGCCAGGGTCATGCCGGCCAGCATGAGTCCGGCGTAGATGGGCAGACCGTATTGCTCGGGTTCAAAGGCACGCACGATGCCCCCGAAAAAGACTTGCAGCGGTCCCCGATCGGGCTCACCGCCAAAGAGTTGTTCGGTCTTGAGCGCCAGAGAGAAAACGGCCAGGGCAAACGCCACCCCGCCGCCCAACAGCCCCCGGGAACGGAATTGGGTGAAGTGCGTGGCCATGTAGGCGGCAATCAGGGTCAGCCCATAGCCGACCAGCAGCGCCACGCAAACGTGTGAGGCGGTGAAGAAGACGCGGACCAGTTCACGGGCAGCCCGGTCCGGGGGCGGGTTCAGCAGGATCATGAGCAGCACGCCCAGGCAAAGGTAGATGGCGGTGACGCCGATGATCCAGGCCCGTTCCCGCTGCTGCATACGCCGCAGGAACAGGAACGGCACCAGGGCGATGAACATGAACACCCAGCTGAATTCGTCGGCCACGCCCTCGATCAGCATGCCCAACTGCACCAGGAACCGTTGGGGATCGTTCAGAAAGTTGGTGGGGTTGGCTTTTTCGTACTGACCCCGGGTCAGGGCGTGCCAGAATCCTTTTTCGGTTCGCGGGTAGCCCCACTGCATGGGCGGGTTGGTCATGCCGGCGATGGGCATGTAGAGGTAAAAGGAAACCCCCAGGAAAAACAGGAGGCCGCAGACCAGCACGGGCTTCCATTCCGTGCCGAGTTTCTGCGTGCGCACGAACAACCAGGCCAGCGCGGCCAGCGAACCCAGGCCGACCATGTTGAAGATGACGAACATCATGTTGAGCTGGCCGGGGGCGCTGGCAAAGGTGGGCAGTTTGCCCATCGCGTAGGCGACCAACCCCACCAGATACACCAAGCTGTTGGCCAGGAGGAAATCCCGACCCAGCGCGGGGCGCGCGGCGATGATGGCCACCTCGATGCCCATGGCGGCGACCAGGAGCGACTGGTGGTTGGTGAAGCAAATGCCAAAAAGGAAAAAGGCCCAGTATAGGTAGCGCCGCTGTTCCGGCGCATAGATCCACCGCAGCAGGAACAGCATGACCAGCATCAGGGACAGCACACTCAGTGAGTAGACCTCGACGATGACCGACTGGCTCCACATGAAACCGTTGAAGCCGAGCAGGCCGCCGGCAACGAAACCCGAGACCATGCAGATGGCGCCTTCCCAGCGTCCGGTCATGGCCTTGAGTTCTTCCAGCCCTTCCATGAGCATGCTGCTGCCGCGCGACACCAGTAAGCCCAGAAACCCGCAGGCCAGCGCCCCGGCAAAGGCGCTGGCCAGGGCCACGCGCCAGGCAATGTTGGACCAGGGCAGGTGCGTCCACAGCCAGGTGTAAAGGGTCCAGACGGGATAGCCGGGGGGATGAGGAATGCCCGCATAGTAGCTGGCCACGGCCAACTCCCCGCAGTCTTCCAGGGTCAGATCCGGCGCCAGGGTCCAGAGATAGCCGATCAGTACGGTCAGGGTGGTGACGGCAAAGGTCAACCAGTCCACCGGCCGAAACAGCGGGGGCAGTGGCGGGCGTAAAGCGCCCGTGCCGGAGGCGGCCGTGGAGGGAGACGGTGCAACGCCGCCGGATTTGGAACCGGTCTGTTTGGTTTTTTCCATGCGGTTAACCGATCGTCGGCCTGATGTGCTAGAACGGTCCATCACTACAGCGGAGGCGGCAGGGTTTTGTCCATTCAAAAGTGCCAGCCCCAACCACATGCTCTTAGCCCTGCCCCAAGGGCGTGGGCCGGGCTCTGAGCCAGCCGTTTCCCGATCCCGCTCCGGTCCCAGGTTGGCACCGGCAGGCTGATGGTGTCGTAGACCCGGGTGGCTTCGGATCCATTCTCCCTCTCCTAGACAGGGCCGCTGCCGGTTTTGCACAAACTTTTCCGAGCGGCACGACCACGGTCCAAGGGGCGGGGCTTGGTGTCTTTGCGGAGATTGCAGGGCTTGGGAGAGGGAAGCCCGGGGAAGCCGAACCAGAGCGCAACTCCAAGCGAAGGGCCCGAGTGAAGACCTGGCCGTTTGCCCACCGACAACGGCGGCTCGGTGGCTTGTGGTGGCGGCAGGCAGCTTTTACGCTCGGCTGCCCCGGGTCAGGGTCGGGAAGTGACCATACCCGATGGCCCAGGGGGATGAGGAACAGAACAATGTGGCTGCTGATCGACATTGGCAATACGCACACCCACCTGGGACTGGCCAATGCCAAGCGCGTGATGCGGCGGGGCCAGATTCACACGAAAGATTGGCTGACGGACGCGGGCGCAGGCGCCCTGCGGCGTTGGGTGGGCAGGACGGTGGTCGAAGGGGTGGCGCTTGCCAGCGTGGTTCCCCGGGTCACGCGGCATGTGCGTGCGAGCGTGCGCCGGCATTGGGGCCTGGGGTGCCTGGAGCTGAATGCAGCCAGTCTGCGCGGGCTGCGCATCGATTATCCAAGGCCGCAAACCATTGGGGCTGACCGACTGGCCAACGCCCTGGCAGCCTGGCACCGATACGGAGCGCCGGTGGTGGTGGTCGATTTTGGGACGGCGGTGACGTTTGATGTGGTGGACGAACGAGGTTGTTACATCGGCGGGGTGATTGCGCCCGGCTTGGAGGCCATGACGGATTATCTGCACGCACGGACGGCGTTGTTGCCCCGGATCCGAGTCCGCCGGTGTCGTCGCGTCGTGGGTCGGAGCACGGAGGAGGCCATGCAGGCGGGGGCCTACTACGGATACCCAGGGCTGGTGCGGGCGGTCTTGGAGGAGATTCGGCGTCAGATGGGCTGGGAAGGCTTGCCGGTGGTGGCCACGGGCGCTTATGCGCTCCTGATGGCCGAGCGGGTGCCGGAGATTGGCCAGGTTTGCCCGGATCTGACCCTGGAGGGGCTGCGCCTAACCTGGTTGGCACATCAGCAAAAGCCTTGAGGCGGCTGCTCCACAGCTTGGCCGTGAGCCTTCAGTGGGACATGGTCAAAACCAGCACCTGTTCCAGCGTGGAGATCCCTTCCCTGGCCCGGTCCAACGCGACCATGCGCAGGGTTTTCATGCCCTGCTGGATGGCCATCTGCGTAATCTCGTGAGAGTTAGCGCGGGCGATGATCAGGCGCCGGATTTCGTCGGTCACCGTCATGGCCTCGATGATGGCCATACGCCCGGAGTAGCCGGAATTTTTGCAGCGTTCGCAGCCGCGGCCGCGATACAAGGGGACTCCTTCGAACAGGGCGGGGTCAATGCCCAGATCCCGGAACATTTTGGGCGGGTAGGTGACCGGTTCCTTGCAGTGGGAGCAGATTTTGCGCATGAGGCGCTGGGCGCAGGAGAGGATGACGGAGGAGGAGATGAGAAAGGGGGCAATGCCCATGTCATCGAGCCGGGCAATGGCGCCCGCGGCATCATTGCAGTGCATGGTGGAGAGGACTTGGTGGCCGGTTAGGGCGGCTTCGATGGCAATTTCGGCGGTCTCGGTGTCGCGGATCTCGCCGATCATGATGATGTCGGGATCCTGCCGCAGAATGGAGCGTAGGGCATTGGCAAAGGTGAGCCCGATTTCCTTGCGGACCGGCACCTGGTTGATGCCGGGGATTTGGAACTCCACCGGGTCTTCGACGGTGATGATGTTGTAGATGGGGCTGTTGAGTTCGTTGAGGGCTGAATAAAGGGTGGTGGTTTTGCCTGAACCGGTGGGGCCGGTGACCAGGATGAGGCCGTGAGGGGCATCCACCGCGGCCTTGACGCGCTGGTAGGTGTGGGGGTCCAGGCCCAGTTGATCGAGGCTGCCCGACAGATTGGATTTGTCCAGCACCCGCAGCACGACCTTCTCCCCGTGAACGGTGGGCAGGATGGACACGCGCAGGTCGTAATCCTTGCCTCCGACACGCACGCGCATGCGGCCGTCTTGGGGCAGACGTCGCTCGGCGATGTCGAGGTTGGACATGATTTTGAAGCGCGAGACCAGCGGCAGGTACATGCTCTTGGGCGGGGGCGTGACGTCGGTTAGCACGCCGTCGATGCGGTACCGGAGGCGGACGGTCTTATCGAAGGGCTCCAGATGGATGTCACTGGCCCGGTCTTTGATCGCCTGAACGAGGATGAGGTTGGCCAGTTTGATAACGGGGGCCTCTTCGCTGGAGGCGGCCAGTTGGTCGAGGTTAACCTCTTCGACGGTATCGCGGGTCACCTCGATTTGGTCTGCGTCGGCCTCGGCCTCGGCTTTCTGGGTGTCTTGGATGAACTGTTCGATGCTGCCGCTTTTGGCGGCGTCGAGACTGCTGAGTTTGTCGAGGATGGCCCGTTCCGGGGCAATGAGCGGATGGACGTCCAGCCGGGTGATGCGTTTGATGTCGTCCAGGGCCAGGACGTTGAGCGGGTCGGCCATCGCCACGAATAACTTGGAGTCGAGGCGGGCGACGGGGATGACCTTGTGGTTTTGGGCCAGGTCCCGCGGCAGCAGTTCGGCCACTTCCAAGGGGATGTGGATGCGGGCCAGGTTGATGGGCGGCACATTGAGCACGCGCCCCATGGAGACGGTCAGGTCCTGTTCACTGACGTAACCCTTGTCCTGGATCAGTTTGAGCAGGCGCGCGCCGTCCCTGCGTTGTTGTTCGAGTAGCTCGGCCACCTGCTGGGGGGTCAGCAGGCCGTCTTCAACCAGCGCTTCTGCGATGCGTTCGCCGAATGTTTTGGGCGAGGGCATGGGAGCTTACGGGAAGGCCTTGCGCAGGTACTTGAGAATTTCAACCGGAGCCACTAGGTACCACTGGAGACGTTGAGGCCAGACGGCACTCAGTTCGCGGACCGCCTGTTGGTTGAAGGGGTTGGCCGTGGCCACCAGCAGCGCCCGGCCCATGGTGTCGAAGGGCAGCAGGCACCAGCGGCGGCAGATGGCCGCGGGGAAACGCCGGGTCAGGTCGATGTCCGCATCGTAACGTTCCAAGGGCAGGAAAGGTAAGCGGCTCCGATCTACCAGCAGTTTCAGCGACCGTTCGATGGGCACCAGACCCTTTTCGGCCAGGTTGTGGATGAAAGGCGGCACGGGCTCGGTCGGGAGGCTGGACAGATCGGGTTGGGGCCAGCAGAGATCGAAGTCGGCGGCGCTGATGACCTTGCCATCGACGAAGATTTTGCGCAGGGCGGTGCGTCCGTCCTCGACGGGGATGCGAGCAGGCGCCGGGGCTGCGGCCGTCGGCGGGGTCGCCGCCGGGGCGCGTTCCGTTAAGACGTCGGTATCGGCAGCACTGGGGCTGGGGCTGGTCAGGTCAGCCGCGCGCCTTTTAATGTCTCTGAGCGCGGCCTTGGCTTGCTCGTCGTCCGGATGGCGCTGGAGGATGCCCTCATATTCGAGGATGGCCGAGGAGAATTGACCGAGTTGGACGTAGGCCTCGGCAATCCGCTTGGCGGTTTTGACTACCTGATCTTCCTGGCCGAGCTTGGCGTAGGCTTCCTTGAGGATTTCCAGCGATTCATAGTCGAGGGGCTGCGATTGAGTGATCACCTCGAACATCTCAATCGTCTGCATCAACTGCGCGATCTCGCCCTGACTCAGCGACGTTGCCGTGGCCATGTCTGGATGTTGCTTGGGCCCGGGAGCGTCTCCGGCCCGGACCCTCCGGCGGCTGACTGATAATATACCGCCTGAATCCTTACCGACAAGGCTGAAGGGTTCACCCGGAGGGTGAACGAAATATCGGTCGGGGCGGTCTAATCTGGCATGGCCAAATTCATCACGCTCCAGCCCCAGAGGTTTTTCGTCGAATTCCG
>Ga0209809_1001660_pt1 | contig 17420 bp, 15 predicted proteins | sample YNPMSTMetaG_FD_186172 | JGI IMG/M metagenome (GOLD analysis project Ga0209809, IMG submission 186172) | Anoxygenic and chlorotrophic microbial mat microbial communities from Yellowstone National Park, USA - YNP MS-T MetaG (SPAdes) (version 2) ... | reverse complement strand
CGGTTGTTAAACCAATATCATAAGTTATGTTATTAATTGTTGTTGTAATTGGCAAAGCGTTTAATACATTAATTCCATAAACGACTTTGTTTGAATCTTTATGGTCGATAGGTTGATTAACTTTATTCCAAGTTAATCCTCCATTGGATGAAAATCTTAATCCACTCCCTTCAGGAAGAACTTGGCCATCTCTTTTAACTGAGTGTGCAGTTGCAACCCAGATATATCCGTTTTTATACGCAACGGCTGAAATACTCTCTTTCCCAAAATCGGGATGATTATAAAAATTTATCCAGCTTTCGCCTCTATCGTAACTTATGCTTAATCCTTTGCCAGTGCCTAAAATTACTGTGTCGCCAACAACAACAATATCAGTAATTGAATTGCCGAGCTGAACTGGAGAACCAGTCGCAACTTTATTTAATCGGATTTCATTTTCCAGTAAATAACTTTCTGGAAAGTTTTGAGAGTAAAGAGAAGTTATTGTCAGCAGAACAAATAAAATTATCTTTTTCATTGGACAACTAAATTATGTGAGATGATATTGCTTGTTTCGTTTTTCTTATCGATTGCTTGAAAATCAAATCGATATGTTCCTTTTGGTGTATTTGGTGGAAGAATTATTATCCTCGAATAAATTCCATCATTTGCATTTAAATCACCATTAGCTAAAAGATTTCCATCATCATAAAGATAAATTGGATTACTTCTCGATGGACTTCCATCTGGTAAAAACGAATTGAAGAAAACACTTTTGATGTCTTCTCTTCCATCAGGATCATAAGCTTCGATACTAATCGTGACTTTCAAAGTATCAGTTGGATGTAGATTTAATACTGAAGGTGCTTGAAGATTTCTTACAACAGGTGGAACATTCTGAACTGGATCTACAACTTCAGAATATTCTTTCTCACAACCAGAAAAAAAGAAAATTGAAATTCCCGCAATCACAATTAAACTTAAAACAGATTTTTTATTCATTTGTATGTGCTTTTTGTTTATAATTTTTCTCTCAAGACAATTTAATATAAAAAGGAACTGGAATAAAACTTACAATGAAAATAAAAATTGCAAAATACCCAATCATCCTTCTTCTCGAATCAAGTTCAACTGGAAAAGGAACTTCAGGATGATAAAGTTTAACGAAATATTTCAAAATCAAAGCCCAGAAAAGCCAGCCAGTCCAACCAAACGGAATATTGTTTTGAAAAAACTCCGATGCAAATCCAGCAATGCCAAGAATCACCAAAAATACAAAACTCAAATCAGCAATTCGTCGATGAGTAGTAGTTGAAAAAAGCGAATAAGAAATATGTCCACCATCAAGTTGACCAACTGGGATCAGATTCATTGCAGTAACGAAAAGTCCAAACCATCCAACACACAAATAAGGATAGTGATAAATTTCAGACATCGGTGGGACAAAATCTGTTGCAGGATTAGTGAAAAGTTTTTCAAGAGTTAAGTAAATCAAATTGTAACCAAATTTCAGTTCGAGTGCATCAGGACTTTTAACTTGTTCAAAATAATCTGGATGAATTTTTAAAATGTATTCAACTCCAGGCAAATGAGTAAAACCATAAATTAAAATTCCGACTGAAGCAAAGAAACTCGCAATTGGACCAGCAACTCCAATATCAAACATTGCCCTTTTATCTGGAACAACTGACTTAGTTTTAATTACAGCACCGAGTGTTCCAAAATTCAAAAAGAAATCAGTAATTGGAAAAGGAATAAAATAAGGAAGCGTCGCTTTTACTTTGTGATATTTCGCAGCAAAGTAATGACCGAACTCGTGAACAGCAAGTACAAAAAGTATTGAGAGCGAATACGGTAAACCGAGATGGAAATTATTAAGATTGAAGGCTGCAACCGTCCCACCAATCCAAGCAACTCCAGCTATTGTTGTGGTGAAGAATGTGACCAAGAACAAGATTATGTTAATTATGATAGAATATCTCTCTGACAAAAAGGATGTTCTCTTCCTCGGTTGTTTTTCTTCAATTTGATAGTAATCTTCCATTTTAAATCACAATGCTTAGATTTATAAATGATTGTTGAAATTTCTGAGAATAAAATTGTCCATTAAGATGATAACCATTGTAAAATTGATAAGCCATTCTTAAATGAGTTGATTTTTTATTACCGAAAATAAATCCAGCTGAAAAGTTTTTATTAGTATCAAATTTATCACCAAGAATTTTTTGAAATTTTAAATCAAAACCTGTGAAAAGTTTTGTGTGCAAATCTGAAAATCCAATTACAACTGCTTCAGTTCCAAATCCGAACATTGTGTTGTTTTTCCATTCTGGAATGGAATGAAATAAATAAATCACATCGAAATAAAAATTAATATTTCGATAGATGAAAGACGAAGTCCACTGAGCAAACTCACGACTGTAAGTAAACGGCTGTTTCATATCAAACCATTTATTTTGATTAATATCAAATGAACCATCCGAAAGATGAGCAGAAATATGACTTACTCTGAATCGATTCGCCCAATCAAGTTTTCTACTTTTGTGATAAAAGACAAAATAACCGCCAAAGAAATAATCCACAGCTCTTACAGGAAATCTAAATTGCTTCTCACGATTAAGTAATGACCAATTAAAAAATTCAACTCCGAATCCGAGTGTATTTGTCCAGTTAAATTGATGATGAATTAAATCCCTCGCTGCACCGATGTTTAATTCCAGACTTTTAGAATCAAGAAAAAACTGAGTTCCTGTTTTTGCTTCCATTGGATCAGAAAAGTTTGAAGGGAAAATTCTGTAATCCGGAAATAAAATTGTCTTTGAATAAATTCTGTTTAAAAGATAAATCTGAGAATAAGCCTCGACAGAAAAAATCAGTACAAGAAACAAAAACTTTGCCTTCATTATGTTTTTCGAACTCCAAAAAATTTGTTGTCAAATTTAAGAATTTTTTGTTTTATCAGTTTTTGAAATCCATAATAAAATTTTGATGGAACACTTTTAATTCCAAAATAATTTGTTGGAAATGCAAATGATGGTTCAAAGTAACAATTCACAGTGCATCCTTTACAAAAATCAAATCTGCCTTCCATTGATTGATAATATTTCACCAAATCAGAATTTCGAATCTCTTTCAATGTTCTATCAATCTTAATTGTTTTATTTCCAAAATGATAGCAAGGAAGAATAACTTCATTATATGGTGAAATTACAATCACACGCGATACAGCTTTACACAAAGGTTTTTCTGGATTGTTACCTCCTCTTCTTCGTAATTCAATAAAACTCGGATTGATGTAAACATCTGGCTTACCGAAACAAAACTCTTCGATGTAATCAAGAGCTTCGAGCGAAAGCCCCGGATTACCAAAATAACTGAAAACTGGATTGACAATTAAAACTAAATCATACCTTCGTGCAAGTTCATACATCTGTGGAAGTTTTTTATAAGTATCATTCGTAACTGTAAAAAGAATATCGGGAAATTCGCCAAGTGATTTTGCAATTTTTATTGATTCAATTACTGAATTAAAACATTTGACTCTTCGAATTCGATTGTGTTCTTCTTCATCAGGCGAATCTAAAGAGAAGTGAAGCAAATTAACTTTACCAGCAAGTTTTTCCGCAAACTTTTGATAAAGCAAACAATTCGTCGTGATGCTCGTTTGCATCTTTAATTTTTTAGCTTCTTCAACAAACAGATGAATACTTTTATGAAGAAGCGGTTCACCACCTGTGAAGTCAATAAACTTAACTCCAAGTTCTCTGAGTTGCGGAAGATTATTAAATACATCTTCCTCTTTTGCAAATGGTGTTCGATTGAGTTCTGTTGAAAATCCAAAATGACAGAACTCACAATCTGCATTGCATCTATAAGTTAAATAGTAATTACAAAGTAAAAGCATCTTCAATTTTTGTATTCTCTTTCTTTCCAAATAACTTTTTTGTTAAGAAAAACAAATAATGGTAAAATCAACACATAAAAAATAAAATAAATTTCAAATGCAAAGAAATACTTTAATTGATTCACCATTTTGAACTTTCGCAAAGGGATATATAGAAAAATTGCGTCACTTATGAATTTCACAAAGGTTAAGAATAGAGTAAAAACGCTTCCAAAAAATATCTGCAATAAAATAAGAAAATGAGTAAACCATCCCCAGAACATAATAACAAACCCGATGAAAGGTGCGTCAAGTCCACCAACTCCCCAACGATGTTTTTGCCTGTAAAGACTTTTCAAATCAGGACACGGTTCAGATAAATTCGCTCCACCCCCTTCAGCTGGAAAAACTAAATCATAGTGAGTGTGTTTATGAATTTTATGAAGCAAGGCAAAGTCTTCAGTCACACTGAATTCTATATTTTCATAACCACCAACCAAATTATAAGCATCTCTTCTATAAGCCATATTATTGCCGATACAACTCACAGGAAAACCAAGATTAATAGTTCCAGCTCCTGCTGTTAACAGATAGACCCAATCAAGATTTTGCATTCCAGTAAATTGTGAATAAGCTCTCTGAAAAGTAAACCCAGTTACAACGCCAACATTATCAGTGAAATATTTTACTTGAGTTTTAATCCAGCTCGGTTTCACAACACAATCTGCATCGGTCGTAAAAATTATTTCGCCAGATGAAGATTTAATTCCATTTACGATTGCGTTTGTTTTTCCAGGCTTTGAGATAACTTTTAGATGTGGAATGACTTTTTTGATGAAAGGATATTGCGCAACAAACTCGTCAATAATTTCACCAGTTCTATCAGTTGAAAAATCATCAACAATAATTATCTCGAGTTTTTCTTTTGGATAATCAATTTTTACAAGCGATTCGATACACTGCCTGATATTTTTTTCTTCATTCCTTGCAGCAACAATAACTGTTACGGTTGGTTCAAATCCTGAATTTGTTTTTAACTTCCATCTTAAACCTTTTATAAAAATTCTTTGCTGAACAGTATAAAATGCAACTGACACTAAAAATAAAATTTCAAAAGTTGAAAGTGCTTCCAACTGCATATCCTCTTTTATAAATTAAATTGAAAGTATAATCAAGCGACCTTTCAATAATGTTTAATGATTTTGGATTATTGTGAAATACAACTATCGAATTACTCTGCAGATGTTTGTCAAGATTTCTTTTCACAATTTCAAAATCTACAAGATAATCTTCAGTTAAAAGTGACCACATCATTATTTTATAGTGCAATGATTTAATTTCTCTATACATTCTAAGATTAATTATTCCATAAGGCGGACGAAAAATTTTCAAAAAGTTTTCTTTTCCCATAAGTAAAATCTCTGTATTGAGTATTTCATTACTAATATCATATTTATTCATCCACACCATTTTTTTTGAATGATTATAAGAATGATTTGCAATAAAATGTCCTTCACTGGTAATCTCATCAACCAAGCTAAAGTTACTGACTACATTTCTACCAGTTAGAAAAAAAATAGCTTTTGCTTTGTATTGCTGAAGTGATTTAAGAATTTTCTCGGTTGGCTCTGCAAATGGTCCATCATCAAATGTCAAACAAATTTTCGATTCAGTATTTTCCCATATAAGTTGATTGAAAAATCTTCTTACAATTTTTGGTGGCTCAATAAAGTAAGTAAATTTCATCTCTTAAAATTCCTCCCTTTCCATTGAAATCCAGTGAGATAACTTAAAATTGGAACTATTGAAATATAGAAAAGATGAAATATTTCAGCTACTGGAAATAAAAGAATTAATCTCGTTACATCAAACTTATTTTTGTAAAATTCAAGTAATAAAAATCCTTTCGTCATAAAAATAAAATCTAAAATGAATTTGAAAAGAAAGATTTTTAATAAGAAATAATTTAATTGTGGATAGATAAAAGTCATAATCAACGAAATCAAAATTGTTAGATAGAATAGATACAAAATTGATAGAACTGGAAGCAAAAGCTTGTTCCGATAAAAAGGAACTTTCGAAACCCATCTTTTCCTTTGATTGATAAATTTTTTAATCCTATTAATTGGCTTAGTAAATGCAACACTATTTTCAAGTGCACAAAACTTAACTTCATATTCCCTATCGAAGTGTATTTTCTGCATCAAAAATTCTTCATCGCCAGAGACCAAGCTCAAATTATCTCGAAACCCACCAACTTTGAAAAACAATTCTTTTCGATATGCGCAACTTGCGCCATTTGCCAGTAATGGAATTTTATTTCCAATAAAAGCTGCACCAATGCTTACAAGACTTGCGAATTCAATCTTTTGTAATTCTTCGAAAAAATTTTGAGCATTTGAATAAACAACTTTACCAGCCACAAAACCTGTTTTCTCATCAAAAGATTCAACGAGTGATTTTAACCAGAACTTTGAGTGAAAGCAATCTGCATCGGTTGTAACAATAATCTCATACTTCGATGAATTAATACCTGCCTCGATTGCTCTTTTCTTGCCTTCACCGTTTTCAAGTTTGACCAATTTTATCAATTGTTTATCCAAATAATCTTTTATTAACTCTTTGTAGTTGTCCGATGAGTTATCATCAACAAGAATTATCTCAAATCTATCCGTGCTGAATTCTTGAGAAAGTAAAGATTCAATACATCTGACTAAATTTTTGTTTTCATTTCGAAAGGGGACAATGACGCTTGCCTTCAAATTATTTGAATAAGACTCTTTTCGAATTCTAAAAATTCCAATTAAAAGAAAAATTATAAACAAAAAATAAAATCCAAATAAAATTTCAATCGTGATTTTCAGAAAATCCAGATTAGGCAATTTCGTTAAACCCTTTTCAATCTTAACAAGAGATAGAGACCAATAAGTGATGGTAAGAGCAAATTGAAAATGAATAAAAGCATCGAACTGTTAAAAGCAACTGCTTCACTACATCCGAATAATCCAAAGAAATAAATTGCTGCACCTTCACGAATACCAATCTCACCAAGTGTAATAGCCGGAATTAAAGTTTTTGTAAAATAGACCATAACAGATGCAATCATCAATAATTCAAGACTTGAATGAGAATTAAAACTGATAACTATAAGAGAGAATTGCAAAACAATAATTAAATAATTAATGAACGCAATCAGAATCAGTTTTGAAATTATTTGATTGTTCAAATCGGACAATGGCTCTAATAACTTCTTCAGAAAAATTAATTTGAAATTAAAGCGATTTTTTAGTTCTCGCAAATAATTATAAAATCTCTTTGAGTACATTATCATAAAAAGTGCTGTGAAAAATGAAGCAAAAATTATAAAAAGTGATGCGGTCACATATACATCTACATTATAATAAAAAAGCATCATTCCAAAACTTACAAGTGCACCCCAGAAAATTACATTAATCAAAAGCATCATCTTATCAATAAAGGTTAAAGTAATTACTGAACTTAAGCTCAAATCTTTTAATGTCAATTTCCTGAGAAAATATTCTCCCGCACGAGCTGGAGTAAAAGTCCCTGCACTGAAACCAATCAAAAGCGATTTTAAGATTGACTTTTCATTAATTGATGCGCTTTCATTCTTAACTAAAATTTTCCATCTGAAAAATTGTAAATAGATATTGACCACAGAAAGGATGACAGCAATTGACAAATAAAGATAGTTTACCGAACTCAAAGCTTCAACAATCACTCTGAAAGAGATTTTGTTTATGAGATAAATTAGAAGTCCAACACAGACAGATATCTTAATCAAAAAGTAAGCGTACTTTCTAACCCAGTTAATGATGAAATTGGTTTTATCAACAATCAAGCTTTTCATTCTTTCCCAATTTTTTTCAAATATAAAAATTTATTTGCGAGATGCGATTTTGTAAAAATTTTTTTTATTTAGTTGCATTGAGACCTATTCTATTTTAGGCGTTTTAATGTCGATTTTCATTGTTAATGAGTTTTGAGTTTTGAATTTTGAATGTTGAGTTGTGAATGTTGAATGATGAATTTTGAATGTTGAATGACGAGTTGTGAATGTTGAGTGTTGAATGTTGAGTTTCGAATTTGTTAAAAGTGAAAGGTTGCTTCACTGCGTTCGCAACGACAATAATGCAGTCATTGCGAGAGACGAATTCTGAAGCAATCCGTTTCATTGATGTTATAGTCATTGCGAGAAACGAAGTTTCGAAGCAATCTCTGACATAGTTAAAAGAATTTTGAATGTTGAATTATGAATTTTGAATTAAGAGACGGATTACTTCGCTTCGCTCGTAATGACTTTTAAAACAAGAAAGTCATTGCGAGCGACGAAGTCGCGAAGCAATCTTTGATATAGTTTAGTGAATTAAGAATGTTGAATTATGAATTTTTAATTGAAAAAAGAAATCGTTTGCTCCGCTTGCGCTCACAATGACTATGTGACGACAGTTACTCTGCTACACGGTGTTCTCGATACGCAAGCTACTCGAACACCAAACAGAACCCGGGTTTCGAGTAATCCTGAGTGAAGCGAAGGAATTGTCGAGAAAAAAACTACATTTCTTTTTATGCGGATTTAAGGGTATAATATTATTTCTTGTAACGATTAACGAGATAGGAAAAGGTAAAATACTCCTATCTCAATCAAATAAGATTTATCAAATCATTTTAAATATTTTAAGAGGGCATCAATTTCGTCTTTAGTCAACTCATCTGAGGTTTTGAATGTTTTGAGAGTTACATCAACTTGTTGAATGAGTGATTTTTTCTCATAACGAGGTGAAAAAACAGAACCATCCAGCAAGTAAAGACGATTCTTCTTAGTATCAAGAAAAACATAATTCACAAATGGTCCACCCATACTATAATCATTCATACGCCACAAACCTTGCGTGAAAATCGCATATTTACCATTTAAATTTACTTCGGTCTGATTGAGGTATTCTTTCGCAATTTCTACATAAGCTTTATCATCAGTTGTCCTTAAAAATTTTTGAGTTATTCTATTTCTAATCTCAATAACACTATCTTTGTTTAACCATCTCGCATCAGCAGAATCTATCCAATGAATGAAAATCCATCTCTCCATATCTGAATTTGGTGAGCGTCTCAACCAGACAAAATTGTTTTCTTTGTTATTGATGGCTTCAAGAAAATCTGCTTGAATGTAAATCTTCCAGCCATATTCTTTCAAATATTTCGCCTCTAGGTCTTTCTTCTCATAAGTTGGATTGTATAGATTTTTCATTACTCTTTCATCTGAAGCAGATTGAAAATAATAAAGCAAGTTATCTTTGTTTTTGAATGCTTTTATTCTCAATTCCTCAAGTGAATTTGAAACAAGAATTACCAATACCTGATTTTTCGCCCAAACATCTTTTTTCTTTATTACGAATTCCTCTCCACTCTTAATAAGATTTAATGCGGAGCTATCAATAATAGATTTCACATAATTGGTGACTTCATTATCTTTATCAAGTGTTGTAACAATCAAAATATTTTTTCGATTTTGATATTTCTTAAAATTAGAGAAGTCGATTCGAGTGAGATAAAATAGTTGTTCAGGTTGCGGAGTAATTATTTCTTTTTCGAAGATTGCAGAAAGAAAATCATAGTAATCGTTCCAGACGGTGGAATCAGCAAAGACAATAATTTCATCTTCTTTACCAAATGCTGGTTTAAGATTTTGTTGGCAACCTGTGTTGATAATCAAGTAAATTAGAACTGGAGTTAAAACAAATAGTTTTTTCATTTTTCTCACCCGAAATAATAGACATTGATTTGTGGTAGAAGTAAGGTGTAAAGTATCCACATTACAGTCCCAATTGTTATGGGAATTGATAAATTGTCATCAATTTCAAAAGACATACTTTCAGCTAATGTACCAAAGAATGCAGCTATAATTCCAATAACATATTCAAGAAAATGATGTTCAACTTTAGGAGTAAAAAAGACAACGATCGAGGCTGAAATGAAAAATGCAGTTGCACCCTCGAGGCTCTTCGCAAAAAATTTTCTTCTGCCAAATTTTCTTCCAATTAATGCCGATGAGATATCAGAAATGATCAAAATTGAAAAAGCTGTAACGAAAATTAACTTAGGAAAAAGAATTACACAGAATAAAGCTGAAAGTAAAACATTAGTTGCACCATTTAGTCTTTTCTTTTTTTCATCTTTTTCTTTGTCTCTAAGAAGAAATCCAAATAATTTGTAAAACCAATCTGCAATCTGTGGATTGTAATAACGAATAATATCAACAACTAAAAAAGCAAATGTGAGTGGAATTAATATTATTAACGCAAGTTGTTTATCAATGTGATAATAAATTACTGGAATTGAAAGAGAGTTCAAGTGAATTAACTTTCGAATTATTTCAAATTTGTAATCGATGGTAGCAGCTTCGTGAAGCACGGGATCAGTTTCCTTTGAAACTTCCACTATCCGCATTTTTCGGAGTGTCTGTTTCACCATCGTTCTTTCCTTTTCTCATTCCCATTAGCTTTTTGACATGTTCTGGTAATTCTTCTTCTATCAAACGATTATTATTCCTTCTAATTGGAGGAAGTTCCTCTCCACGAATTATTATATCAATTTCTTCGTTATCAAGAATTTCTCTTTCAAGTAAATTCTTTGCAAGTCTATGTAATGTGTCAATATTCTCTCGTAAAATTTTTACTGCTCTTTCCATGCAACTACTAACGATATTTTGAATTTCTTCATCAATCAACTGAGCAGTCTTTTCACTAATTTCCTGATGACGAGTAATCTCTCTCCCTAAGAATAATTCCTCTTCTCTACTTCCATAAGCAATGGGACCAAGTTTTTCGCTCATTCCCCATTCGCAGACCATCTTTCTCGCAATTTGAGTTACTCTTTCAATATCATTACCAGCACCAGTTGTCAATTCATCAAAAATTAAAAGCTCTGCTGCTCTTCCACCAAGTGCGTATGTCATCATTGCAAGCAAGTAAGACTTTGAATAAGTATGCTTTTCATCAATGGGGATAAAAGTTGTTACTCCAAGAGCTCTTCCGCGAGGAATTATTGTAACTTTATGAACTGGATCAGCTTCAGGAATCTTTTTAGCGACAAGAACATGCCCACTTTCATGATATGCAGTCATCTCTTTCTCTTTTTCAGAAATTATTAAACTCTTACGCTCCATTCCCATCATTACTTTATCTTTAGCCTCTTCAAAATCTTCCATATCAACATGCTTCTTATTTTTTCTTGCGGCAAGAAGAGTTGCTTCATTAACAAGATTTGCTAAATCCGCACCGGAAAGTCCTGGTGTTCCTTTAGCAATCACAGCAAGGTCAACATCTTTTGCTAACGGAATTTTTCTTGTATGAACTTTCAAAATACCTTCTCTACCTTTTACATCAGGACGATCAACAACCACCTGACGGTCAAATCTTCCTGGTCTTAATAAAGCTGGATCAAGAATATCTGGACGATTTGTTGCAGCAATTATTATAATACCATTGTTTGGTTCAAATCCATCCATTTCGATTAATAATTGATTTAGCGTTTGTTCTCTTTCATCATGACCACCACCAAGACCTGCGCCTCTCTGTCTTCCAACAGCATCAATTTCGTCAATAAAAATTATACAAGGTGCATATTTCTTCCCTTGTTCGAATAAGTCACGAACTCGACTTGCACCAACACCAACAAACATCTCAACAAATTCAGCACCTGATATCGAAAGGAAAGGGACACCTGCTTCACCTGCAACAGCTCTTGCTAGAAGTGTTTTTCCAGTTCCTGGAGGTCCAAGCAATAAAACGCCTCTTGGAATTCTTGCACCAAGTCTTTGAAATTTAGATGGCTCTTTTAAGAATTCGATTATTTCTTGTAATTCAAGCTTTGCTTCATCACAACCGGCAACATCTTTGAAAGTGACTTTTGGAAGATTTTCAGTAAAGATTTTAACGCGACTCTTACCGAAATTAAATATACCTTTTGTTCCGCCACCGCCGCCTTGCATTCTTCTCATAAAGAAGATCCATAAACCAAAAATTATAATCCATGGAAGCAATGTTAATATCGCATTCCACCAAACTGAATCTTTCTCTTCGAAAGTGAACTTAATTCCTTTTTCATTCCATATTTTGATATTCTCTGGCGAACCAGCTTCAGGTAGGAAAACAACAAATTTCTTTGTCCGAATTGTTCTTCCAGTTCCAACATTTAAAGCTTCTTCTGTTTTAAGTTTACCATGGAAGTAGTAGTTATTAATCTCCGATTTTTTAACTACAGCACTTTCAATTTTATCTTCATTTAAAAGACGTTGATATTCATTGTAAGTAATTTCCACCTCAGCCATATCACCTGAACGAAACATTTGCATTACAATAATTGCTGCAATAACTACCCCACCCCAGCCAAAAACCATTCGAAGAATTTTTGACCAGTCGAATTCTTCGTTGTTCTTATTAGGTTTCTTATCGCCTGGGTTAAATTTTATGTTTTTCTGTCCTCTGTTTTCCATAAAATCTCCAATTTCAACTTTTAAGAGCGTAAATTGATCTCAAATTTCTATATTTCTGAGTATGGTCTAATCCATAACCGATTACAAATTTATTTGGAATTTTAAATCCAATATAGTCAAGTTTAATGTCATATTTTGTTGCCTCAGGTTTATGAAGCAATGTAACTATTTTTATACTACTTGGATTTTGAGATTGAATTAATCCTCTCATATAAACAATTGAAAGTCCCGTATCAACAATGTCTTCAACTATAATTACATCACGACCTTTAATATCAGCATTAAGCTCTTTTATTAATTTTACATTTCCACTAGAAATTTTTGAATCACCATAACTTGAAAGTTTAAGGAAGTCTACTTCACAATCAATTGAAATGTTTCTAATTAAATCTGCAAAGAAAATTACAGAACCATTTAATACCCCAATGAAAATAGGAATTTTACCCTTGTAATCGTTGCTAATTTCGTCACCGAGCTCGGTTACTCTCTTTTGAATCGATTGTTCATCTATCAAAATTTCAAAAGTCTCACCATTAACTTGAATTTCCTTAGCGTCAAATTTCAAAGTCATAATTAATTCTCGCTTTGATTACTTTCTTTGTTTCATTTGTAACTTTATATTTCTCTGAAAGTCTAATTCCCACGAGCCATATTATTTCTGGTCCATCGCATAGAACAAGTATTTGTTTTTTAAAGACGAAAGGAACTTTTGCATCGGTTAAAATATCACTTACTTTCTTGGAGTATTTCATACCAAGTGGAACAAATTTATCGCCCGGCTTCCAGTTCCTTAAAATTAATTTGTGCTTAACTTTATCAGCATCAAAGAATTCAACTAGAGGATTATCAGACAACTTTGCTTCCTTTACAGATGCACTGCTTATTTTAAATTCAAAATAACTACCATAATATTTTTGAAGTTTAGAGTCGTAAGTAACTGAAAAATTAATTTCCTCAAATTCTGGTTCGACTAAAATTAGAATTGAATTTCTTTCTTTCAATGCAATAGTTTTTTCGTTGATCTGAATGGTCGTTCCTTTATCTTGTTTAATTAGATTAACAATCTCTTTGGTCTTTTCGTAACCGACTTGAATATTGAAAACTGAGTTAATCCTTTTTCGAATTAAATCCAACATTAAGTAATTTTTATAATCAATATTATCTTCAATTTTAATTTTAAGAAATTTATCCGCTTTCTTTGTTACGAATAATTTTTCAAACTTAGCCTCTTCAACCTGAATATATTTTTCAAGCAATCTTAAAAGATCTGAGGTAATTGATAATGTTTCATATAAAGATGGATTAATTTCGGACAATAAAGGAATAATTTTGTTTCTTATAAAATTGCGTGTGTAATCTTCTTCAAGATTTGTAGAATCAACACGGAAAGGGACATTTTCTTTTTTAAGAAAATCCAGAATTTCTTCTTTTGTTAAACCAAGTAAAGGTCTGATAATGTTGTCTCTTTTCACAGGAATCCCTCTCAAACCAGAGACACCGCTTCCTCTAATAAAATTAAAAATCATAGTCTCGGCGTTATCGTTTAAAGTGTGACCAGTGGCTATTTTATTCGCTTTGAATTTTTGTAAAGCTTCGTTAAAAAGTTTATATCTCTCTATTCGAGCAGTTTCTTCTATACTTTGTTTCTTTTCTTGTGCAATTTTTCTGATATCTTTCTTGTCAATCAAACATTCAATTTTATTTTTCTTACAAAACTCTTTTACAAATTCTTCATCTGCGTCTGCTTCCTTGCCTCTTAATTTATGATTAAGATGGGCAGCGTAAATTTTTATGTCAAATATGTTTTGAATAATTAAAAGTAATTGTAGTAAAAATGTGGAATCAGGACCTCCACTAAGTCCAACAACAACAGAGTCACCATTTTTCAAAAGCTCTTGTTCTCTAATAAATTGTAATGCTTTTTGAACAACTGCTGATGAAATTAATTTTTTCATAATCACTCTATCATATAGTCATAGATATGTTTCGAAATCTTTGCAATAGTTTCCTTTCCATTTTCGTTACTATCAAGATTTTTCGATAAAATCACAAGAACATATTTACGACCATCTGGCAGAAAGATTATTCCACCATCATGTTCAACTTTAGAAATGCTTCCCGTTTTGTGCGCCACCTTTACATTTTCTGGTAAATATTTTGGAATTTTATCCTTGAACTTTTGATTAAGTAAAATCATTATCATCTCATTGCATACCTTTTCATTAAAAATTTTTTTCATCGCAATTAATTCATACAACTTCATTAAGTCAATTGCCGTTACTGTATTATTCAAACCTAGTTCATAAGCCTTTATGTCTTCAACTCCCCTTAAAACCTTAATTCTTTCTAAACCAAAATCTCTCATCGTTTGATATATATTTGAAGGACCAACAAACTCGATTAAAATATTTGTTGCGAGGTTACTGCTAACAGTAATCATATCATAAACTAAATCATAAATTTTTCTCTTTTGACCAATTAAAGAATAGATTTTATCATCACCATCATCTTTTACATCTAAGGAAAAAGTTGATTCGTCAGCAATACTTTTAAATTCATTTTTAATAAGTAGTGAATCTTCAATTGAAAATCTCCCAGAAAGAGATTGTTTGAAGACTTCAACCATTACAGGAGTTTTCATTGTGCTGGCAGCATGGAAAACTTCATCGCCATTTATAACGATTTGATTTTCATTATTGTTGATTTCTCTAAAAGCAACAGCGAAGGTGCCCCTGACTGAGTTGATTTCTTTTTCAAGTTTTTCTTTCAAAGCAGAAAGGTCGGAAGTATGAATTTTGTTTTGTCCATTCACTTCATTACCAATAAAGAAAAGTAAAATTATTAAAACGAAACTTTTCATATAAAGAAAATAAGATTACCTTGAAATCTCCAATATCTCCAGTTCAATCAATCCTGCTGGAACATTTACTTTAACAACATCACCAACTTTTCTTCCTAAGAGTTGGCGACCAATAGGGCTGTTAATTGACATTTTGCCATTTTCAAAATCAGCTTCCTCAGGAGAAACTAAATGATAGATTTGGATTTTATTTGTTTTAAGATTTTTGACTTTAACTTTTGTCAGAACTCTCACTTCGTCGGTTGAAATTGAATTAGTATCAATTATTTTCGCACGAGCTAACATACTTTCAAGTTTTGCAATTTTAAGTTCCAGCAATCCCTGTTCTTCTTTAGCTGCGTCGTATTCAGCATTTTCAGATAAGTCGCCATGAGCTCGTGCCTCAGCAATTTTTTGAGCTATTTCTTTTCGACCTCGAATTTTCAGGTCATTTAATTCTTTTTCTAATTCTAAAAGTCTTTCTCTGGTCATATAGATATAGTCATTCATAAGCACCTCTTAATTTCTTGTTACTTTCTATTTTTGATTAAATAGATAATGATATAAAAAAATTAGCCACTTCCGTTTTGGAAATGGCTAATTCTCAATACAAACTTAGTGATTGAATATTTTTTAAGCAAATGAATTTATAGTAAAGATAAGATTAAGGAACTGCAATCGTTGTCACATCAAACACTAAGACACTAAAAATACTTATATAATCCAGAATTTCTTTTCATAATCTTCATTTAATCAAAATAAACTATTTGATTAACATCAACTTCCTCATTTGTGCCTTATTCCCAATCTCTAACCTTGCTATATAAATACCACTCGCCATTCTACTACCATCAAATTCTACCTGATGATATTCACCAGCTTCTAAATATTTATTATCAATCAATGTGGCAACCTCCGCACCCGATAAAGTGTATATCTTCAATGTTGTTAAGCCTGACTCATCTAATGTAAAGCTTATCGTTGTTTTAGGATTAAACGGATTTGGATAGTTCTGCTTTAATGAAAATTCTCTTGGTACAATAATTTCTACTTCAATTTCGGGTGAATAATTAAAACTTCCATCATTGTCAATCTGTTTGATACGATACTTTACCTTTCCACCTTTAACTGATTTATCGATAAACGAATATTCTTTTGGTGAATTTGAATTTCCATTTCCTTTCACAAATCCAATCTTCTCCCATTTAGAAATAGCTTGTGAGGTTGAATGGATATTTTTTCTTTCGATTTCAAATCCAAAATTGTTTACTTCCGTTGCTGTGGACCAGTGCAATATTACTTCAAAATTTCTTGCGAATATATTAAATGACTGAAAGTGCACAGGCAAAACGCCATCGGACAATATTTTTGATGCATATATATCGTAATCAGATCCATTTCTAAAATCTAACCATGAAATAATTGCTTCACCTGAACCTAAACTTAAAATCACAGGTTCTTCTTGTTTGTTAGTGGCTGTTGAAATAGGAACACCATTAGAAGTCCACTGTATGTTTCCATGAATATCGATTCGTTGAGCGAAAATATCATAATTTGTAGTTGTCCAGTTTCTATTATCTTGCCACACAATTATAGCTCCGCCGAAACCATCGCCGATGATATTAGGTTTTTCCTGATGTTGAGCTACCGTACAAATTGCAACACCATTAGTCGTCCACTGCGCAACACCAGAACTGTTAATACGCTGTACATAAATATCATAGGAAGTACCGCTTCTATAATCCTGCCACACTATAATTGCACCATTAGAATTATCACTAATTATTTTTGGATATTGTTGAGCACCTAAGTCATCTATAATAACAACACCATTACTAGTCCACTGTACCACACCACTACTATTAATTCTTTGAGCATAAATGTCCATATCTAAAGAGCGAAAATCCTGCCAGACTACAATTGCACCACCAGAACCATCACTTATTATATCGTGATAATTTTGAGAAAAGTCTGCAGTAGAAATAGGAATTCCCTTCCCATCATTAGAAGTCCAGAGGGTATCGCCTGCTCCATTTATTCGTTGAGCGTAAATATCTTCATTAAATGTAGGATTTTCAAGCCAGACAACAATCGCTCCACCAGAGCCATCACTAACAATTTTTGGTAATCCTTGTGACGCATTTGGATCACCACAAACTACAACACCATTTATATTCCAAAGTAAATTGCCATTACCATCAACT
>Ga0209809_1001657_pt1 | contig 17436 bp, 16 predicted proteins | sample YNPMSTMetaG_FD_186172 | JGI IMG/M metagenome (GOLD analysis project Ga0209809, IMG submission 186172) | Anoxygenic and chlorotrophic microbial mat microbial communities from Yellowstone National Park, USA - YNP MS-T MetaG (SPAdes) (version 2) ... | reverse complement strand
GAATGAACTCTTACCAGTTTCAACATATCGTGGCTGTTCCATTTCGCTCTTCTCCTCTAATCCAGGTGACGCGATTGTATTAAACTCTCGTCATTCGGTCAAGATTTACTTGTTTTTCAACACTCTCGTTTGTTGATTTTCTTTTCAATCTTTTGTGAGTTGTGATAGGATTGAAAAAGACCGGCAAATCATTACTCAAAGGAAAAAAATGTCTCTCACCGCCTCCGATGATTTTTTGAAAGCCTGTTTGGAGCACAATTTTTGGACCTGGTCGGCTCAAAGCAAAGTCAACCCCATTCCGGTTACCAAAGCCAAGGGGGTGTATTTCTGGGATACCAGCGGGAAACGGTATTTAGACCTGAATTCAATGGTAATGTGCGTCAATATCGGTCATGGGGATGAAAGGGTGATTGAGGCCATTGTGGAGCAGGCGCGTCAGCTGCCTTTTGCCGGTCCGCAAATGGCAACCCAACCACGTGGAAACTTGTGTAAAAAATTGACCGAAATAGTCCCACCCGGCCTGACCAAATTCTTATTTACCCTTGGCGGGGCGGATGCTAACGAGAATGCCATCAAACTGGCGCGCGGGTATACCGGGCGTTTCAAAATCCTCACCCGCTACCGATCCTACCATGGTGCTACTTACGGGGCTATCTCCCTGACCGGAGATCCGCGACGGGTGGCGTGGGAACCCAACACCATGCCGGGTGTAGTTCATTTCCTTGACCCCTATCGTTACCGCTCTACATTTCACCGTCTGAATGCGGAAATTCCGGAGGAAGAATTCAGCCGGGATTATCTGAATCATTTGGAAGAAATTATCCAGTACGAACGTCCTGAAACCATAGCGGCAATTATGATTGAAACGGTTACCGGTACCAATGGAATCATCATCCCGCCGGCAGGTTATTTACAGGGTGTACGCGAAATTTGTGACCGGTACGGCATCGTGATGATTTGTGATGAGGTGATGAGTGGTTTTGGGCGTACGGGTGAGTGGTTTGCAGTGGATCACTGGAAGGTGGTACCCGACATTATGACCATGGCAAAGGGTTTGACCTCGGGGTATGCGCCTTTGGGGGCAGTGGCAATGAAGCCGGAAATTGCGGCGGCCTTCAATGAGAAAGTGTTCGAAGGCGGTTTGACCTTCAATGGCCATCCCCTGTCGCTGGCGGCAGCAATTGCCACCATTGAGGTGATGCAGGAAGATCATCTGGTCGAACGGGCTAGGCAAATGGGTGAAGTGATGGCGGATATGCTGGCTGAACTGGCAGAGCGTCATCCATCTATTGGAGAAGTGCGTTCCATTGGTTTATTTGGTGCCATTGAGCTGGTCAAAAATCGTCAGAGTAAACTCCCCATGGCGCCTTTCAATCAGAACAGCCCGGAAATGATGGCTTTTCGTAAGTATTTGCTTGATCACGGCGTCTTTTTGTACACCCATTGGCATACGGTGCTTTTGATCCCGCCTTTGATCATTACTCAAGAACAGCTGGCTGAGGGATTTGAGGTGATTGACCGAGCGCTGGCAATACCCGATGCAGCCGTTGAATAGTGATAAGTCTTTAATGTAACCAAACTGATAATTTAACATCTAAACACTGGAATTCGAACTCAATGAGGAGATTGCATGATGGAATTTAATCTATCTGAAGTTGGATTGGGAAAAGGCCAGCAGAAAGAAAGCAAAGTGGAAAAAGTGTTGATTTTGGGAGCCGGCCCGGCGGGGCTTTCGGCTGCTTTATATGCGGCAAGGGCGGAGTTAAATCCACTGGTCTTAACCGGAACCGAGATGGGCGGACAGGCATCCCTGACACACACCATTGAAAATTACCCCGGCTTTCCAGAAGGGATTGGCGGCGCTGAATTGGGTGAACTTTTCCGCCAGCAGGCGGAAAGATTTGGGGCCCGGTTTGAATATGATCTGGCTACCGCAGTAGATTTAAGTCAGCGTCCCTTTAAGGTTCGTACCTACAGCAGCGAATTTCTGGCAGAAACTTTGATTATTGCCACTGGCGCGAGCCCGAACCATTTGAATGTGCCGAGAGAAAGTGAACTGACCGGGCGGGGTGTTTCATACTGCGCGACTTGTGACGGCTGGTTTTTCAAGGACAAAAAGGTTGTTGTGGTAGGCGGTGGAGACAGCGCGCTGGAGGAAGGTTTATTTTTGACCCGCTACGCGACCGAGGTGAACATCATTCACCGGCGCGATCAGTTGCGTGCGGGAGCAATTTTGCAAAAACGCGCGCGTGAAAACCCGAAAATTCACTTTATCTGGGACACGGTTGTCAGTGAAATTCTTGGGAATGGGGTGGTCAACGGTGTGCGTTTGCGCAACCTGAAAACGGGAGAGGTGAGAGATTTTGAAACCGATGGTGTTTTCATCTTTATCGGACATACGCCGAACACGCAAATCTTTCAGGGTCAGGTGGAAATGACACCTCAGGGTTACATTGTCACGGATATGCAAATGCGCACAAGTGTTGCTGGCGTTTTTGCAGCCGGTGAGGTGATGGACCCCCACTACCGTCAGGTGGTTACCTCGGCAGGCATGGGAGCGGCGGCAGCCATTGAGGCTACCCGATTTTTAGAGGCGAACTCCAGCAGCTAACGGCTGCTCCGGTAAGATAAAAAAACGGGTGCGCCTCATGTTCGAGCGCACCCGTCATTATTTTACTTTAAGGGGTGGGGGTAGAAGCCGCGCCGCCCGCACTCCACCAGACAAAAGTCCGAGAGTTGCTGGGGCTGCCGGCGGTATCATAAATCGGCTTGCCATCAGCGGAAGTACCAATCTGGCGAACCGGCACAACAAACCAGCGTAAGACGTGGGGGGTGTTATCGGTCGGCCGGAAGGAGGCCGGCACAATAAATTTGGTATCGGTTACATACTCGGTCAGGCGTCTGCCTTTCCCTTCGGTAATGTCTTCCACACTCACGGCATAGGCTTCGTTTTGACGAAGTGTGCCCACTGAGGCCCATTGCAAGGTAACCGAGTCGTTTGCGGCGGTAAAGACCGCTCCATCCGCTGGCAGTAAGAGATTGGGTGGGGCGTAAGGCGGTGGATTGGTTGGTGTCGGCGTAGGGCCGGGTGTGGGCAGACGCTCACACAATGGGATGTTAAGAGTCATGCCTTCATAGACAACATCCGATGGTAATCCATTGTAGGATTTGATGGCGTCTGCAGAGACATTGTAATTGCGGGCAATCCCGCTGAGCGTGTCGCCGCTTTGCACTTTATATGGGAACAATTGACAGGCAACTTCGGTAGCCTGTGCCGGGCTGAGTGTGTTGGTTGGCTGCGGTGAGGGTGTGGGGGTTGGCTGCGGAATCAAGAGAATGTTACCGACAACCAGATTGTCGCAGGCCGGTGAAAGTTTGTTGAGCTGGATGATACTGTTGACCGAAACCCCAAAATTGAAAGCAATGCTTAAACAATTGTCGTTGGGCCGAATGCGATACTCTAATGGGGGTAAAGGTGTAAAGGTTGGCTGCGGAGTGGGGGTTTCGGTGGCTGTGGGGGTTTGCGTGATGGTGGGTGTAAGGCTGGCTGTAGGGCTGGGGGTCAAATTATCGCCTACGGTGGGTGCGGATGCCTGAAAAACCGCAAAGACTGTACCAGCGCCGATTCCGAGCAGTAACAGGATCAATCCAATGGCTGCCGGAAGTGAAATGGTCAACTGAGGCATGCGCGGCGATTCGACAATTTCAACTTTCTTTTTCCCTTCCGTTGAAGGAGTAACCTTTTCCGAATTGAATTGACGACCACAAACCAGACAGCGGGTAGCGTTGATACTTAATTTCGTGCCACAGGTTGGGCAAATTTTTGTTTTTGAGGTAAGTTCTTCTGGACTCATAGGCTTTATTTTAATCCAATTACCGGGAAACCCCCGGCGCATGAGATTATAACACAATCAAAAATTTGACAAGGGCGAAATCGTTTTTGCAGGAAATTTTTCAATGTGGTATGCTATGAACCATGCTACCCATTATCAGCCTCTATATTCATATTCCCTTTTGCAAGCATCGTTGTGCTTATTGCGATTTCAATACTTATGCCGGACAGGAAAACTTGATTCCGGCTTACATCCAGGCGGTAATAGCCGAAATTGAACAGGTGGCAAGGCTGCAAACCTACCCGTTTGAAATTGGCAGCATATTCTTTGGAGGCGGAACGCCAACTTATATCCCGGTAAAAGGATTGCAAGACATCCTGAATACTTGCCGGCGGGTTTTTGATGTGCTTAAGGAATGCGAAATCAGCATTGAGGCCAACCCGGGAACGGTAAGCAAGGAAAGTTTATATGAATTGCGGCAAACAGGATTCAACCGAATCAGTTTAGGAATGCAAAGTGCCAATATCAACGAACTGAGATTGCTCGAAAGAGAGCATGATCCCTTTTCGGTCATTCAGGCGGTTGAGTGGGCACGCCTTGCGGGGTTTGATAATTTGAACCTTGACTTGATATTTGGTATCCCTGGCCAAACGATGACCACCTGGCAACAAAGCTTGCAGTTAGCGCTTGGATTAAAACCGGAGCATCTCTCCCTTTATGCCTTAACCATCGAGCATGGTACCCCTTTCAAGAAGTGGCTGGAACGCGGGTTAATTGACCTTCCGGATGATGATCTGGCAGCAGATCAATATGAATATGCATGTCAAGTGTTGGACGAAGCGAATTATGAACATTATGAGATTTCCAACTGGGCATTGAAGCGCGGGGGAAACTCATTAGCGTGCCGTCATAATCTGCAATACTGGAGATACCTGCCTTATATCGGCATTGGGGCAGGTGCCCATGGGTTTTTACAGAATCATCGGACGGTCAATGTGCGCGGAATTAAGGCGTATATTACGCGGGTGATGAGCGAAGTTGGTATGCCCCCTCCGGCATCATCAGCGGCTGAACAGGTCGTTGAACTGGACTTATGGACTCGAATGCAGGAAAGAATGATGGTGGGACTACGTCTTTTAGAAGAAGGGGTTGACGAATTTTCATTCAACCAGCAATTTGGTTTCAAAATGGAAGAAGTGTTTGGTAAACAGATTAGCCGATTGATGGGAATGGGATTGCTGGAATGGTCGGAGAAACGAAATTCGCGCCATTTACGCCTTACCCGACAGGCGTGGCTCTTGGCCAACCGTGTGTTCCGTGAATTTATTGGATTGCCTCAACCATCTGTTATTCAGGAGCAGCGTCACTCCACCACAACGCGGGTACCGTAGCCGACTCGTTCCATATCACCGGGCTCAGAAACTGGCAAAACCCAACGAAAGAGCCATTTTGCTTCAGAAGTTCGCATATTGACACAACCATGAGAACGAGGTGTGCCAAAATCCTGGTGCCAGTAAGTGCCGTGAAAGGCGACCCCGGTTTGTTCAAAAAAGCAAGTCCACGGTACGCCGGGTAGTTCGTAATCCTCCGGGTTGCCGCTCAATCGTCCATCCCCCATGTGTTTGGAGGGCATTTTGGAATAAATATTGAACTCGCCTTTGGGGGTTTCCCAGGGGATCTGACCTTCTGGTTTGTAATTCAACCCCGTTGATACCCGGGTTTGAAAGACGATTTCGTCATTTTCATAACAGGTAAGGGTTTGGCGTCCGCGGCTGACAACAATGCGTTTTTTATGATGCGGCACTTCTGGCGAGATGGGAGTGAGTTCTTCGTCGGGAATCAGACGGAGATGATAAGCCGGGGCGTGATATTCAATTTTTAATAATTCATCTAAAATTCGGTACCACGCCTCTCCGTCTGGTCCTTCATCAATTCCAGTGACCCAGTGAACTGATTCAAAGTAAAGCCGATAAAGCGGCTGCCAACCTGAAGTAGTGGTATATCTCATTGCCTGCGAATAAGGAACGGTAACTTCTGCCAGTTGACGGCCTTCGCGGATTTGGGAGGCAACCGGGTTGTACTGCACGGTAACCCTTTGGGTGTTGGCGCGGTGAATGTAACCGCCCCATACCCGGTACCAGATCGGGTTGTAAGCCGGCCCGGATTCCGATTCGAGTTCATAATAAATGTTGACCAGTTCATCACGGAAGCGTTGAAATAATATCCGGCTTTTGTCATCGGGTTGGGAATAGACACTGACCGAGCGAACCGTAATGCGGATTAAGTCATTTTTCTGATTATCTTCCTCGAAACCGGAAAAAGGACGGAATGCCAAACCTGCAAGGCCGGCAGCAGCACATAATTTGAGAAATTCACGTCTTGATAAACGGCTACCCATCGTGGAAAAATTATACCAACAATCGGCGGGTGTTTTCTCTGCTGAGTGAAGGAATGACGGTAGAATTTTAGATATGTCTGCGGTGATGTTGGCATTCCTTTCGGCGGTTTCTGGCGGATTTGCAAACCTTTTTGCACGACGATTGGTTTCGGTTAGCCAGGCCCGCAACATGCTCAGTGTGAATTTTGCTCTCATGACAGGCATGCTGCTGCCTGCTGCGCCATGGTTATTCGAGTTGCGGCTGGATAGTAAAGGTTTTTTCCTTTTGATGGCCGCAATTGGCCTGGATGGGCTGGCCAACTACGGTTATTTTCGTTCATTTGAGCGGGTAGACGCCGTAACGGTGAGCGGCTTACTGGCAGTTTCGCCGTTATTTGCCCTGGGCATATCGCCCTTGTTTTTCTATCAGAGCGAATCGCTTGGGGCGTTGCAGGTGCTCTCGGTTTTATTGTTCACCTGCGGTATTTGGATGATCGTAGGAAGATTTCAACATCATTCAACAGAATTAGAACGCGTTCCCATCAAGGAAATTTTCTATCCCTTGGGAACAGCGTTTTTGTTCACCTTGAGCATGTTTGTGATCAAGGATTTATTTGCGGGGAATTATCTTAATCCCTACACTTATTACCTGATTCGCGCCTTCTTAATTAGCGGCGTTTCCTGGATGATTACCAGACCCAATTTGGATTGGATCAATGGGATCAGTCTTTTGTTAACTGCTGGCAGGTTGATCTTTGTGATTGGGCAGTGGCTTTTTTTACTTTCGGCGTTGAAAGTTGGTCACCCAGCGGTGGTTAAAGCCATCTCAGACCTTTCTCCAATGGTTGTGATGATGTTTTCCTGGAGTTTGCTACGGGAAAAGCCATCTCCAATGCAGGTATTGGGGATGGTGGTAATACTGGCGGGTGGAAGTGTGTTAGCACTTTAATGAAAGGGAATGTGCCACAACCCTTTTAAAGAAAAGATCCCCTACCATTCATTTCTGGCTGGGGATAACTGTCGGGGCGAGAGGATTTGAACCTCCGACCTCTTGCACCCCATGCAAGCGCGCTAGCCGGACTGCGCCACGCCCCGATGGACAGAGGCTATTATATTCCGAAAAGGATGTTTTGGCAACCTTTTGGATGGAAAATGCTATTTTTCACCTTTGGCTTCAAAAAAATTACTGTAGGCTTTATCTTCGTCCAGAATGTGGTTGACCAGCCATTCCTTCAAAAAATTCATCATCTGAATACTCAAACCGATTTTGCCCTCTTTATATTGATTCTGGAATTCGATAACCTGTTGGGTTAAGCGATCGTGTGAGGCTTTGTGATCGGCGTATTGGGGGTAGGCGTGCTTGAGCATCAGGGCTTCTTCGCTGGAGAAGTGTTTTCGCGTATAGTCCACCAGTTCCTCCAGAATCTTGCCTAATTCTACTTGTCCCTTGCCGACCTTCATGGCTTCGTATAGCTGATTAATCATGCTAACCAGCTGCTGATGTTGATGATCGAATTTGGTAATTTTTACCGAGTAACGGTCTTCCCACTTAATCAGAGCCATCTATTTTATTTCTCCTGGTTTTTATGAATCTCACTTGAATATATGCCTTGTGGTTTGTTTTTGCCATAAAATTCAGGTAAATTTATCTTGGAACAAATCCGATGGCATAAAAGGTCGGCACAAATAAGATGCGCGTGCCTTCCAGCCAGGCGTGGCGGTCGGCTTTCTCCAAAGCTTCAATTTCCTCGGGCGCCAGATATCCTTGTAAATCCGAACGAATCACGGCCCATTCCATATCCAAATCTTGGGGGTGCGGTTGATCATTGGCCCACTGGGCTGCCATTACTCCACTTTCAATGTTGATTAATCCGGCATCTCGAAACCAGCCGCGAATCTTTCTTCCTGTAGTGGGGTCTGCACCTTGATCGCGGAGGGATTGGGTTTGATAGTGTCCGATGGCTGAAAGGGCGGGGGGATGGTCTATCCTTCCGCCGTAATCCGGCTCTGCCATGGCAATGATTGCACCCCCACGGCGGGTGATTCGGCGCATTTCCTTGAGTACTTCGCCTCCGTTGACCCACATCAGAAAATAATGACAAATCGAAAAATCCACACTCTCCGATGAAAGGGGCAGCCTGTGGCCGTCTGAACAGAGCAATGAAGCGGAAGGTATTAAGTAACGGGCAATCAGGAGGCTGGAGAAATCAATGTCCAATCCCATGACCCGGCCGCCGGCTGAAAAATCCTGCAAAACTGCGCCGCCGCCGCAGCCAACCTCCAGGATGCGATGATGGGGTTGAATGCCGGCTTTTTGGATCAGATAAGCACGCAGCTGGGCAGTCCACCGCGCCTGTTGTAAAAAACGCAGGTGCCAGTCAATCATGCCTGGTTCTGATTCAAAGCCTGCGCATTTTGCCAGATCTTTGTCCAATCATCGGTGAGGAAGTTGCCTAATAAAATGGTTTTACCCTGTGCGGGCAGGACATCGCCATCGGGTTCGACATAAAGCCACGCGTTGCCTGCGCCGTCAAAGTATTCCCCAATCCCTTCACTTTGCAACTCAAGACTGATGGGATTTAATTCGGAATAAGGAACCGGTAAATCCCAAACGATGGACATTTCATGGGCGAAGGCTTGTTCCTGTACCTGTTGGAGCATAGACTTCATCGAAAGGTCTTCGATACTGAGGCTAAGGGATTTGACATTCAGTTCAACCAGTTTATTCAGGATTTCGGTGATACGGTGCTGGTTGCGGCTGGTAATGGTGAGATGTACGGTTACATACAAATCGGAAGCAAGCGAATCGCGGATGGCTTCCCAACAGTAATCTTCATTCTCGTCCAGCACAATCATCAAATGATCAAGGCCGGCCTGAAGAATTTCGGTCAGAAATTTATGCTCCGAAAAGCGGTAGCCGTTGCTGAGCACGCCGGTTACCATGCCCAGTTTTTCTGCAAATTCAACCAGTTCAACCAAATCGGGGCGTAGCGTGGGTTCTCCACCGGTGAAAATTACGTGGGGGATGCCGGCTTTCCAGGCTTTTTCCAGTATAGTCTGCCACTCTTGGGTTAATAACTCTCTTTTGACCCTTTCTACCGGTGTGGAGCCAACCGCACGAGGATGGGGTGTGGCATAGGTCAGAGCGCAATCAAGGCGCAGAGGTGCACTCAGCCGTCGTTCATGGACGTTTACGCGTTCAAATTCCAGATAAGTAACTGGGTCGAGATCGGTGGTTTCGATTAGGGTCATCAAACGCTCGCGGAAAGAGATAAAATCCTGTCTGGCTTGTTCTTTGCTAACCCGATAGCGTTTGGATAGTTCGTTGGCCACTTCTTCTTCATTGTGCTGTTGAATGAGGTGATAAGCGTATTCAGTGCCGGTCTGGTTGAGGTGAAGCACTGTCGAAGCATTGATAATGAGGATGCTGTTTCCATCTGGCTCAATTCGGAGATGAAGCCGGTAGGGTAAGGCGGCTTCAGGTGGAGCGTTGAAGGTATAAACCCCTGCTGCAAGCGGTTGAACGGGTTGAAAGAAACGATTGAATGTCTCTCGAATTCGATTAATCATGACCACCTCCGGTTTTCAATGGGAAATTGGTTGTTTGGTCGCTAAAGCTTCGCGGGCGAGAGGACATCCGCCGCCGCATTCAACCACTAATCCACAATCGTGGCATTTGGCTGGTAAGTTCCGACGCTCTCTCAAGGATAACGCCAGATCATGATTCCAGATTTGATCCCATGAATCGTTTAGAATATTTCCAAGTGAGGTGTAATACGATTGGCACGGCAGTACACTTCCGTCCGGTTCAATGCACATGTTATACAGGGCAGCAGTGCACCCCTTTACGCCCAATTCCATTTGAACGGGGTCAAAATTACAGTATTCGGTAGGGGTGTACCAGATCAGGCGCTGATTGTATTGGGTGGTTTTTGTGCGGGCAATATCCAGCAAGGCAGGCAATTCACTCTCCGGAATACCGGTGTTTACATTGCGTCCTCGACCGGAGTAAATCAGGGCATTTAAGCCAATAGTCGGCACCCCAATTTTTCCCAAAAAATCCAGTGTTTCGCTTAAATAAGGGGCGTTGTCTTTCAAGAGGGTGGTATTGGTCATTACAAACAGGTGCGTCTTTAAGGCATTGGTCAAGCCTTTTACGGTTTCCTGCCACGCGCCTTTGTGGAGAACCATGTGATCGTGAATGTCAGGAATATGGGATTCAAAAGTGATCTGGACGTGATCCAGTCCAGCGTTGATGAGCTGGTTGAGAAAGCCAGTATCTTGCAGTCGTCTTCCGTTGGTATTAATACCAGTGATCTGACCGTTGCGTTCGGCATGAGCAATTAGAAGTGGAAGATCATCGCGCAGTGTAGGTTCGCCACCCGTAAAAACGATGTGCGGGATTCCAATCTCCCACAGCCTATCCAATACCGAATACCAGTATTGCGTATCTTTTTCCGGGAAGGCGCGCGATCTTGCGTTATAACAGTGAGCACACGCATTGTTGCAGCGATAGGTCACTGCCAGATCCATGCGGTAAGGCCGGCTGGGTTGTTTGCTAAAGGGTGGAATGGTTTCAATCTCCAAATCACAAATCGGGCATTCGCCTTCAGGAAGGATCAGTGCATGCAGCTGTTCAGCGAAAGCATGGTAGTCTTGCAGCGCTTGCCGGCGGGAAACCTGGAAGGTGTGAGTCAGCCATCCAATTGCCTGAGTTTCCTGCACTTTGCTCAAGATCAGATAGGCCATGAGCGTGGCAGATGGATTAAAGTGAAAGATACGGCTGGCATTGATGAGTAATGTCCCGCTCTGGTCGGGTTCAATGCGTAAGTGAACGCGTGCTTTTCCGCCGTTTTCCTCCACCGAAAAACTGTAAAGGCCAGCTGACGGTGGAAAAGTCAGATTTGGGGGACGGATACTTCCCCGGAGTTTTTCGAGCCAGCGGTTTGAGAAGAGGGACATGCTAGAACTCTCCCATTAGCGTCCGCCACCGGCACAGGCACAGGCACAGCCCGCGCAGGCGCATGCACACGCACAACCACCGCCTCCTCCTGAACGTCCGCTGTAGGAGGATGTTTTTGGCGGAGGATTGGTTTTATTGGTGATTCTTTCGGTGAAAGTATTCACATTGCCGAGGACACCGGCTGAGAAGGATTGAACGCCTTTGACCATTGAGGCGGCAAAGTCTGAACCGGGTAGTTTGGGCAGAGTAACGTTGCCACTGCCGCTGGGGGCAGGCATAGTCGTTTTTGCCATTCCGCCACTACCGGAAGAAGGCGCAGAGCGAATGACCGGATCATAACGCCACCACCAGGTTGGCACCCGTACCGGTCCGGTTTGGAAGACTTCGCGGGTGCGGTCATCCCAGCGACGGTCGATCATCGTCCAATCCATGACCTGTTCGTAGACATCTGACTTGACTTCGGGGGTTTCAGCGGCGGCGACTTGCTGCCAGGCTTTTTCCATGATGGTTTTGTAGTAATCAATGGTCTCTTTACGGCTAAAGCCTTTCATTTTCTCGGTAACCGATTTGATAAGCCCGACAACCGTATCCTGCAGTTTACTTTCTTTTAGTTTTTTATTGGTCTGTTGAAAGGCTTCGAGAAACTTTAATTCATACGGCTGGAGATTTTCGGGCAGGGATTCGGTAATTTTTAAAACCAGCGGTTCGCGGCTTTCAACGATTGCAGCGCCTTTTTTCAAAACCGAAAAGAGGATCATGGTTAATACTTTATCCAATGGTTGTTCCATCAGAACAGCGGCTTCAACGGCGGTCAGGCCTCGCTTAATCCCGTGACCCTCGACGGCGATTTTGGGTGGCATATATTGCAGCTTGCGCCGACTTGCCGCAATAGCCGACAGAATGGGAATGAGGAAAAAGAAACCTATAAATCCAGCGGTGCATAAAAAGCCCATGATTGCATCAATATCCACGGTACGCAAGTTGGGCGTTTCGGTTGCAACAACCACCTGGGCCGGTACAAGTCGAATTGGGAAGGATGCTCCAAATTTGTAGCTGGTGTAGGCATTTGCGTTTTCAGCGTACCAGGTGTAGTAAACCCGGCCCTGCTTGTCAAAACCGGTCTCGACCGGTTCATCGCTGCCCGGCCAGTTGCCAGAAGGGGTATGGTAGCGAGGTTCTTCAGGTTTCAAACCGGCTGGTAATACAATGGTGAAAAAATATTCGGTTGTGCCGCGGGTAAAATCTCTGCTGAAATAATTTGGAGTGATGACGATACTGGCGTACTCTTCGGCTTCTTGCAGGGTGGATTTACCCAAGATGCGCTCGACTTTTCCAACATACACGTGCAAAGTCCCGGTTTGACCAGCCTGAATGGCATTTCCTCCTAAATGGATTTCAACCCCCGGTGAGACATACTCCGAGGGGCGAATGAGGGTGGCAGGTTTTCCGTTAATTTCAGCGGAGATGGATTTAAGGTCATAATTTGAATTAGGCAGACCAATATCTATAATGTCTATGGCATCCCGGGCGGGTAAGTTTTTGAAGGTAATGGTATAATCGAGGCTGATACTTCCATCTGAATTGACAAATACAACCACCTCTTGTTTGGGTACTTCAAAGGATAAATTTTGGGCCTGAACGGGTTGGATGCTCAATCCGAGCATCATTGCAATAATCAACCATAAAAGAAAAAGACGAAGAGTTCGCATCTTACCCTCCCGATGTACGGCTTACCATTTTGGTTCTTCAGTCAATTGATAAGTTGTGTGACAATAAGGGCAGGTGACCACAGGCGCACCGGCGACCATTTTGATGTCTTCCGGCTTCAGTGTTCCGCCGCAAGAACGGCATTTGATCGCATCCATGTTTACATTGCCGGGGAGGTCAATTTTGAGGGTAACATTGGTTTCATCAGGCTTGGCTGGTTTTCGTGTAGCCAGAAAGACCAGAGCCAATCCAATGCCCACAGTGATCATTCCTACCGGAATCCAGCCGACCGAACCTTGATCACCGGTGGAACCCCAAATGAACAATACCCCGAAAAAAATCAGAATTCCACCAACGATCAAAGCAATTATTTTCCATGCGCTCATGGGCACCTCCAGTTAAATTTCAGTGTATCATTTTCTAGTCGGCATGACAATTTGACAAAACTCATATTTGTAGTCTAAAAATTACCCGAAATTAACTCATTGTCACTTTGATTGTATACGAGAATTTCGAATCCTGGTTTTACCTTCCTGCTATAATTCGTTTGGGAGGAGGCTGGAATGGGAGAAGACTCTTTAAAGCAGGAATACGAAAATCTCAAGAAAGAATTAAATTATCATTCCGATCGCTACCATGTTTTGGATTCACCGATCATCAGTGATTTTGAGTATGATCGGATGATGCAGCGATTACTGCAAATTGAAGCCCAACACCCGGAATGGATTACTCCCGATTCGCCCAGTCAACGGGCGGGGGCAGAACCACTGGAACGGTTCGTCAAGGTGCGTCATCCTGCCCCAATTTTGAGTCTGGCCAATGGATTTGGCGCTGCTGACGTGCGGGCATGGTATGAACGGTTGGTTCGGCTGGATGAGCGGGTCCTGAATACCGATTTTGTTGTGGAGCCAAAAATCGACGGTTTAACCGTTGTGCTACATTATTTGGACGGCCAATTTGTGCTGGGTGCCACCCGCGGAGATGGTGAAGTGGGGGAGGACATTACCGCAAATTTACGGACGATCAAGTCCCTGCCGATGTGGATTCCGATCAGTCCGGCTGGGCCTGCGGCGGAAGGGCGGTTGGTGGTACGCGGTGAGGCATTTATCAATATTCGGGATTTTGAAATCCTCAACCAGCGTCTGGTGGAGCAGGGAGAAAAGCCATATCTCAACCCACGCAATACGGCTTCAGGATCTTTGCGCCAACTGGATCCAAAATTGACGGCTTCCCGTCCGCTGAGACTATTGGTTTACCAGATTGTTCAGAGCGATCAGCCTGCACCAGAAACTCAATGGAAGACTTTACAACGTTTACGTGAATGGGGCTTTCCGGTCAGTGATCAAGTTGCTTATTGCAAAAACATAGAGGAAGCTATTCGTGTTTGTGAAGAATGGGCAGAAAAACGGGACACTTTGCCTTATGAAGCCGATGGGATGGTTATTAAGATCAATGATTTGCGGCTGGCTGCGGATTTGGGGGTGGTTGGGAAAGATCCACGCGGCGCATTGGCTTTCAAATTTCCAGCGCGAGAGGTTACAACCCGTTTGCTGGATATCGGAATTAATGTTGGCCGAACCGGAGTGTTAACCCCCACGGCCATTTTGGAGCCGGTTGAAGTTGGCGGGGTAATTGTCAAGCAGGCTACCCTGCACAATTTTGACTATATTTTCGAGAAAGATATTCGAATTGGCGATCGGGTTTTAATTAAGCGTGCCGGTGATGTCATCCCATATGTCATTGGGCCGGTGGTGGAAGCCAGAACGGGGGAGGAACGGGTTTTCGAACCACCGAAAAACTGCCCGGCTTGTGGTCAGGCTGTTGAACATGTGGAGGGAGAAGTAGCCTGGTATTGCGTGAATGCTGCCTGCCCGGCTCAATTGATTCGCAATGTCGAGCATTTTGTTTCGCGTGGAGCAATGGACATTGTGGGATTGGGAATTAAGATTGTGGAACAATTGATTGCTGCCGGTCTGGTTAAAGATGTGGCGGATTTATACCGCTTGAAGAAGGAAGATTTGCTTCAACTGGAAGGTTTTGCAGAAAAAAAAGCCGATAACCTGCTTCAAGCCATACAAGAATCAAAGAACCGCCCATTGCAAAGGTTGATTTTTGCGTTGGGCATTCGAGGGGTGGGTGAAGTACTTGCCGGTGATCTGGTCAAGTATTATTCCGATTTGGATGTATTGAGCCGGGCAACGTTTGAAGAGCTGCAGGAAATTGAAGGAGTCGGCCCGAACATTGCGCAGGCAATTGTGGATTGGTTCAATCGGCCGTCTAACCGTCAATTGCTGGAAAAGTTAAAGTCGGTTGGGGTCTGGCCGGTTGCGGAAAAAGCTGCACCAACACCCGAAAAACAACCCCTTCAAAATCTGACCTTTGTCGTTACCGGGACGCTCCCGAATTTTACCCGCGAAGAGGTCAAACAGTATATTCAACGTTTTGGTGGTAAGGTCAGCGATAGTGTTTCAAAAAAGACCGACTATCTGGTGGCCGGAGAAAATGCCGGTTCAAAGCTGGAAAAAGCGCGCGAACTGGGTGTCAAAGTAATTGATGAACAAATGCTGAGAAAATTGGCTGGCGAAGATTGATTATCAATTGAAAATGACCAGTAAAAAAATTATCTTAAAGCCCGAAAAAGAAAAATCAATACTTCACCATCATCCATGGGTGTTTTCTGGCGCGGTTGCTTCTTCATCGGGTAATCCGCAGCCCGGCGAAACGGTAGAGGTGCTGAGCAGCGGAGGTGAGCGTCTGGGCTGGGCTGCTTACAGTCCGTATTCTTCGATCCGGGCGCGGGTTTGGAGTTTTGATCCTGATGAAGTGATCAATGAAGAATATTTTTATCGAAAAATTGAGGCAGCTGCACGTTTGCGTACCGCAATAAACATCACAAAGGAAACCAACGCTTTCCGCTTGGTTCACGGCGAGGCGGATGGTGTCCCCGGTCTAATTGTGGATTGTTACCCCGATGTTGCCGTAGTACAGATTCTTTCTGCAGGGGCGGAATACTGGCGAGATGTGCTGATTGATCAGGTTCAGCAGATTACGGGGTGTAAAACTGTGGTAGAACGCTCGGATGTGGAAGTTCGTCAACTGGAGGGTTTACCTGTTCGAGAAGGGTTGATCAGAGGGGAAAATTTGCCGCAGCGCATCAAAATTGAAGAAAACGGCCTTCATTACTGGGTAGATGTGATCGGCGGTCAAAAAACCGGGTTTTACCTCGACCAGCGCCAGAATCGCAAGCGAATTATGGCATTGAGTAAAGATCGTGAGGTCTTGAACGCTTTTTGTTATACCGGGGGTTTTACGTTGTGCGGGCTGGCTGGTGGTGCGAGGAGTGTGTTATCCATTGACTCCTCAGCAAATGCGCTGACCCTTGCTGCCGAGAATCTGGCTTTAAACGGTTTCAACCCTGCGCTGAACCAGTGGGTGGAAGGAAATGTTTTCAAAGAATTGCGTACTCTGCGCGATCGAAACAAACAATTCGATTTGATTATTTTGGATCCGCCAAAATTTGCTCCGACCGCTGCGCAGGCGCAAAAGGCAGCCCGCGCCTATAAAGATATCAACCTGTTAGCCTTTAAATTGCTGCGCAATGGGGGGATTCTGGTTACATTTTCTTGTTCGGGCGGGGTGGGCAGGGATTTGTTTCAGAAAATTGTTGCAGATGCAGCGTTGGATGCCGGGGTAGAGGCGAAAATTGTTGAAATGCTCAGTCAAAGTGCTGATCACCCGGTGGCTTTGAATTTTCCAGAAAGCGCTTATCTCAAAGGGCTAATTTGTGTCGTGGGATGATGAATCGAAGGGACGACACCTAACCCGGATGTCGTCCCTTATGAATATGGTGGAGATGGCGGGAATCGAACCCGCGTCCGAAAGATTAGACCCACGAACTTCTACGAGCGTAGTTGGTCTTTGTTCTCACGGGGGATGCGCTGACCAACAGAACACATCCACCGTCAGCCGCTCGGACCCTAGAGCCCTCTTTCGCATTCTGCGCGGCGAAGAATGCGGCAGCCTGACTTTCTCACGCCTGTTCTGCTACCGGTCAGGCAGCGGAGCAGACAGACGTGGCCTCACGTGGAGACCATTTGCGCTCAACCCGGCTTAGGCAGCCAGAGGAAGAGCAGCGTAGTTTGTGCGATTGGCACTTGTTTTTTGTGCTGATTTTACGAGTTCGGCACCTCTCGGCTCGCAGTCCGGGATCAGCCTCTCCCGTCGAGACCGTTCATCCCCGGTGCTTTTTGATTATATCACTTAAAGTTAAATTTTTTATAAAAATCCATAAACCTCTGGCTGGTAGTAAAATTGGTTTGAATTATCACGTCATTGGCGAGGGGTTATGATCAAAATTTATAAAAGCACTGAAAATGGATTGATACAATTGGACGATTTTATCCCCAACTGCTGGATTAATGTGGTGGATCGCATTAGCTCAACTAAAATGTTACCGTAGTAAGATGGTTAGCTCAAAAGAAAAAGTTACTGGAGCTAATCATGGTCGAAACAGAGCCAATGACGATCAACGAAAGACGAAAATATCTCTACAAGAT
>Ga0209809_1001650_pt1 | contig 17504 bp, 15 predicted proteins | sample YNPMSTMetaG_FD_186172 | JGI IMG/M metagenome (GOLD analysis project Ga0209809, IMG submission 186172) | Anoxygenic and chlorotrophic microbial mat microbial communities from Yellowstone National Park, USA - YNP MS-T MetaG (SPAdes) (version 2) ... | reverse complement strand
CGCTTCGCATCCACGGGTGCGGGGAGGGCAGGCGATTTTCCGTGGGGTCCAAGCGTGGGGTGGAGTTCTTGAGCTTTCGAAGCGGCTTTGGCACGGTTCGTGGTTCTTGTGGTGAATAACTTCTGAATAACTCTGGCGGATTCTTGTTGACGGCTGGTGGGGCAAAGTGTTTAAGAGAGGGGCAAAGAGTATCAAAATGGAGTAGTAACCCAAAAGATCGCGGTGGATCGCCCGTGAGCGCCGAGCCCAAACGTGCCCGTATCCTGTACAACTCCCGGCATCTGCACGGCGTGGATGAAAAGCGGCGGGTGCAAATCCCTGCCAAGTGGCGTCCGGCCGAGGGCGAGGTCGAGTTCACCATGATCGTTTGGCGCAAGGGGCCGCACGGGCCGTGCTTGCGGGTGCTACCACCGGAGCAGATGGAACGGCTGATGCAGACGATCGATGCCATGCCGAACGACGATCCGCGCAAGACGGTGCTGAAGCGGGTCATTGGCAGCAATTCCGAGCAGGTGACATTGGACCGGGCGGGTCGGATTTGCCTGCCGGAGGCGATGGCTCGGGAGGCGGGCATCAAGGACCAGGCGCTGCTGGTGGGGCTGTTGGACCGCTTCGAGATCTGGAACCCCGAGAGGTATGAGGCGGTGGATGCGGCTGATCAGGTCTTGTTACCGGATGCGATGAAGCTGATGGAGTGACCATGATGCTGGAACAGTTGCTAGCGACGACGCGGGTGGTGCGGCGGGTGGGGGATCGGGCCGGGGCGTATCGGATGCGCGAGATTCCGGCGCTGCCGCCGTTGGGCGCGGGCGCGGGTCCGCGCTTCCGTTCGGGCGCGGGGGCAAGGACGCAGATGGCGGAGGCGGCGAGGGAGCGGTCCGGGGAGTTGGGATTTTCGAACTCGGTGCCCGGGGTGCCTACTGGGTTGGCTGCGGAAGCTTGTGTGGCGGGTTTGTCCTCGACGGCGTTGGTGTCTGGGCAGCAGGTGGGGCCAAGGGCGGGGATGGCAGGCGGGAGCCTAGCCGCAGAAGGTGCTAGGGCTTGCGGGATGGAACCGGGCTCAGTGAGGTCTTCGGGTGCGAAGGTGGGTTGGAGGCGTTGGTTGGGGAAGCTCTGGCGTCGGCCGGGGTCGGAGACGGGGCAGCCGGCCACGCAGATGGAGCTTCCGTTGCGGCGGGTGGAGGCGTTGGCGGAGGTGAAGGTGGTCCGGAACGACCTGCGTGACGCGGACGAGGAGCTGTGGGGGCTGACAGCTCGGCCTGCGAGGGCGGCAGGTGGATCGGGCCGAGGCGGGTGGTGGGCAGGGTTGCGGGCGATGAGGCAGTGGTTTGATGGTCTGGTGACCCGTTGGGCAGGTGGGCGTCAGGCCTGAGGCGGGGGCGTGTGTCGGACGGTGAAGGATTGTGGGCCCATGGCATCAGCCGGTGTTGGTGACGGAGGTGGTGAGCCTGCTGAGGCCTCACTCGGGGGGTCGGTATGTGGATGCCACGGTGGGCACGGGAGGACATGCCGCGGCGATTTTGGAAGCGAGCGCGCCGGATGGTTGGTTGTGGGGGTTCGACAGGGATCCGGAGGCGTTGGCGCGGGCGCAGGAGCGGCTTTTGCCGTTTGCGGGCCGTTATGAGCTGGAGCGGGGCAATTATGCGGACTTGCTGATGAAACTGGCTGCGGAAAGCTGTGACGGTGTGTTGCTGGACTTAGGGGTCAGTTCGCTGCAACTGGACTCTCCGGTCCGAGGGTTCAGTTTTCAGGCTGACGGCCCGCTGGACATGCGGATGGACCCGGCCCAGCGGCTGACGGCGGCCGACCTGATCAACAGCGCCTCGGAGGAGGAGTTGGCGCAATGGTTTTGGGAGCTGGGCGGGGAGCGGCGGTCCAGGGCCATTGCGCGGGCGATCGTGCGGGCGCGACCGGTAACGCGGACGGGCCAGTTGGCCGAGTTGGTTTGTGCTGTGGTGGGGCGGTCAGGCGGGCCCCGGCATCCGGCGACCCGTGTGTTTCAGGCGTTGCGGATTGTGGTGAATGATGAGTTGGGGTCGCTGGAGCGGGGCCTGCAGGCGGCCTGGCGGGCGTTGAAGCCCGGGGGGCGGCTGGCGGTAATCACGTTTCATTCGTTGGAGGTGCGATTGGTCAAGGCTTTCGGAAAGGAACAGGTGCGTGACTATGAGTGTCCCGGGGGTGTAGACGTGCCGGAGCTGCGGCGGCCCCGGCCGCCCCGGGCGCGTTGGGTCACGCGCAAGCCGGTGGTTCCGGGGCCGGCGGAGCTGCGGAGCAATCCGCGCAGCCGGAGTGCGCAGTTGCGCGTGCTGGAGAAACTCTGAGTCATGAGTGGATCCTCGCGAAAGAGTCGGCGGGAGAGTTGGTTCTGGCCGGTTGCAGTGGTAGCGCTGCTGTGCTTGGGGTTTGGGGCTCTGGGGCTGGGCTACGTGTGGCAGAAGAACCAGGTGGACCGGCTGGGGCGAGAAATCCGGCTGCGGGAACAGCGGCTGGCAGAACTGCGCCTGCAGAACGAGCGGTTGCGGAGGCAACTGGCCACGTTGTACACACCCCGGTTTCTCGAGCAGCGGGTTCGGGAATTGAACCTGGGACTGGTCCCGGCTCACCCCTCGCAGGTCTGGCGTCTGCCGGAGCCGCAGGGCTGGCCGGAGCCTCGCACGGTGGCGGGTCGGACCGAGGCCGGGCGGGCGGATCCGGGTTGAGACAGCGGATTTCGGGCCGGCGCCCGTGACGCGGTCGGAAGAGGAACCGATCGCCGCGGGCGTGCGGCCTTGGATTTGGGTGAAACGGCGCGCCAAGGGCGCGCTGGCGGCGGGAACGGGGGCAAGGCCGCCCTGGGGCCGGGGTGGCGGGGCGGCCTTGGCCTGGTGGGCGGGCGGTGGAAGAGGCGGATGGGCGAAAACCTGAAATCGTCGGTGCAGTTGCGCCGGGCTGTGGTGTTGAGCCTGGGGCTCACCGTCGCGTTTGTGGGACTGGCCTACCGGCTGGTGGATCTGCAGGTGGTCCGGCATCCCGAGCTGGTGGAGGAGGCGCGCCGGAACCGGGAACGGGAGTTTTTGCGGCAGCCGCGTCGGGGCGACATTGTGGACGCGCGTGGTACCCTGCTGGCCACGAGCGTGTCGGTGCGGACGGTTTGTGCCGACCCGGTTTTGATCGGGGATCAGCAGGCCCTGGTGGCGCGGTTGTTGGCCCCGCTGTTGGGACAGTCCGAGCTGGAGCTGCAGCAGAAGCTTCTGCCCCGGGTGCGGTGGGATGCGGAAACGGGTCGGGCCGTTACCAACCGTTATGTGGTGCTGGCGCGTAAGGTCCCGGTGGAGACTTGGGAACAGATCCGCAAGGTGATGGCCTCGCTGGAGCCGCCGCGGGACAGTCCGCTCCCGCGGGCCGAGCAGCGGTTCCTGCGCCAACTCAGTCGGTATGCCGTCTTTGTTGACCCCTGGGAGGACCAGATGCGCTGGTATCCGAACCAGTCTCTGGCCGCGCACGTGCTGGGTCACGTGGGGCTGAGGGAGGTGACGGTGGACGGGGTCAGATTTTTGGAGACGCGCGGGGCTGACGGTCTGGAGCGCACCTTGGACGCGCAGTTGGCCGGGGTGCGCGGCTGGCGTGTGACCGAGACGGACAGCGGGCGACGCGAGGTGGTGCGGCTGCGGGATCAGGACGTGGAACCGCGGGACGGGTGGACGGTGGTGCTGACGTTGGATGCTGTGATTCAGAACATCTTGGAGAGCGCGCTGGCCGAGGCCATGCAGGAGCATCGGCCCCGCAACATCACCGGCATTGTTCTGCGGCCACGGACGGGGGCGGTGTTGGCGATGGCCTGCCTGCCCAATTTTGATCCCAACCGTCCGGCCGAGGCTCCCGAGGAGGCCCGGCGCAATGTGATTCTGACCGATCACATGGAACCGGGATCGACCTTCAAGATCGTGGTGGTGGCCGGGGCACTCAACGACGGGGTGGTTCGGCTGGAGGATGTATTCGATTGCGAACACGGCCGGTTTTCCTACGGTGGCCGGATTCTGCATGATCATTCCCCTTACGATCGGTTGACGGTCGAAGAGATCATTACGAAGTCCTCCAACATCGGGGCCGCCAAGATCGGGATGCGTTTGGGGGAACAGCGGCTGTACGAGTACATTCGGGCCTTTGGGTTTGGCAGCCGGACTGGGCTGCCGCTGTTGGGCGAGATGCCCGGATACATCCCACCGGTCCAACGCTGGTACAAGATTTCGATTGCGCAGATCCCCATGGGGCACGGGGTGGCAGTGACCCGGATGCAGATGGCCATGGCGATGGCGGCTTTGGCCAACGGGGGAGTGCTCATGCGGCCCATGTTGGTGGAGCGGCTGGAGGACCGGCAGGGTCGCGTAGTGGCGGCCTATCAACCGCAGATGGTGCGCCGGGTGGTCAGCGAGGAGGCGGCGCGTGCGACGGTGCGGGCGCTGAAAACGGTGCCCACACGGGAGGGCACAGCCCCGCGCGCGGCGGTGCCGGGCTATACGGTGGCGGGTAAGACCGGCACGGCGCAAAAGGCTGAGGGCACGCGCGGCTACGTACCGGGCAAGTACATCGCTTCTTTCATCGGCTTTTTGCCTGCGGATCAACCGGAGGTTCTGATTGCCATCACGTTGGATGAGCCACAGCGCGGCTATTACGGCGGCCAGGTGGCCGGTCCGGTGTTCCGGAAAGTTGCCGAGCGCGTGATGCAGTACTTGGGGGTACCCCCGGAACCTTCCCCAGAGGAGCCGCCGGTGGCCTGGGCGGCTGGTGAGAGCAGCGGCAGGCCGTGGGTGGATTCCCGTTGGCAACAGACAAACTGAATCATGAAAACCAGTTCCCATCCTTCGCATCGTTTGTTTCTTGCGGCCGTGGCCGGGCAACGACCCGTGTTGCGGCGACAAGCCGGCGAGTCCCGCTTTGGGTCGACGGAGTCCGGCTTGACCCAAGCGTCGAACCGGGCGCCCTGCCGGGACGGGAGCGTCCCGAGGCAGTTGTCGCCTACGGGGTGGGTGCGGGAGCAGGCGGCGGTGCGTCTGCCATGATTACCTCGGCACCGGTACGATGGCGCGTCGGGCGTGGGCGCCGGCGCCGATGTGTCTCGGCACCTCCCATGGAACCTTGCGCTTTAGAATTTGTGGCGGAGGCTTGTCAGGCGCGGCGTGTGCAGGGCGATCCAGCCTTGTGGATTCAACGCGTGTGCACTGACTCGCGGCAGGTGTTGCCGGGCGACCTGTTCGTGGCGCTGCGTGGTCCTCATTTTGACGGACACGATTTTGTGTCGGCCGCGGTGGCCGCCGGCGCGGTGGCGGTGTTGGTCGAGCAGGGTCGGTTGCCGGTTTGTCCGGGCGGGTGCGGCGTACTAGAGGTAGACGACACTCGTGCTGCGCTGGGGCGGTGGGCGGCGCGACACCGGCAGCGATTCGAACTGCCCGTCGTGGCCGTGGCCGGGGCCAACGGCAAGACCAGTACGAAGGAGCTGCTGGCCTCGGTGCTGAGCCAGCGGGGGCCGACCTTGTGGAGTCAGGCCAGTTTCAACAATGACCTGGGTGTACCGCTGACGCTGCTGCGGTTGGACCGTCGCCACTGGGCGGCGGTGGTGGAGGTGGGCACGAATCATCCCGGAGAGCTGCGGCCGTTGCTGGACTGGGTGCGGCCGCAGTATGGGGTCTTCACAGGGGTAGGGCGCGAGCATCTCGAGTTTTTTGGAGACGAGGCGGGAGTGGCGCGCGAGGAAGGTCTGTTGGCCGAGATGGTAGCGCCGGAAGGTCTGCTGGTGCTCAACGGGGACGATCCGTGGGCAGACTCGATCGCCGCACGGAGCCGGGCGCCGGTGGTGCGGGTGGGCCTGGGGCCGGCCTCCGAGTGGCGGGCCACGGAGGTGCGAGTGGACTGGGCGGGGACGGCGTTTCACGTGGAGGGGCCGGATCCGGCGCTGCGGGGCCTGTATGAGATCCGGCTGGTGGGGGCTCATCAGGCTCGCAATGCGCTGCTTGCGCTGGCGATGGGAGCGCACTTGGGCCTGGAGGCTGAGCAAATCCAACGCGGCCTGGCGCAGTGCGGGCCTGCGCCGCACCGGATGGAGAGTTTTCAAGTCCACGGGGTCTGGGTGCTGGATGACTGTTACAATGCCAATCCGGACTCGATGCGGGCGGCGTTGGAGACGTTCTGCCGGTTGCCGTGTGCCGGACGGCGGGTGGCGGTGCTTGGGGAAATGGCCGAGCTGGGGCCGCATGCCGAGGCGGCGCATGCCGAGGTGGGTCAGTTGGCTGCGGCGTTGGGTGTGGAGCAGCTGTTTGCCGTGGGCGCGTGGGCGGGGGTCATGGCCTCGGCGGCACGGGCACAAGGACTGGTGCGGGTCTTGGAGCTGGCGCAGCCGGAGTCGGTGGCCGGTGCGCTGCGTCAGTTTCTACGGCCCGGGGACGCGGTGCTGATCAAGGCCTCGCGGCGGATGCGCCTGGAACAGGTGGTGGAGGCACTGCGGCTCGATGAGGCGCGGGCGACATGATTTACTATCTGTGTCAGTTCATCGGCGAAATGGTCGAGGGTACGATTTGGGCCGATCGCCTCTCGTTTTTGCGTTTGTTTCGGTACATCACGGTGCGCAGTGGCGGGGCGGCATTGACCGCGCTGGGGTTGAGCTGGTGGCTGGGCCCGAGGGTCATTGCCTGGTTAAAGACGCTGAAGTTTGGGCAGGAATACCGCGATCGGGCAGAGGAGGCGGGCGATTTGCGCGCGCGGCTCCTGAGCAAGAAGGGCACACCCACGATGGGAGGGTTGTTGCTGGTCCCGGTCATGGTGCTCAGTACGCTGTTGTGGGCGGTGTGGAACCCGCTGGTGTGTCTGACGCTATTGTGTGTGCTGGTGCTGTGCGGGTTGGGGTTCTACGACGACTTTGCCAAGATTACGCAGCAGAACAGCCGGGGCACCTCGGAGCGGGTGAAGCTGGTGGTGCAAACGCTGCTGGGCCTGTTTGTGGGCTTATATCTCTGGTGGACGCCCGGGACAAGCCGGCTGATCACGGAAATTATGGTGCCGTTTTACAAGTATCCGTTGTTGACGGGGGCGGGGTGGCTGGGGTTGCTGATCACGGTTTTGGCGGTGGTGGGCAGTTCGAACGCGGTGAATCTGACCGACGGGTTGGACGGGTTGGCGATCGGGTGCACGGTCATTACGGCGTTTGTGTTTCTGGTGTGCACGTATTTGACGGGGCATGCCGTGGCCGCCGCGTATTTGTTCATTCCCCATGTACCGGGGGCGGGGGAACTGACGGTCTTTTGCGCGGCCATGATCGGGGCCGGCCTGGGGTTTTTGTGGTACAACTGTCATCCGGCCCAGGTGTTCATGGGGGATACGGGTTCGCTGGCGTTGGGTGGGGGGCTGGGTGTGGTGGCAGTGTTGATTCATCAGCCGTTTCTGCTGGTCATTGCGGGCGGGGTCTTTGTGTTGGAGGCGCTGTCGGTGTTGATTCAGCGGGTGTACTTTCGTTACACGCGGCTTCGGACGGGGACCGGGCGGCGTGTCTTCCTAATGGCGCCGCTGCATCATCATTTCGAGAAGCTGGGTTGGTACGAGAGCCAGGTGGTGACGCGTTTTTACATCTTGGGCGTGTTGTTTGCCGTATTGGCTTTGGCAACGCTGAAGTTGCGATGAATCCTGGGGGATCGAAGCAAAAGGTGGCGATGGGGGGTAGACCCGGGCAGGGTCCACTTCACGGTCACGTTGTCGCTTGCGCCGGTGGGGTGGCGGTGTTAGAAGCTGGAACTGAAGTGACGCGCCGGTTTCCGGAAGCGGGAACGGGTGCGGCCCGGCCGGTTGTTCGAGCTTCGGTCTCATTCGAATTGCCCAGCAACACGGTTGGCTCTTTGGGAGACTTCCTGGGCGGCGGCCTGGAGGACGGCCGACGGGGAGGCGCGGGCGGGTTGGGCGACCCGCTCCGGCAGTGGCAGGGATGGGCATGGGTCGGCGTGAGGGGCGACCGGCATGCAGCAGGAGGAACCAGCCCTCACGAAACTCGGGAGGCGCTCAGCGCCTGATGGACTATGAGCAGTGACAATCCGTTGCTTCCGCAGGGTTCGTTGTTGGGACAACGACAGGAGAGCCGGTCTCGCGTGCGGACCGCGTTCTTCTGTGTTTTGGCTGTGCACGTTTTGGCCATTGTGGCGGCCCTGATTGTGCAGGGGTGCAAACGGGAGCAACCGCCGCCTGCGTTTCCGGAGCTGTCGCCCTTACTTCCGACCTTTGATACGAATCTGCCGCCCGTGGTGGAGACGAACCTGCTGCCTCCGGTGGGGGTGGCGGACACCGCTTTGCCGCCAGGGATGGTGACCGCACCACCCGGGCCAGGACCGTTGCCAGGCCCCTTGGCCGTCACACCGCCGGCGGTGGAGCGACCCGTGTTGGAGGGGGCGCCTTCGGAGTACACGGTGGCGCAGGGGGATACTTTCTACACCATCGCCAAGAAACTTGGCGTGCCGATGAGGGCGTTGATGGACGCCAACCCTGGTGTGGATCCCCGCCGGTTACGGGTGGGCCAAAAACTGTTGGTACCAACCGCGCCGGCTATGGTAGCTGCGCCGGCGGCGGGTGGGACGGCTCCGCCAGCGGCAGCGACCTCTGGTGGGGAACAGGTTTACGTGGTCAAGTCCGGAGACAACCTGACCAAGATTGCCAAACAGTTTGGTGTGACGGTCCAGGCGCTGCGACAGGCCAACAACTTGCGGACCGACCGAATCAAAGTGGGGGACCAGCTGCGGATTCCTGCGCCGGCGCAGAACCGCTCGGCGCCGGCTCCGGCAAGCCAACCGGGCCCTGGAACGCAGCCAGCTCCCTGGCCGCCGAGTCCGTCTTCCCCGGGCGCGTCGCGTCCGTGACCTGGGCAGGCACAGCGCCGGTCTGGCAGGGCCACCCGTGGAGTGGGGCGCACGGCGTCGAGTCATGAAGTGGGTAGTGACCATTCTGGTGTTTTGTGTGACGGCGTTGGTGGCCCTGGGGCTGGTGATGTTGTACAGCTCCACCATGACCCAGCATGGGGCGGATCAGTTGATGCGGCAGCTGATTTGGTGTGGGTTGGGGGTGACGGTTTGTGCGGTCTTGGCAGCGGTGGACTATCTGCACTGGCGCAGATGGGCCTGGGTACTCTATGCGTTGGCGGTGATCCTGTTGGTCTTGGTGCTGGTACCGGGAATTGGCATCCGGGTCAACGGTGCTTCGCGTTGGCTGGGTTATGGAAATCTGCGGGTGCAGCCGTCTGAGTTTGGCAAGCTGGCGCTGATTGTGTTGTTGGCCTGGTATGGGGATCAGCGGGCCCGGCAACTGGCGACGTTGCGGGGGCTGTTGGGGCCGGGGTTGGCGGTGGGGGTGCTGCTGGGGTTGGTGTTTTTGGAGCCGGACGTGGGGACAACGGCTCTGATGGCGGCGCTGGGGCTGGCGTTGTTGCTGGTGGCCGGGGTCCCGTGGCGGCTGGTGATTCCGGCCGGGTTGTGCGGTTTGACGGCGCTGGGGCTGTTTGTGTGGCAGGACCCGGTTCGTGCGCAGCGTGTGTTTTCGTGGCTGGCTCTGGAGGAGACCAAGCTGGGTACAGGTTTCCAGCCCTATCAGGCGATGCTGGCGTTGGGCTCGGGCGGTTGGACGGGTTTGGGGCTGGGGAACAGCCGGCAGAAAATGGGGTTTGTGCCTGAGCATCACACGGACTTTATCTTCGCGATCCTTGGGGAGGAACTGGGTCTGGTGGGAACGATGCTGGTGTTGTTGGCGTATGGGACGATTTTGTGGTGCGGGTTGCGAATCGCGTTGCGGGCCAGGGAGACGTTTGGGCTGTTGCTAGCCATGGGGGTGACGTTGTGGATCAGCCTCCAGGCGGCCATCAACATTGGCGTGGTGACCAGCACGCTTCCCAACAAGGGCTTGCCGCTGCCGTTCATCAGTTATGGTGGATCGAGTCTGGTGGCCATGTTGGCGGCGGTGGGTTTGTTGTTGAGTGTGGCGCGTCGGGCGCCTGTGCCGGCGCCACGGAGCCGGAATCCGTTCTTGGTGGAGCAAGAGCCTGTACCGGCGGGATCCTGATGAGTGTGGATCGGGGCGACAGAAGGACGAGTGCCAGGTGCGAGGCCGTCTCTGGCGGGCTGGCGGGGCCGGAGCCACGTGTTCGGGTGGGCATTGCCTGCGGAGGCACGGGGGGGCATCTGTTTCCAGGTTTGGCCGTGGGCGAGGTGCTGCGGTCGCGAGGGGCACGGGTGACGTTGTTTGTTTCACCCAAGGAAGTGGATCAACGGGCTGTCCGAAGCCTGCAGGGCATGGAGGTGGAGGTGTTGCCAGTGGCTGCGTGGCAGGCGGGCAGTCGATGGGGTTGTTTGGTGGGGTCAATCCGATCCTGGGGGCGCGTTCGTCGATGTTTGGGGCGTCCAGGACCCTGGGTGGTCTTGGGCATGGGCGGGTTCAGTTCCGTTCCCGTTTTGGCCGCGGCCCGGTGGACAGGCCGCCCGGTCTTCCTGCATGAATCCAATGCGGTGCCGGGTCGGGCCAATCGATGGTTGGTACGTTGGGTGGATCGGGCCTTTGTGGGTTTCGAGGAGGCGGGCCGGGCGTGGGTGGGGCGTTCTGTGGAATGGACCGGCACTCCGGTGCGACCGGCTTTTGCGGAGGCGGGCGCGCTGAGTGTGGAGCAGCGGGAACACCGCCGCCGCCAAGTGTTGGCGGAGCTGGGGCTTGCCCCTGAAACCCCGACGGTGTTGGTGGTAGGCGGCAGTCAGGGCGCGCGAGGTTTGAACGAGGCGGTGCTGGCGTCGTTGCCGCTTTGGCGGCAGAGAAGGTCCGGGCCCCAGTGGGTCCATCTGACGGGTCCGCAGGACGAGGATCGGGTTCGTGCCGGTTATGCGGCGCATCGGTTGCGGGCTGTGGTGATGGCGTTTTCGGAGGCCATGGCGGATTTGCTGTTGGGGGCTACGGTGGTGTTGAGTCGGGCGGGTGCCTCGTTTTTAGCCGAGCTGGCTGCAGTGCGGGTGCCGGCGGTGCTGGTGCCTTTTCCGGCGGCGGCGGACGATCACCAGTGGCACAACGCGCGGCTGTATGCGGAGGCAGGTGCGGCGTGCGTACTGCGACAAGGGGAGGCCACCCCAGAGCAGTTGGTGCACCAGTTACGGCGCCTGTTGGAAGATGGAGCGGCGCGGGCCGCCCAGTGCGAGGCCCAGCGCCGGTGGCACAGACCCGACGCGGCGCAACGCATAGCCGAGGTGCTTTGGGAGACGGCGCGGCGGCAGTGGGCCACGGCGGAGGTGGCCTCGGGCCGGGCTCGCGCGAGGGGCTGGGACGGTTGGACCCGGACGAGGGCTGCGCGCATGGGATGAAACCAAGCTTTTCCAAAACGCCGAGTGTGCGGTCGGACGGTGACTGGGCTGCCCGTTGGGAGGCCCGGTTGCGGGAGGGGCTTTCGGCCCAGGCGCAGGTTTTGCGCCAGGAACCCATGGCTCGGCGGACCACCTGGCGCGTGGGTGGGCCGGCAGATTGGTTGGTGGAACCGGCTGGGGAGTCTGACCTGGCCTGGGTGTTGCAGGTGTGTCGGGCCGAAGGTTTGCCGGTGTTGGTGCTGGGGCGGGGGTCAAACCTGTTGGTGATGGATGGCGGGATTCGGGGTGTGGTCATTACGCTGACCCATCCGGTTTGGCAGCGGATCGAAGTGGTGGGTCATCGGATTCGTTGTGGTTCGGGCGTGCGGTTGAAGTTGTTGGCGGGGGCGGCTCGGGATGCGGGGTTGAGCGGGCTGGAGTTTTTGGAGGGGATCCCGGGCAGTGTGGGCGGGGCGTTGCGGATGAACGCGGGGGCCATGGGGAGCAGCACGTTTGACGTGGTGGAGACGGTGCGGTGTATGGACGGGGAGGGGCGTGTGGAGGAATGGCCGGCGGAGGCTTTGGGGGCGCGGTATCGCTCGTGCGAGGGGCTGAAAGGGAGGATCGCGCTGGAGGCCGTTTTCAAAGGGGCTCCGGCGTCGCGCGCCGAGATTCAGGAGCGGATGCGCCGCTACAGCGAACGGCGGTGGGCGACCCAGCCGGCCGCTCCCAGTGCCGGCTGCGTTTTCAAGAATCCCGTGGGGTTGTCAGCGGGGCAACTGCTGGACGAGCTGGGTTGCAAGGGATGGCGCGAGGGCGGTGCGCGGGTGAGCGAGGAACACGCCAATTTTATCGTCACGGAACCTGGGGCCACTGCAGCGGACGTTCTGCGGCTGATGCGGCGTCTGCAGGAGCATGTGCGGGCCCGGCGGGGGATTGAACTGGAACCTGAGGTGCAGATTGTAGGCGAACCGATCGAAGCGAAGGGATGTTGGAGCGGCGATTGACCATTACGGTGATGTTGGGCGGGCCGTCGGCGGAGCGCGAGGTGTCCCTGCGTTCCGGGGCGGGTGTGGCGTCGGCCTTGCGAGCCCGGGGACACCGGGTGTTCGAGCTGGACCCGGTTCAACCGGATTGGCGCCTGCCGGAGGGGACGGAAGTGGTGTTTCTGGCGCTGCACGGGGCTTATGGGGAGGATGGGACCGTGCAGTCCGTGTTGGACCGGCTCGGGGTTCCTTATACCGGGTGCGATGCCGAGGCCAGTCGCATCGGTTTCGACAAGGTCGAGAGCAAACGGCGGTTTGTGGCGGCCGGGGTCCCCACGGCGCGGTATGAGGTGGTGGATCGGCCGGACGCGCCCTGGCCGGAGGGTTGGAGCCCGCCGGTGATTGTCAAGCCGGCCCGGCAAGGATCGAGTTTGGGGCTGCAGTGTGTGGAGCGGGAGGCGGATTGGCCTGCGGCGCTGGCGGCGGCGTGGCAATATGACAACCGTCTGTTGGTGGAGGAGAAGATTGTGGGGCGGGAAGTGACCGTGGGTTTGCTGGGCGACCAGGTGCTGCCCATCAGCGAGGTGCGTGTGCGGACCGGGCTGTACGACTACCGCACCAAGTACACGCCGGGCGCAGCGGAGTATCTGTGTCCTGCGCCGTTTGAAGAGACGGTGGCGGACCGGATTCGCCGGGCGGCGCGGGCGGCGTTTGCTGCGATTGGCGGGCGCGATTATGGCCGGGTGGATCTGATGGTGCGTCCGGATGGTTCGCCGGTGGTGTTGGAGGTCAACACTCTGCCGGGCATGACGCCGACCAGCGCCTTGCCCCGGGCGGCGCGGGCGGCCGGCATTTCCTATGAGGAGCTGTGTGAGCGCATGGTGGCGCTGGCGTGGCAGCGGGCCCGCGCTTCGGCCCGGACGGCAGCCTAGGGGAGGGACGCCATGTTCGGTTGGCCTCGCAAAGCCCGGAATCGCCGACTCGGCCGTGAACGGTTGCTGGAAGTGAAGTTGCGTGCCGGTGCGGTGCGCGCTGCGCGCACGCGGGCTGTGGCGTGGGCGGTGGGGATTGCGTTCGGACTGATTTTGGGCTTGTACCTGGCCTGGCAGGCGAGTGCGTGGCTGCAGGACCGCCTTTTCTATGCGAATCCGCGTTTTGCGTTGCGGCACGTCGAGGTGAGCACCGACGGCGTGCTGTCGCTGGAACAGATTCGCCGCTGGGCGGGGGTACGGCCCGGGGTGAACCTGATGGCGCTGGACCTGGCGCAGGTGAAGCGAAGTTTGGAGATGGTGCCGTACGTGAGTTCAGTGTCCGTGGAGCGAGTGCTGCCGGACACGCTTCGGTTGCGGGTCACTGAACGCCGTCCGGTGGCGATCATTCAAGTGCCTGTGCCCGTGCCGGCGGGGGGGGTGGAGTTTGTCACGTATCAGGTGGACGAGGAGGGGGTAGTGATGCCGCCCCTGGATGTGCGCCTGACCAGCGAGGCTATGCGACCCGAGCCGGCGCTGCCGTGGTTGCGGGGCATTCAATATCACGACCTTCAGCCGGGCCGGAAAATCGAAAGTCCCACGTTGCAGGCGGCCCTGCGGTGGTTGCGGGCGTTTGCCCAGTCGCCCATGGCCGGGCTGGTCGAGGTGAGGGAACTGGAATTGGGCGGCTCCGGTGTCCTGGAGGTGCGCACGGCGGAGGGCAGTCAGATCACTTTCGGGCTGGAAGATTTCGAGCGCCAGTTGCTGCGCTGGCGCGAAATTCACGAAGCCGGGCTGAGGCATCAGCGGCAGATCGAGACCCTGGACCTGGCCGTGGGCAACAACATTCCGGTGCGTTGGAAGGCTGCGGAGCCGGAATCGACACCATCGACCCCGCGCCGGGGAACTCTTCCCACTCGCAAACATGTTTGACCAAACCCCCATTCTCGTCGGGCTGGAAGTCGGTACGTCCAAGGTCTGTGCCGTGGTGGGAGAACTGCACGGCGATGGCCAGTTGACCATCATCGGGCTGGGCCAAAGCCCCTCCCGCGGCGTGCGCAAGGGCGAAATTACCGACCTGGAACAGGCCCGCTTGGATATTCAGGCGGCCCTGTCCGAGGCAGAGCAGATGGCCAACGTGGAGATTCGCAGCGTTTTTCTGGGGGTCAGCGGGGCCCACATCCGCGGTTTCAACAACCGCGGGGTCCACCCCATCACTTCTGAAGACCATGAGGTCACTGAGCAGGATGTGCACGATGTCATCCAAAACGCCCAAACCATCAACCTGCCGGCCAGCCACGAAGTGATCCACGCCATCCGACAACATTTCCTGGTCGACGGCCAGGACGGCATCCTCAACCCGGTGGGGATGTTGGGCGGGCGGTTGGAGGTGGACGTGCACATCATCCACGGACATGTGCATCGGCTCCAAAATGCGGTGCGCGCGGTGCGGGAACTGCACCTGGAGGTGGAGGACGTGGTGTTCAACGGACTCGCCTCGGCCCTGGCGATCCTGGACCGGGAACAAAAAGAGCTGGGGGCTCTGGTGGTGGACATGGGTGGCGGGACGACCGATTACGTGGTTTATACGGGTGGGATTCTTCGGCACGCCGGAGTGCTGGCAGTGGGCGGCGATCACCTGACCAATGACCTGGCCAGCGGCTTGAAAGTGGCTCTCAGCCGCGCCGAGCAGCTCAAGGTCGATTACGGGGCCGCCCTGGTCGACGATCGAATCCGGGGACAGACCCTGGATCTGACCAATGAGTTCGGGGCTACGCTCCGTACCGTGCACTTGGAGCATCTGCGCCGCATCATGCATCTGCGCCTGGAGGAGACCTTCGAGCTGGTTCGCCAGGAAATCGAAGAGGCGGGCCTCTACGAGAGCCTGCGCGCCGGGGTTTTCCTGTGCGGCGGTTGTGCCCGGATCCCACTGGTGAGCCAGCTGGCGGAACAGGTGTTTGGCCTGCCCGTGTTCCAGGGCCGCACCCAGGCCGTCAACGGCTTGAAAACCGCACTGGATCAGCCCGAGTTCGCCTGCGCCATTGGTCTTCTGAAGTACGGAGCCCAGCGGCGCCGACCTGCCCTGCGATCCCGGGGGCTGATGCAGAATTTCACTCAAACCTTGCGAGAACTGTTTTTCCGACGATGAGCACCTTGTCCATGGAAGCGCCCCAGTCCCCCGGTTGCTCGCGGCCTCCGGGAGAGACGCCCGCTCATGCTTTGCGCCTTTTCGGCGTGGGCACGGCCGGGATGCGTCTGTTGAGCCACTTGGCCGCCCGTCAAGCGTTGCCGCCGACTGCCTGGGTCGTCTTGCCGGCGTGGGACCCGATGCCGACGTTGCCGGAGGAGCTGCGCTGTTTGCGCCTGGAGAGCGCCGCCCGGTTGAGCTGGGGTGCCATGGGCGATCCAGACAGTGCCCGGGCGATGGCCCAGGAGAATTACGATCGGCTCAGCGAGGCGTGTACGGGGGCCGAGTGGGTGTGGATTTTGGCGGGTTTGGGCGGGGGCAGCGGCAGCGGCATGGCGCCGGTGCTGGCCCGGGCGGCCCGCGAGGCGGGTGCACGGGTGATTGCCGTGGCGTTGACCCCTTTTCAGTGGGAGGGCACCCTGCGCCACCACCAGGCGCAAACGGCGTTGGAAGAGCTCCGCGCCGTGGCCGACGGCCTGGTTTGTCTGCCTAACCAGAAACTTCACCCGCTGCTGCCGCAGCCGACCCCGCTGCTGGAAGCCTATCAACGGGTTAACGAGTTGCTTGGGCAGGGCTTGGAGGCCTTTTTTGACCTGATGACACATCGCGGATTGGTGCCGTTGCCCCTGGAAAAACTCTGCGCCCTGCTGCGGGGCCGCCATGCTGAAAGTGTCCTGGTCACCGCCCGGGCTGCCGGGGCCGATCGTCTGGCTGTGGCAAGCCAGGCGCTCTTGCAGCATCCGTTGCTGGAGGAGGGGCAGACCTTGCTGGCGGCGACCTCAGTGGTGATACATGTGACCGGGGGGCCGGACCTTGCCGTGGGCGAAGTGGACGGCCTGGTGCAATTGTTGGGGCCCCGTTGCGGTCACGCGGAGGTCTTGGTGGGCGCAGCGGTGCGGCCGGATTGGTCGGGTGAACTCCGGGTTTTGTTGGTGGTGACCCGGCGAGGCGAGCGTCTCGTGCGCAACGGGCAGGTGCATGCCGGGGCCACCGCCGGGCCGGAGGTCCTGCGAGAAGTCGCGCGCTATCGAATGCAGACTATCGCGGAGGCTCCGGCCGGAGGAGATCCCCTGGATCAGGATTGCCCCGGCCCCTCCCACGCTGCCGGGGGAACTGCCGTGCCAAACGGAAATCCGCGGACTTACGCCGCCGGCCGGCGCCGCAACCCCGCCGTCCGTCTCCGGCAAGGCATGCTTCCCTTGAATGTGCTGCCCCGCGGCCGGTTCGAAAAGACCCAGCCCAACATCCACCGCGGCGAAGATCTGGACATTCCTACCTACATCCGGCGCGGGATCATCCTGGATTGACCGGCCCTGGGCTGGCCCGCCCTGCCCTCCTACGCATGGGGCTCAACCCGGCCAAACCAGGCGAACTGATTGAACCAGGAAGCTCTCCAGTTGCACGAACCGGCCCTGCTGCAGCCACACCAAGAGGAACCGGCCCACCCCTGCAGCCAGGGCCAGCACCAAGCAGCCCACCAGGTATAGTCCGAATGCCTGAGGCGGATCCGGTAACATGACCCGCGGCACACCATGGTAAAGTACCGCAATGGTCAGGGTCATGCCCAGCACGTAGGTCGCCCACGGGCTCACTGCGGGAAAGGCGTCCAACACCCGCAGCGTCCAAAAGGGTCCCAATCCGTAGGCGACCACCGTGAACGCTTGCCGATACGTGTGCTGCCCGTGAAAGGTTTCCCCCAAGCTCTTGAACATCTTGGCCCCGAAAAATACCAGAGCCAGGTTCACCACGAGGTGCACGAGTTGATGCGCCACTACCTCCGGCCCAGTCAACTGTTTCAACCGCAGCGGGTCGCCCCGCCATTCGCCCCAGAAATGCATCCCTAGCCCTTCGACCACGCAGGTCAGTAGCAGCAAGGGCATCACATAGAGCCAGAAAGTCCGGGCAATGCTGCGATCTTCGGTGGCGATCCGATCCCAGGTTCTTTGTGGCTCCAAGACCAGCAACAGAGCACGAATCATGACCGCCCAGAAATAGCGACCTAGCAAGCGACTGACAATCCGCATCTTCGCAGTCTGTGGGTGGC
>Ga0209809_1001646_pt1 | contig 17543 bp, 14 predicted proteins | sample YNPMSTMetaG_FD_186172 | JGI IMG/M metagenome (GOLD analysis project Ga0209809, IMG submission 186172) | Anoxygenic and chlorotrophic microbial mat microbial communities from Yellowstone National Park, USA - YNP MS-T MetaG (SPAdes) (version 2) ... | reverse complement strand
CCGAGCGCGGCCGCGGCCAGGGCCAGAAGATGGCCGAGCCCGATCACCTCGAAATCCGGGCGGACCATCACGAGGACGCCCGCGAAGCCCACCGCGGCTGCCGACCAGCGGCGGATGCCGACCGGCTCGCCCAAGAACAGGGCGGAGAAGGCGGTCACCAGGATCGGGGCGAGGAAGAGGATCGCATAAGCATCGGCCAAGGGCAGGAGGGCGAAGGCCCGCCAGGCGGCGAGCGCGCAGAGCGCGGTCAAGACGCCGCGGGCCAGGACGAGCCCCGGCCGGCGGGGGCGGAACGCCCCGAGCCCGCCCACGCCGCGGGCGAGGAAGAGGACCGGCAGGAGGGCGAAGCCGCTCATGAGGAGTGCTATCTGCTCGACCGGCAGGCGCGTCGCGGCGAGCTTGACGAGCGCATCGGCGGTCGAGAAGCAGGCGTAAGACAGAAGTGCCAGGGCCACCGCCCGGCCGATCGCCGGGACGGGGGCCACCAGGGCCGGGGTGTCGGTCATCGTGGCGAAGCCCGCAGGTCGGTCCGGGACCAAGATAGGGCGAGCACGGGCCTTTCGCCGTTGCGAAAAAGCCGGGCGCGCATGCGGCCCGCGGTGGCGATCGCGCCGATCGGCCGCCGACCGTGGCCGATCCGCCGCAGCGCCGCCCGGGGGTGGATCAGATGACGAAGTCGACGTCGGGCTGGGGCGGGGCGCGGCCGGCGGCCGCGGCCCGCTCGCAGAGCGATTCGAGCGAGACGGCGGCGAGTCGCTCGACCAGGAGGGCTTCGAGCTCGGCCCAGAGCGGGGCGAGCACGTCGGCCACGAGCGGCGGCACGGGCTCGTCGGCCTCCGCCCCGGCCCGCTCCGCCTGGAGCGCCAGCAGGAGGTCGGCGAGGCTGATCCGCCGGCGCTCGCGGGCGAGCCGGTAGCCGCCGCGGGGCCCGCGCACGCCTTTGAGCAGCCCGGCGCGGACGAGCTGCTGCATGAGCTGCTCGAGGTGGCGGCGGGGGAGGCCGAGGCGGGCCGCGGTGTCCTTGCTCTGGACCGGCCCGCGACCGCCGTGGAGCGCGATGTCGAGCACCGCGGCCACGGCGAGCTGGAACCGTCGGTCGGAACCGGGCAGTCCACGCATCAGCCGCCCGCTCCGGCCTCGGGCGGCGCGGCAGCGGTCCCGGTCGAGCCGAAGCCGCCCGTGCCGCGCGCGGTCGCATCCCGGTCCACGGGCCCCTCCTGCCAGGCGAGGCGGCAGACGGGGGCCAGGACGAGCTGGGCGATCCGCTCGCCGCGCCGGACGGTCACGGGCTCGCCGCCGAGATTGACGAGGAGGACGCCGACCTCGCCGCGATAATCCGAATCGATCGTGCCGGGCGCGTTGAGCACGGTGAGGCCGTGCCGCAGCGCGAGGCCGGAGCGCGGCCGCACCTGGGCCTCGAAGCCCTCGGGGAGGGCGAGCCGCAGGCCGGTCGGGACGAGCGCGCGCTCGAGCGGGCGAAGGGTCAAGGGGCGCTCTTCGGGAAGCGCGGCCAACAGGTCGAGACCGGCCGCACCCGGGGTGGCGTAGGCCGGGAGCGGCAGGTCGCGGCCGTGCGGCAGCCGCTCGACAGGGACGCGGACCGGCGCGCTCAAGGCGACCTCCGGCCGAGTACTCCGGCGACCCGCTCGACGAGCCGCCGGGCGACCTCCTCCTTCGCGAGCTCGGGCCAGGCCTCGGCCGGGCCCTCACCGGTGATCAAGAGGATCCGGTTGCGCGCCCCGCCGAACACGCCCGTGCCCTCCGACACGTCGTTGGCGAGGATCCAATCGCAGCCCTTCTCGGCCCGCTTGGTGCGCGCCTTCGCTTCGAGATCCCCGGTCTCGGCGGCGAAGCCCACGACGAGCCGAGGCCGGGCGGTCGGATGGCGGGCGAGGGTCGCGAGGATGTCGGGGTTCTCGACGAGCCGCAGGACCGGCGGCGGTGCCCCCGGCTCCTTCTTGATCTTCTGCTCGGGGGCGGTCTCCGGCCGCCAGTCGGCGACCGCGGCGGCGCAGACCGCGACCTCGACCGGGAGCGCTCCGAGGCAAGCTTCGAGCATCTCCCGCGCGGTCTCGACGTGCACCGTGCGCACCCCCGGCGGGTCGGGGATCGCGACCGGCCCGCTCACGAGCGTGACCTCGGCCCCGGCATCGGCGAGCGCTTTCGCGATCGCGTGGCCCTGGCGGCCCGAGCTGCGGTTGGCGAGGAAGCGGACCGGGTCGATCGGCTCGCGGGTGGGCCCGCTCGTGACGAGCGCGCGGAGGCCGGAAAGCGGCCGTCCCTCGGGCTCGAGCCGGGCGAGGACGGCGTCCAAGAGCTCGCGCGGCTCGACCAGCCGGCCGGGGCCGGTCTCACCACAAGCCATGTCGCCTTCGGCCGGGCCGATCACGCCGATCCCGTCGGCCACGAGCCGGGCGAGATTGCGGCGGGTCGCGGGGTGCGCCCACATCACCGGGTTCATGGCCGGGGCCACGAGCACCGGCCGGTCGGTGGCGAGCAGCAGCGTCGAGGCCAGATCGTCGGCCAGGCCGTTGGCCATCTTGGCTAGGAGATCGGCCGTGGCGGGTGCGACGAGCACGAGATCGGCCTCGCGGGCGAGGCGGATGTGGCCCATCTCGGCCTCGTCGGTGAGCGAGAAGAGCTCGTCGTAGACCCTCTCGCCGGAAAGGGCGGCGACCGTGAGCGGGCTCACGAGCTCCTTCGCCGCGCGGGTGAGCACGCAGCGCACGGCGATGCCGCGCTCCACGAGCCGACGGATCAGCTCGAGGCATTTGTAGGCGGCGATCCCGCCGCCGATCACGAGCAGGACGCGGCGCTCGGACACCCGGATCTCCCCCGACGCTGCGGCCAGTTGTGCCGAGCCCTCAGCCCAAAGCAAGGCCGAGGACGAGACCCAAGAGCAAAGCCAAGAGCATGGCGAGGCGGTCGCGGGCGCGCTCGCCCGGGGCCGGGGCGGTCCGCGGCGGGCCGGCTTCGAGCAGCCGCTCGAGCCGGCCGAGCGCGCCGGGCAGCCGGCGCAGCGTCGAGACCCCCTCGGCCACGGCCTCGCGCAGCTGCGCTTCGGGGCCGAGGTTCTCGCGCATCCACTGCTCGACGAGCGGCCGGGCGAGGGTCCAGATGTTGACCGAGGGGTTCAAGGCCCGCCCGACCCCTTCGGCCACCACCATGGTCTTCTGCAGGAGGAGGAGCTGGGGCTGGGTCTCCATCTCGAACTCCTCGGCGGTGGCCAAGAGCTGGCCCAACAGCCGGCCGAAGGAGATCTCGTTCAAGGGCAGGCCCAAGATCGGCTCGCCGAGCGCCCGGCAGGCCTGGGTGAAGGCGGCCCGGTCCTGGTCCGGCGGCAAGAAGCCGGCGCGGAAGAAGACGTCGGCCACCCGCGCATAGTCGCGCTCGAGGAAACCCAACAGCACCTCGGCGAGGTTGCGCCGGTCGGCGAGCTCGAGCCTGCCCATGATGCCGAAGTCGAGGGCGACGATGTCGCCCGTCTTCGGGTCGATCAGCATGTTGCCGGGGTGCATGTCGGCGTGGAAGAAGCCGTCGCGGAAGACCTGGTTGAAGAAGACGACGGCCGCCCGCTCGAGGATGGCGTCGGGGTCGAGCCCGGCGGCCAGGAGCCGCTCCCGCTCGTCGGCCGGCAGGCCCTCGACGCGCTCGAAGGTGACCACCCGCCGGCCGGTCCGCCGCCAATCCACCCGCGGCACGCGGAAGCCCACCGCGTCCTTGTTGTTCTCGGCGAACTCGGCAGCCGCGGCCGCCTCGAGGCGGAGGTCCATCTCGCGCCGGGTCGAGCGGGCCACCAGGCGCACCGCCTCGACCGGCTTGTAGCGGCGGAGCGGCGGGTGCAGCCGCTCGGCCCACTCGGCGAGCCAGAGGAAGAAGTCGAGGTCGCGGCCGATCGCTTCCTCGATGCCGGGGCGGAGGATCTTGACCGCGACTTGCTCGCCTTCGGTCGTGGTCGCGAAGTGCACCTGCGCGATCGAAGCGGCGGCCACCGGCCGATCCTCGAAGCTCGTGAACAGGGCCTCGAGCGGCTGCTCGAGTTCGCGCTCGACGGTCGCCCGCGCCTCGGCCGCGGGGAAGGGCGGCAGCCGGTCCTGCAGCAAGGAGAGGTCGCGGGCGATCGTCTCGCCCAGAAGATCGGCGCGGGTGGCGAGCGACTGGCCGAGCTTGATGAAGGCCGGGCCCATCTCCTGCAGCGCGCGGGCGAGCCGCTCACCCGGGCGGCCCGGGGCGCGGCGGTCGACGAAGCGTTCGGCGATCCGCAGCACCGGGTGGAGCTGCGGGACGAGCTCCATGGGGAAGAGCGCGTTGTGGCGGGCGAGGCAGCGGGCGCAGGCGACGAGCCGCGCCAGGTTGCGCGCGCCCCGCAGCATCCCGCCTCAAAGCCGCCAGGCGGAGTGGATCGCGGCGATCCCGCCCGAGAGGTTCCGCCAACGCACCCGCTCGAGCCCGGCCGCTTCGATCAGTGCCGCGAAGGTCGGCTGATCGGGGAACCGGCGGATGCTCTCGGCGAGGTAGCGGTAGCTCGCGGCGTCGCCGGCGACGAGCCCGCCGAGCGCCGGCAGGACGGTGAAGGAGTAAAGGTCGTAGAGCGGCTCCAGAAGCGGGAGTGCGAGCTTGGAGAATTCGAGGCAGAGGAACCGGCCGCCCGGGACCAACACGCGCCGCACCTCGGCGAGCGCCCGGTCGATGTGGGTCACGTTGCGGATCCCGAAGGCGATCGTGCAGGCCTCGACCGAGCGGTCGGGCAAAGGCAGCCGCTCGGCGTCGCCCACCACCCAGTCGAGCTCGGCGAGCCAGCCCGCGTCGAGCGCCCGGTCGCGGCCGACCGCGACCATCGCCGGGTTGGCATCGACGATCGTCACCCGGGCCCGGCCGTCGAGCCGGGCGAGCAGACGCAGCGCCACGTCGCCCGTGCCGCCCGCCAGGTCCAGGAGGTGCATCCCCGGTCGCGGCATCAGCCAGTCGATGAGCGCCTCTTTCCAGAGCCGGTGGACGCCCGCGCTCATGAGGTCGTTCATGAGGTCGTAGCGAGCGGCGACCCGCTCGAACACGCCTCGAACCTTGGAGGCCTTCTCGGCCGGGTCGACCGGCTCGAAGCCGAAGGAGGCGGCGAGCCGGGCGGCGGCGCTTGCGGGGTCCTGCTCGCTCATGCAGACAGCGGCCGCTCCGTTGCGACCGGCGCGATGTACGCGGCGGCCGGCAGGCGGGCAAGGCGCGGAGAGCCCCTTTTTGCCCGAGTTGCCCGAGGTCGAGACGATCCGACGCGGCCTGGCGGCGCGGCTCACGGGCGCGCGGATCGAGGGGATCGAGCAACGCCGGGCGGCGCTGCGCTTTCCCCTGCCCGAGCGGCTCGCCGCTCGCCTCGTGGGCCGCCGGACGGTGGGCTTCGGCCGGCGCGCCAAATATCTGCTCGCCTCACTCGACGACGGTTGGACGCTGCTCCTGCATCTCGGGATGTCCGGGCGGCTCGTGCTCGACGGGCCGCCCCGCGGGCCGCACGAGCACCTGACCTTCCGCTTCGCGGGCGGCACGGTCCTCCGGCTCGTCGACCCGCGGCGCTTCGGCGCGGTCGACCTCTGGCCGAGCGAGCGGCTGGGCGAGCACCCGCTCCTGCGCGGCCTGGGCTTCGAGCCGCTCGAGCCGGGCTTCGACGGCGCCCTGTTGCGCGACCTGCTGCAGGGCCGGCGGGTGGCGCTCAAGAGCGCGCTCATGGACCAGCGGCTCGTCGTGGGCCTGGGCAACATCTACGCCAACGAGGCGCTGTTCCGCGCCCGGCTCTCGCCGCGCCGGCTCGCCCTCACGGTCGGGCCCGAGCGGGCGGCCCGGCTCGCCCGGGCGATCCGCGAGGTCCTCGAGGCGGCGATCGCCAAGGGCGGCACCACGCTGCGCGACTACGTCCAGGCGAACGGCGAGCTCGGCAGCTTCCAGAACGATTTTCTGGTCTACGAGCGGCAGGGCGAGCCCTGCCCGGCCTGCGGCCGAGCGATCCGGCGGATCGTCCTGGCCGGGCGGGCGACCTATTTCTGCAGCCGGTGCCAACGCTGAGCGGCCGATGGGCCGGCGCTGGACGGCGGTCGGCGGCTCGGGCAAGAAGCCGCGGCCGCGCCGGCGCCGAGGGCGCCGGTGGGCGGTCGACCCGGCACCCGCGGGGTGCCGGCGGGGAGACGGATCCATGGCTTACGAGACGATCTTGGTCGAAAAGCGCGGGCCCGTGGGGCTCGTCACGCTGAACCGACCGAAACAGCTCAACGCGCTGAACAGCCAGGTGATCGCCGAGATCGAGGCGGCGTTGACGGCGTTCGACGCCGATCCCGCGGTGGCGGCCGTGGTGATCACCGGGTCGGAGAAGGCGTTCGCCGCCGGCGCCGACATCAAGGAGATGCTGGAGAAGGACTTCGCCCAGGCGCTCGAGAGCGACTTCGTGGGCGCTTGGAACAAGATCGCCCGGCACAAGAAACCGTTGATCGCGGCGGTCGCGGGCTACGCCCTCGGCGGCGGCTGCGAGCTCGCCATGATGTGCGACATCATCCTGGCGGCCGACAATGCGCGCTTCGGCCAGCCCGAGATCAACCTCGGCACGATCCCCGGGGTGGGCGGGACGCAGAGGCTCACCCGCGCGATCGGCAAATCGAAGGCCATGGAGATGATCTTGACCGGCCGCCTCATGAGCGCGGAGGAGGCCGAGCGGGCCAATCTCGTGGCACGGGTCGTGCCGCTTTCCAAGCTGCTCGACGAGGCGATCGCGCTCGGTGAGGAAATCGCCAAGAAGTCGCAGCCGATCGTCCGGCTGGCCAAGGAGGCGGTCAACGTCGCCTTCGAGACCACGCTCGCCGAGGGGATCCGCTTCGAGCAGCGGGTGTTCTACGCGACCTTCGCGACCCAGGACCGCAAAGAGGGGATGAGCGCCTTCGCCGAGAAGCGGGCGCCGACCTTCGTCAATCGCTGAGTCCGCCCACCGCCGGGCCCGGACCGGCCCGGCGGCCGTGGCGCTGCGGCGGCCGGGCGGTTGACGGGCAGCGGGCGGGTCGCTATCTGCCGGCCTCCGAATTCCCTGGAGACGGTTCCCGTGGCGAACACCCCCTCGGCGCGCAAGCGCGCCCGCCAGGCGGCCAAGCGCGCGCTCATCAACAAGAGCCGCAAGAGCCGCATCAAGACCTTCGTGCGCAAGGTCGAGGCGGCGCTGGCGGCGGGCGACGCGGCCGCCGCCAAGGCGGCTTTCGCGCTCGCCGAGCCGGAGATCCGGCGCGGTGTGAGCAAGGGCGTGCTGCACCTGAATACCGCCTCGCGCAAGATCTCCCGGCTCGCCCAGAAGATCAAGGCGCTGGACACCCGGCCGGCACCGACCTGAGCGGCCGGCCGGGGTCGCCGACCGCGGTGGCACCCGCGAGCCCATCGAAACCGGAGCGCAAGAGGGTCGCCGGCGGAGCGGGCCGGCGGCCGGATCTCGTCCGTCCCGGCCGCGCCGCGGCAAGAGGTTGGCGGCTCCTCCGGGTGTCAACCCCGACGCGAACTGTTCCGTTCACGTTTCGATCGCCTTGCGGGTTCGCGGCCGCCTCCTTAAGCTCCGGCCTCTGACGAATCGGGCGACGTTTCTGGAGTTCGACTTGCAAATACTTGAGTCGAAACCATTCGCCCGATTGGTTTTCCGCGGCCCGCCGCCGGACATCGCGCGTCGGGTCGCTCTACCGTAGCTTGAGAGGCGGTCCTCGGGGCGGGCCGCCGAGCGCCGCGGCGAGCCGCGGCGTCGTGGGGACGTCGGGTTGTCGGGAGGGGCGGGATGGCCTTGCGGACGGGGCAGTCGTTGGCCTCTTCTGTGGCGGGACAGCGGACCGCCGAGGGGCGGATGGGCACGGCGCCGGGCGAGGTCCAACAACAGTGGCAGCAGGTCCGCACGCTGTTGCGCGCGGAGCTCGGTGACACGGCGTTCGGGACCTGGCTCAAGCCGCTCGAGCTCGTCGAGCTCGCGGGCGACCGGGTGGTGCTCGCCGTGCCCACCCAATTCATGCGCGACTGGATCGTCGCGAACTACGCCGACCGGATCCGCGCGCTCTGGGTCCGGCTCAACCCCGGGGTCCGCTCGGTCACCCTCGCCGTCCGGCCGCCGGGCGGCGAGCCCGCGGCGCCGGTGGCCGCGGCGCCGGCCGCGCCCGTCGTGCCCCTCGAGCCGGCGGCGGAGGCGAGCGGCGAGGAGCTCGGCGCGCGGCTCGACCCCCGGCTCACCTTCGAAAGCTTCGTGGTCGGCAAGCCGAACGAGTTCGCGGTCGCCGCCGCCGAGAAGGTGGCGATGTCCGCGACCCCGCCCTTCAACCCCCTGTTCCTCTACGGCGGGGTCGGGCTCGGCAAGACGCACCTCATGCACGCGATCGGCTGGCGGGTCCGCCAGCGCGACCCGAGCCGCCGAGTGGTCTATCTGACCGCCGAGAAATTCATGTACCGGTTCATCTTGGCGTTGCGTTCGAAGGACACCATCCCGTTCAAAGAGCTGTTCCGCTCGGTCGATCTCTTGATGGTCGACGATCTGCAGTTCATCACCGGCAAGGATTCGACCCAGGAAGAGTTCTTCCACACATTCAACGCGCTGGTCGAGCGCGGCCGGCAGATCGTGATCAGTGCCGACCGCAGCCCTTCCGACCTCGACGGGCTCGAGGAGCGGATCCGCTCGCGGCTCTCCTGGGGCCTCGTCGCCGACATCCATCCGACCACCTACGAGCTCCGGCTCGGCATCCTGCAGACCAAGGCCGAGGCGAGCGGGGTCGACGTGCCGTTGCGCGTGCTCGAGTTCCTGGCGAGCCGGATCACGAGCAACGTCCGCGAGCTCGAAGGCGCGCTCAATCGGATCGTCCTGCAGGCCAATCTGACCCGCCAGCCGGTGTCGATCGAGATGGCGCAGGAGATCTTGAAGGACGTGCTGCGCGCCGCCGACCGGCGGATCACGATCGAGGAGATCCAAAAGGCGGTGGTCGAGCATTACGGGCTGCGGATGGCCGACATGACCTCGGCCCGCCGGCAGCGCCAAGTGGCTCGCCCGCGCCAGGTCGCGATGTACTTGGCCAAGCTCTTGACGCCGCGCTCGCTGCCCGAGATCGGCCGGCGCTTCGGCGGGCGCGACCACACCACGGTGATGCACGCCGTGCGGCAGATCGAGCGGCTGCAGGCCGAGGACCGCCAACTCGCCGAAGACGTCGAGGCGATCCGGCGGCGGCTGCAGGCCTGAGCCGCCGGGAGAGCCGCAAAAGGGTCAACCTCGCCCGGCTTTTCTGCTAGCGTGCCGTTCCCCGAGCCGGTCGGGGCGGGTGCCGGTGCCGCCGGGCCCGAGCGCGGATGGGTCGTCCATGAAGCTGGCAATCGAGCGCGCCGCCCTGCTCCGCTCGCTCGGCCACGTCGAGAACGTGGTCGAGCGGCGGACCACGATCCCGATCCTGAACAACGTCAAGCTCGCGGGCGCCGACGGGCTCGAGCTCGTGGCCACCGACCTCGACCTCACGCTCCTCGCCCGCGAGCCGGCCGAGGTCGCCCGGCGGGGGGCCACGACCGTGCCCGCCCACATCCTGTTCGACATCGTCCGCAAGCTGCCCGAGGGGGCCACGGTCACGCTCGAGCAACAGCCGGGCAGCAGCGAGCTCGAGCTCCGGGCCGGCCGCTCGCGCTTCGTGCTGCCGACCTTGCCGGTCGACGACTTCCCGGCGGTCGGCGGCGACGCGCTCGAGGTCCGCTTCGAGATCGCCCCCACCGACCTCGTCAAGCTGATCGACAAGGCCCGCTTCGCCATCTCGACCGAGGAAACCCGCTATTATCTGAACGGGATCCACTTCCACGTGGCGGGCAAGGGGGCGACCCGGAGCTTGCGTGGGGTCGCGACCGACGGCCACCGGCTCGCCCGGATCGAGGTGGCGCTGCCGCCGGGGGCGGAGCGGATGCCGCCCGTGATCGTGCCGCGCAAGACGGTGGGCGAGCTCAGGAAGCTCGTCGAGGGCGAGGAAGCCCCGGTGGAGGTGGCGGTCTCGGCCGCCCGCATCGAGATCGCCTGCGGCCGGGCGCGGCTCCTCTCGCGGCTGATCGACGGGACCTTCCCGGACTACGAGCGGGTCATCCCGACCGCCAACGAGCGGGTGGCGCTCGTGCCGACCAAGGCCTTCGCCGAAGCGGTCGACCGGGTCGCGACGATCTCGATGGAGAAGGCGCGGCCGATCAAGCTCGCCTTCGAGAGCGGCCGGGTCACGGTCTCGGCCGTGAGCCCCGAGCAGGGCCGTGCCGAGGAGGAGCTCGACTGCGTCTGGCAGGGCGAGCCGCTCGAGATCGGCTTCAACGCCCGCTACGTCCTCGACATGGTCACCCAGATCGAGGGCCCGGAAGTCCGGATCGAGATGGCCAACGCGGCCGCGCCCACGGTGGTCAAGGACCCGGCCGACCCGGCGCTCCTGTTCGTCTTGATGCCCATGCGGGTCTGATGGGTGGGGCCCTGCCGGAGCGCCGGCCGGCGCCGGTGGCGCCGCTCGTGGTCGAGCGGCTGCGGCTGCGCGACTTCCGCAACTGGGCGCGCCTCGACCTCGCCCTGCCGCCGGGTCCGGTCGTGCTCGTGGGCCCGAACGGCGCCGGCAAGACCAACCTTTTGGAGGCCCTCTCGCTCTTGGCACCCGGGCGCGGCCTGCGCCGCGCTTCGCCCGCGGAGCTCGACCGCCGGCCCGGCGGCGGGCCCTGGGCCGTGGCCGCGCGGCTTTCCGGCCGCCGGGGCGCTTTCGAGATCGCGGTCGGCCGCGAGCCGGGCGGCGAGCGACGCGCCGTGACCGTCGACGGCCGGCCGCTGCGCGACCGCGCCCGACGCGCCGAGCTCGTCGCCATGCTCTGGCTCACCCCGGCCGAGGACCGGCTGTTCCAAGAGGGCCCGGCCGAGCGCCGCCGCTTCCTCGACCGGCTGACGCTCACCCTCGACCCCGCGCACGCGGCGCAGGTCGCCACGTACGAACGCTTGCTGCGCGACCGCGCCGCGCTGTTGCGCAGCGGCCGACGCGATCCGGCCTGGCTCGCTGCCCTCGAGGCGCGGATCGCTGCAGCCGGCGTCGCGGTGGCCGCCGCCCGCCGCCAGCTCGTGGCGGCCCTCGTGCGGGCCGGGGCGGCCGAGGCCGGACCCCTGCCCGGGGTGCGCCTCGCGCTCGAGGGCGAGGTCGAGCGCTGGCTCGAGCAGGAGCCCGCCGCCCGGGTCGAGGAGCGGCTCGCCGCGGCGCTCGCCACGAGCCGCGAGCTCGACGCCGCGAGCGGCGGGGCGGCGCACGGGCCGCACCGCAGCGACCTGCTGGTCCACGACGCGACCAGCGGCGAGCCGGCAGCGGCTTGCTCGACCGGCCGGCAGAAGGCGCTGCTCGTCGGTCTGTTGCTGACCCATGCGCGGCTGCGCGGCGCGCTTCTCGGCGAGCTGCCGGTCCTTCTCCTCGACGAGGTCGCTGCCCACATGGATGGTGGACGGCGTGCGGGCCTCGCCCGGGCGATCGTCGAGCTCGGCGCCCAGGCGTGGTTGTCCGGGACCGATCGCGGCCTGTTCGCGGCCCTCGACGGCCACGCCACCTTCCTCGAGATCGACAACGGGACGATCGTCGGCGATGAGCGAGCCTCGCACGACGCCCGCTGAGGCGGGCGCCTACACCGCGCAGTCGATCCAGGTCCTCGAAGGCCTGGACGCGGTGCGCAAGCGGCCGGGCATGTACATCGGCGACACCGACGACGGCTCGGGCCTGCACCACATGGTCTTCGAGGTCGTCGACAACGCGATCGACGAGGCGCTCGCCGGGCATGCCGACCGGATCGAGGTGATCCTCAACCCGGACGGCTCCTGCACGGTCCGGGACAATGGCCGCGGCATCCCGGTCGACATCCATCCCGAGCAGGGTGTTTCGGCCGCCCAAGTCATCATGACGGTGCTGCACGCCGGCGGCAAGTTCGGCTCCGGTGCCTACAAGGTCTCGGGCGGCCTGCACGGGGTCGGCGTCTCGGTCGTCAACGCGCTGTCCGACTGGCTCGAACTCCGGATCTGGCGGGACGGTGCGGAGCACTTCATCCGCTTCGAGAAGGGCGGCGTGCCGGTGGCGCCGCTCGCGGCCGTGGGCCCGCAGGGTGAGCGGCGTGGCACCGAGGTGACGTTCCTGCCCTCGCCCGAGGTCTTCTCGCGCACCGAGTTCTCCGCCCAGACGATCGAACATCGCTTGCGCGAGCTCGCCTTCCTCAATCCCGGCATCGCGATCCACTTCGAGGATCGCCGGGTCGACCCGCCGAAGCGCGAGGTTCTGCACTACGAGGGGGGGCTCGTCGCCTACGTGCAGTGGATCGACCGGGCGAAGCAGGCGCTCCATCCGACGATCCTGATCAAGGGCGAGCGCGAGGGGATCGTCGTCGAGGCGGCACTCCAGTGGAACGACGGCTACCACGAGACCCAGCTCTGCTTCACCAACACGATCCCGCAGCGCGACGGTGGGACCCACCTCACCGGCTTCCGTCAGGCCTTGACCCAGACCTTGAACGCCGCCGCCGAAAGCCTCGGCATCGCCAAGCGGGAGAAGGTCCAGCTCACCGGCGAGGACATGCGCGAGGGCCTCACCTGCGTCCTCTCGCTGAAAGTGCCGGACCCGAAATTCTCCTCGCAGACCAAGGACAAGCTCGTGAGTTCCGAGGTCACCCCGGTGGTCGCGCAAGTCGTGCGCGAGCAGCTCGGGCGGTGGCTCGAGGAGCATCCGCTGGAAACCAAGGCGATCCTCGCCAAAGTCGTCGAGGCGGCGACCGCGCGCGAGGCGGCCCGCCGCGCCCGCGAGCTCACCCGCCGCAAGAGCCCGCTCGATGTCGCCAACCTGCCGGGCAAACTCGCCGACTGCCAGGAGCGCGACCCGGCCAAGGCCGAGCTCTTCATCGTCGAGGGCGATTCGGCCGGCGGCTCGGCCAAGCAGGGGCGTGACCGGGCGTTCCAGGCGATCCTGCCGCTCAGGGGCAAGATCTTAAACGTCGAGCGGGCGCGCATCGACAAGGTGCTCTCGAGCCAAGAGATCGGCACGCTCATCACTGCGCTCGGCACCGGCATCCGCGACGAGTTCGACATCGCCAAGCTGCGCTACCACACGATCGCGATCATGACCGATGCGGACGTCGACGGCTCGCACATCCGCACGCTCTTGTTGACCTTCTTCTACCGCCATCTGCCGGAGATCATCGAGAAGGGCCACCTGTTCATCGCCCAGCCGCCGCTCTACGGGGTCAAGCGCGGCCAGAAGGTCGACTACGTCAAGGACGATGCGGCCCTCGAGGACCTGCTCGTCCGCCAGGGCCTCGAGGAGGCTCGGCTCGTGGCGAGCTCCGGCACCGTGGTCGAGGGCGCGGCGCTCGCCGCCCTCCTCGATGCCGCGCGGGCGGCCCGCGGGCCACTCGGTGCGCTCACTCGTCGGCTCCCCGCCGAGCTCCTCGAAGCGCTCGCCCTCGAGGGCGGCTTCGACCCCGCGCGGCTCGCCGATCCGGCCGCCGCGCTCGAGCTCGGCCGCCGGGTGGCCGAGCGGCTCGCCCGCGCCGGGACCGGCGCGGTCCAGGTGGTGCGCGACGAAGCGGGCGGGCTCGTCTTCCACCTGCAGCGCGGCGAGCGGCGCGAGCGGCACCGGCTCGACCCCGCGCTCGCCGGCGGCCACGAGGCGCGCCGCCTGACCGAGGCGCTGGCACCCTTGCGGCCGATCCTGGCCGAGCCGGCGCGGCTCGAGCGCAAGGCGGAGCGGCGGCCCGTGCACGGTGCCCGCGATCTCTTGGGCGGGATCGTCGAGCTCGCCAAGAAGGGGCTGTCGATCCAGCGCTACAAGGGGCTCGGCGAGATGAACCCCGAGCAGCTCTGGGAGACCACGCTCGACCCGGCGCGCCGCTCGCTCCTCCAGGTCAAGATCGAGCACGCCGACGAGGCCGACGAGATCTTCTCCACCTTGATGGGCGACGTGGTCGACCCGCGGCGGGCCTTCATCCAGGAGAACGCCTTGAAGGTGGTCAACCTGGACGTGTGAACGGGGCGGTCGCGCTCCGCCGACGGCGGGCCTCGAGCAGGGCCGGTCGGGGCGGCTACGTTCCGGGCCGGCCGTTCACTCTTCCTCAACCATCTCGTGCGACAAGGTGCCGGAGCGACTTGGCGAGGTGCCATGCTCCCGGGCTCGTTCCGCCTCGTGATCGACGTTGCATCGTGGTCGGCGGCCGCTCGGCGTGCGCGTCCGGGGCGCGCGGTGGCGCTCGCTCGCCTCCCTTGCAGCGCAGGATCGGCGGGCCGGGAGGCCCTTGCGGACGTGGTGGGCCACCTCGAGAACGAGCGGGACGTTGCGGATGTCGAGCCGGCGCTGCGGGGCGGGGATCTTCGTCGACGTCGCGATCCGCCCGGCTCTCGGCGATCCGACGACGATCCGGGTGGCGCGTCGGACCGTCTCGGCGATCGAGCGGGTCGCGAACGGCACGGTCTCGCGCCTCGGGCCGTGGGGCTCCGGGTCGAGGTGGTCCCAGGTGATCCCGTCGAGCGCGCCGAACAGTCGGCCCACGAGCGGGATCGGCGGGTCGAAGGCGCGTGCTCCGGCGTGCGAGGTCGTCGGTCTTGCGCTTGACCGGGGCTACCAGCGAGTGGTAGTCCGCCGTCGGTCGATTTGTTTCTGATCCGATCGGTTGTGGAGCATCTTCATGGTTAGTGGCGTTGAGAAGCGATCGCTGGGCGAGCAGGCGATACCCGGTGTTCTTGTCGTGGTCGTGCTCACGGCGATCGTATTTTTGTTCTTTTTTACGTTCAGGCCGCTCGAGTTCAGTGACAATTCCATTCACTACATGGATTCGGCCCGCCGCTCGACCTTCGCCGCTCCGCATTTCTATCCGCCGCACCTCCTCCACGCCCCGATGATCGACACGGCGTGGAGCTTGTTCTCGACGCTCGGCAACTGCGACCTGTTCTGCTCGGCCACGCTCTACGTCGGGCTCTGGGGAACGGCCGGGATCGTCGCGACCTTCCTCCTGGCCACGAGCTTGCTCGGCTCGCGTGCCGGTGGGCTCGCGACCGCGATCGGGCTCGCGGTCGCCCACGGCTATTGGGTCTATGCCGGCCAGCCCGAGGTCTACGTGCCGACCGTCGGGGCGACGATGATCGCCCTCGCCCTGCTGGCCACGGCCGGCCCGGTGCTGCAGGCCGGCCGGATCGTGCTCGCCGCGGTCTTTTGGGCCTTCGCCTGCTTCTTCCATCTCGCGAGCGTCGTCCTGTTCGTGCCCTTCGCGATCCTGGTCCTCGGTCGCTGGGGCCTCGGCGCGTGGCACCGCCTCGTCGCGCTCTACGCCGTGACGGGCGGCATCGTGCTGGCGGGCTTCCTCACGGCCTACGGCTGGGTCGGGGCCCGGCCCCTGTCGGCCGAGGGCTTCTTGGGCTGGGTCCTCGAGATCACCGACCGGCCGCTCACCGACTGGGGCAGCACGGCCAATCTCCTGAGCGTGGGCCAGCTCGTGCGGGCCGTCTGGTCGCAAGTGAAGGCCCTGGTCCTGCTGCCAGAGGTTCTCACCCTGCCGCTCTCGCCGCCGTTCGATCAGCTGCCGATCGCGGTCCTCGTCGGCAGCGCCATCGCGGCCACCCTGCTCTGGAACCTCGTGCAGCTCGTCCGGCGGGCGGAGCTCGCCGTGGAGCGGGCGACGCTGCTCGCCACGTTCGGCTGTCTGTTCGTCTTCTTCAGCTGGTGGGATACCAGCGTCCACAAATTCTTCATCCCCTCCTCGGCGCCCTTGATCCTCCTGGCGGCGATCGCCTTGCGGGACGTCGCACGGCGCCTCGGCGAGGCGGGCCGCGACCGGCTCGCGGCGACGGTTGCCGCGGTTTTGGCGACGATGTTCCTGTTCAACGCCGCCTCGGTGCTCGAACTGACCCGCTCGCGCGGCCCGGCGTACGCCGAGGCCGCGGTCCTCGCCCGCCTCGGTGGCACGGAATGCCGCCTCTGGGTCGACGGGACCCAGATGGGGCCACTGCAGCTGTTCTACGACCGGCAGAACGTCGGCTTCTTCACCCGCTTGCCGCAGGACTTTTATCTGCGGGCCGTGGGCTCGCCGCCCGCCGATCCGCCGCCCTTCACGGGTGAGCCTTGCGCCTTCGTGCCGCTCGGCTGGCTCACGCGCGGCCATTTCGAGCAGACGGTGCGGCCCTACTTGCCGGACGGGCGATGGGAGGATTTCATCGCCTACGTCCTGGACGCCCGCCCCGGCGCGGAAGGCGGCCGGATCAGCCACAACCCGGCCGAGATCGTGATCGGCGAGGCCTTGACCTACGTGCTCGTCGACCGCCGTCGGCGCGTCGAGTCCGACGGGATCGAGGCGGTGACCGCGGCGATCGAGCGGACCGCGCGGGCCGAGCTCGATGCGCACTGGCCCGCGAGCTTGCACGAGCGCTGGGGCTGGATCCTCCTCGCGGTGCCGCGCACCGACGTCCGCGTCGAGCGCGATCGGATCGCGATCTTCGGTTACGGCTGGGGCGACATCGCGCGGCGGCCGGTCGAACGGGCCGACCTGCGCTGGTTCGTCGGCCGCTGAGCCTCGGCCGCTCCGCTCGGGCCCGCGGCGGGCCGCGGGGCGTTCGAGCGGAGTCTCCGGCGGCGCCGCCGCTCGCGGTCGTCTCCCGCAGCCGGGCTCAATCGTAGGAGTGGCCGGCCCGCAGGCCCTCGCGGACGCGGTGCGCCACCTCGAGGAAGGCCGGGCTGTCGCGGATCTCGAGCGGCCGGTCGACCGGCAAGGGGCTGTCGATCACCTCGAGGATCCGCCCGGGCCGGGGCGACATCACGACGATCCGGGTCGCGAGATAGACCGCTTCGGCGATCGAGTGGGTGACGAACAGGACGGTCTTGCCGGTCTTGCGCCAGAGGCCGTGGAGTTCGAGGTTGAGACGGTCGCGGGTGATCTCGTCGAGCGCGCCGAACGGCTCGTCCATCAAGAGGATCGGCGGATCGAAGGAGAGCGCCCGGGCGATCGACACGCGCTGCTGCATGCCGCCCGAGAGCTGCCAGGGATAGTGGCGGGCGAAGGCCTCGAGCTCGACCAGCGCGAGCCAGCGCCGGGCGCGCGCCGCCCGCTCGGCCGGCGGGAAGCCCATGATCTCGAGCGGCAGGGTGACGTTGCGCTCGACCGTCCGCCAGGGCTGCAGCGCCGGGGCCTGGAAGACGTAGCCGTAGCGGCGGGCGAGCCGGGCCTCGCGCGGCGGCAACCCCTCGACCCGAAGGGTGCCCGTGGTCGGCTGCTCGAGATCGGCCACGAGACGCAGGAAGGTGGTCTTGCCGCAGCCCGAGGGGCCGATCAGCGCCACGAAGGAACCCGCCGCGATCTCGAGATCGACGCCGGTGAGCGCCACGACCGGGCCGGCGGCCGTCGTGAAGGTGAGGCCCAGGCCACGCGCCTCGACCGCCGGCCGCGGCACGGCCACGGGGGTGGCCGGGCCGGCGGGGAGGACCGCGCTGTCCGGCGCGTCGGCCACCGAGCGCGCCCTCACTCGGCCCGGGCGAGGGTCAAGGCCGCTTGCAGGAGGACCTGGCAGC
>Ga0209809_1001643_pt1 | contig 17569 bp, 9 predicted proteins | sample YNPMSTMetaG_FD_186172 | JGI IMG/M metagenome (GOLD analysis project Ga0209809, IMG submission 186172) | Anoxygenic and chlorotrophic microbial mat microbial communities from Yellowstone National Park, USA - YNP MS-T MetaG (SPAdes) (version 2) ... | reverse complement strand
GCCGTCAGCGGGCAACGCGCCGTGCACGAGCTCGAGGTGCGCTGAAAGCCGCCGGCCGCAGGGCCATCTACAATAAAACGTATGTGCGGCATAGTGGGCTATATCGGCCCGCGCCGCGCGGTGCCCATTTTGCTTGACGGGCTGCGTCGCCTGGAGTACCGCGGCTACGATTCGGCGGGCCTGGCGGTGTGGAACGAGCACGACGGGATCGCGGTTCGGCGCGCCTCCGGCAAGCTCCGAAACCTCGAGGAGGCTCTGCGCCTGCACCCCGTGGACGGCGCCTACGGGATCGGGCACACGCGCTGGGCCACCCACGGGCGCCCGACCGAAGAGAACGCGCACCCGCACCGCGACTGCACCGGGCGCTTCGTCGTGGTGCACAACGGCATCATCGAGAATTACCTGTCGCTCAAGAAAGAGCTGGCGTCGGAGGGCCACCTCTTCCACACCGAAACGGACACGGAGGTCATCGCGCACCTGATCGAACGGCACTTCGACGGCAGCCTGGAGGAGGCGGTGCGGCAGACCGTGCGCCGGTTGAGCGGGCTGTTCGCGCTGGCGGCGATCGCCGCGCCGGATCCGTACAAGATCGTGGCCGCGCGTTCGGGTCCGCCCGTGGTGATCGGGCTGGGCGAGGGCGAATACCTGCTGGCTTCGGACGTGCCCGCGCTGTTAAATCATACTCGAGATGTTTTGTTTTTACAAGACGGCGACCTGGCGGTGCTCACGCCCGAGGGCGTCCACCTGAGCGATTTCGAAGGCCGGCCTGTGAAGCGCCAGCTTACGCACGTGTTCTGGGATCCGATCCTGGCGGAAAAAGGCGGATACAAGCATTTCATGCTCAAGGAAATCTTCGAGCAGCCGCGAGCCGTGCGGGACACGATCGTCGGCCGGGTCAGCCAGGAATCGGGCCGGATCTTTCTGGACGAGATCCAGATTCCCCCGGAAGAGTTCCGGAGCGTGCGCGCGGTCAAGATGGTCGCGTGCGGGTCGAGCTGGCACGCCGCGCTGGCCGGCAAATTCATGATGGAGGCCCTGGCGCGCCTGCCCACCGAGGTGGATTACGGCAGCGAGTTCCGCTACCGCAACCCCATCCTGGACGAGGAGGTGTTGACGGTCATCGTCTCGCAGTCCGGCGAGACGGCGGATGCGCTGGCGGCGCAGCGGGAAGCCCGTGAGAAAGGCTCGCTCACGCTGGCCATCTCCAACGTACCCGGCTCGATGCTCACGCGCGAGGCGCGCGGGACGCTGTTGACGCACGCCGGCCCGGAGATCGGGGTGGCCTCCACCAAGACGTTCACCGCGCAACTGGCTGCCCTTTATCTGCTGGCGCTTTATCTGGGGCAGTTGCGCGGCGTGGTGGACGAGGATACGTCGCGCCTGCACATCGAGGAGCTGGTGCGTCTGCCCCACAAGCTCGAACGAGTGCTCTCGCGCGAGGCCAGCTACGAGGAGCTGGCGCGACGGTTCTTCCGCGCCTCCGACTTTCTGTTCCTCGGCCGCGGCGTTCACTTTCCGATCGCGCTGGAAGGCGCGCTGAAGCTCAAGGAAATCTCGTATATTCACGCCGAAGGATACCCTGCGGGCGAGATGAAGCACGGGCCCAACGCGCTGATTGACGAGAACCTGCCGGTGGTCGTGCTGGCGACCTTCGACGCCGGCTCGCCCGCCAGCCGCCTGCTGTACGAAAAGACGCTGACCAACATCCAGGAGGTCAAGGCGCGCGAGGGGCAGGTGGTGGCCGTGGTGGTGGAGGGCGACGAGCAGGCCCGCAGCGTGGCCGATTGCGTCATCGAGATTCCGCCCGCCGAGGAGCTGTTGCTGCCGGTTCTGGAGGTGGTCCCCTTGCAACTGCTCGCCTACCACATCGCGGTCCGTCGCGGCTGCGATGTGGACCAGCCGCGCAATCTCGCCAAGAGCGTCACGGTGGAATGAAGCAGGGCTCGCATCGCATTCAGGTACGCACACACGGCAAGGGCCTTTACGAAATCACGGATCGCATCGCCGCCTGGCTCGCCGGGCAACAAATCGGGCAGGGCTTGTTGACGGTGTTCGTCCAGCACACCTCGGCTTCGCTGGTCATCCAGGAGAACGCGGATCCCGACGTGGTGCGGGATCTGAAGGAATTCTTCGCGCGGGTGGCGCCGGACGCCGCCTCGTGGTACGTGCACACCATCGAGGGGCCGGACGACATGTCGGCGCACATCCGCTCGGCGCTCACCGCCACCTCTCTCTCGATTCCTGTGGTGGGCGGGCGCATGGCGCTGGGGACGTGGCAGGGGGTTTATCTTTTCGAGCACCGCTCGGCGCCCCACACGCGCACCGTCGTGGTGCACGTGATCGGAGAGTGAAGCCACTCAACGGGGAGCGGGAGGCGGCGTTCGTTGCGCTTCTCGCGCCGCCGCTTCCACGGCGCGCATCAGACGGAGCACGTTGCCGCCGTAGATTTTCGCGATATCCTCGACGCGGAAGCCGCGCGCCAGCAGCGCACGGGTGAGAGCGGGGAACTTCGATACGTCCTCGAGGCCCGCGGGCACGGAATCAATCCCGTCGAAGTCGCTGCCAATGCCCACCGCATCCACGCCGCCCACGCGTGCGGCGTGCTCGATATGCGCCACCGCATCCTCGAGGCCGGCAGGCGGTGACTTGCGCCGGGTCAGGAATTCGGGTGCGAAGTTGATCTGGATGAGGCCGCCCTTGGCCGCCAGCGCCCGGATCATCTCGTCGCTGAGATTGCGGTGATGATCGCACAAGGCGCGGCAGGACGAATGCGAGGCCATGACCGGGGCGCGGCTCGTCCGCAGCACATCCCAGAACGTTTCGTCGGAGACGTGGGAGACGTCCACGATCATCCCGAGGCGATTCATCTCGGCGATGACCTGGCGGCCGAAGTCGGTCAGCCCGCCGTGACGTTTCACGTTAGGGTTGATGAGATCGCCCGAGGAGTCGGCCCAGTTGTTCGTGTTGGTATGCGTGAGCGTCATGTAGCGCACGCCCAGATCGTAGAAGGCCCGCAGCACGCGCAGGTTGTCCTCGATGGCGTGGCCGCCCTCGACGGCGATGAGGACCGCGATCTTGCCCTGGCGGCGGGCGGCCTCGATGTCATCGGCGCTGAGGGCCAGCGCGAGCTGGTCCGGGTGGCGGCCGGCGATGTCGCGGCGGATGACGTCAATGAGCTCGAGCGCGCGCCGCGCCGCCTGGTTGAGCGGGACGTAGCGCGGGGAAACATAGGCGGCGAAGAAGACCGCCCCGACGCCGCCTTCGCGCAGCCGCGGCAGATCGGTGTGTCCCTTGTTCGAGCGCCGGCCGAAGTCGGCTCCGGCGATGACCCGCAAGGCAGCGTCGTTGTGCGTGTCAATCAAGAGCAGCCGCTCGTGGATGCGGCGGGCTTCATCCGGGCCGGGCCGTTGGGCCCAGCCCATGGCGCCGAGTCCCAGCAATACGGTTCTGCGTAGCATGGCCAGGCTGCCGTCAAGAGTTTGGATGAACGGCGCACATCAAGGACGCAACTGAATCAGTTGCCAGTCCTCCATCAGGCCGTAGTCGAGTTGGTGGTAGGCGGTCCCGGGCGGAATCGCCTCCGGCGCCGTGCGGAAGCTCCACGGACTTGCCAGCCCCGGCGTGATCTTTCCGTGGTGCGGGCCGAAGAGGTTCTTGGGGGAGCCGCAGACCAGAACCTCGATCCGGTTTTCGCCGGGGCGCAGTGCGTCCGTGATGTCTGCCTCGTACGGCTGCCAGGCGATGAAGCCAGCCGGCTGTCCGTTGACGCGGACCTCGGCGAGGATGCCGTGCCACCGGCCCAGCCGTACTTTGTAACGGCCGGCGGGCTGCGCGATGCGGTAGGTCTTGCCGTAGGAAACCCAGTCCGAGTAAAAAGGCAGGGCCTGTTCTTTCCAGGCGCCGAGCTTCAGAGGCTGCGTACTTACTAACTTGAAGCCCCGCGCCTGCGGCCGGACGCCGAAATCGCCCACTATGTAGACAGGCTCGAGCTCGTGATGAACGGAAAACGGCCGGGCCGTCAACTGGAGGGTATTCGTTCCTTCGACCACGTGGGCCGCCATGTCATACAAGGCGAAGGCGCGATCCACATACCACGTCCCTGGAAGCGGGGAGATCGGTTTGCCATTGATCGCGACCTGCCACAGCTCGGGCCGCTCGATGACGGCGCGCAGACCCTGACGGTTGACGCCGCGGTCGAGTTCGAAATGAAAAGCGGCTTCGAATCCCGAGTCCGGCCCGAAGCGGTTCCGATCCAGGAGGGCGGTCTTGTACTGGATGGCGTGATCCCAAGGGTTGGCATCGAAGCCGTGATGTTTGTAAATCATCTCGGCCGCGCGGTAGAAGTACAGGCCGCGGTGCTCTCGGCCGCCCAGCGTCAGGTCGCAGTAGTCCAGACGAATGACGTTCGGCGCCTGGCGGGTCACGGTGAGGGTGGTGGCCGGCTCCAGCGTCTGCTCGGCGGGAGCCGGCGCCGGGGCGGTCGTAATGGTTGCGGCGTCGCCTGCGTAAAGGAGCAGGCTGCCGGCGGGCGGCAGCTCGATGCGGGTTACGAGCCGATCGCCCACGCGCTCAGCGGCGAAGGGCTCGATGCGGCCGGTGACCAGGTCGAGCTTCTGGATGCCGCGAGCGCGCAGGCGCAATTCGGCGCGGGCGGGTTTCTCCTGGCCGGCGTTGGCGAAAAAGAGGAGCTGGCCGTCGCCAAGGATGCGGCGGTGATGGAACAATTCTCCCTCGGCGTGCGCAAAGTCGGCCGGGATGAGCAGACGACGCGCCTCGGCATCATCCAGCGAGCGGGCGCGCAGCCAGCGCGCGGGGTACTGCGCGGCCAGGCGGGCCAGGCGGTCGCTCGCGGCGCCGTCCACGCGCGGCGGGGGCTCGACGAAGCTCAGGACGCGGCCGCCGGCCTTCAGGTAAGTCTCCAGCAAGTTCACCGTGGGCGAGTCCAGATTCTCGGCGCCCGGCGGCAAAACCACAAGTTGATACGCGCGGCGTCCGACCACGAAGCGGCCTTTTTCCGCCCGCCCGTGATCGCGAATGATGTTTTCCGAACCGAGGTCATATTCGCCCTGCAATTTCTCCAGCCGGGTTATGAACTGCTGAAAAGCTTCACCCAGCTCTTTCATGCGCGGATTGGGTTGCGCGCCGGCGTACATCCAGGCCGAAGTGGTGGGCTCGATGACGAGGACCGGATTGATCTGCTCGCCGGAGGCCAGAGCCAGAGACAGGCGGCCGAAGTAATCCCCCAGGATACGGTAATGTTTCCACCACGGGGCCTGGTAACTGAACGAGGGCGGGTAGTCGTACTTGCGCGCGCCGGCCATGGTATGCCAGCTCAGGTGCTGGTTCATGAAATTCACGCCCAGCGCGTACTCCCAATCGCCCAGGCGCTTCATGTCTTCGAAGCGCAAATCCCAGCCGGCGCCGCCGTAGCTTTCGCTCAGGGTGCGCTTGCGGCCCAACTGGTTGGCGACGCTGGCCAGTTCTTTGACCGAACGCACGTTGCCGAATTGCGCGTTGACGTCCTCGCGGAACTGGTTGAAGAGCATGTCAATGCCGGGCACCTGATGCCAGGCGTACATGGCCATGTTGTCGGGACCCTGGCGCGGGTTAGGCCACTCGTGCTCCCAGTAATGTCCCGTCCAGAGCAAGCTTTTTGATTCGGCGTAACGGAACCAGGGTTTGGCCCATCGCTCGATGAACAGGTCGAGCAAGAGGGCGTAGTAATTGTGGCGGATCTTCCGCCAGTCGCCGACTTCCTCGAACAAGGCAACCAGATTCGTTCGGAGATCGTAGCCCCAGCGTTTCCGGAATTGATCGAAGAGGTCCGGAGTCCAGCGGATCGAGTTCGGGACCGGGGGTCGGATGTGTGGTTCGTCGGTGAAGATGCCGGGGACAGTCTTGCCGAACTCCGATCCGATGGTGCGTTCGTAGCCGCGCATGGTGAGTTCGAGGAATTTCTCGGCAACCCCGGGCCTGAGCAAGTCCACGTAGGAGAAACCGCCGTACCAGGAGCTCTTGGGGTACCAGGCGCGTTCGAAGCAATAGAATTCGCCGGAGGCGGCCTGTCGGGCGGGATCGGCAAGCGCGAAGGTTTCGCCCCGCTTTTCGAGCAACACGGTGCAGGAGCGCTCGGCATCGGCCGGCCAGGCGGCAAGCTTTCTCAGTGTGAGGCCGTGGCCGTCCTGCCAGGATTCGGGCATGGTGGCCGGGACGTGGCCGCCGGCGAAGCCTGAGGGGTAGGAGTTCTCGTCGTAGAGCCACACGAGCATGCCGAGCTGGCGGCCGCGCTCGACCGTGTAACGGGCAAGGGAGAACCAACGCTCGGAAAGATACTCGGTTATCAGGCCCGGACGGGGATGAATGAAGACGCCCCCGATTCCTTGCTCTTTGAAGTCCCGCAGGAACTGGTCAATGTCGGACTCCTGGACGTCGTTGTTCCATACGTACAGCGGCGCGCTGCGAAACTGCGCCGGGGGATTGGGGAACTGCGACCGGAGTTCAGCGAAACTGGACGGCGTGAGCTGCGCCCAGACAGTGCACGCCAGCAAACCAGCGGCGAAAACGCGGAGCATGGCTGTTCCTCTTTTGTGGTTGAAGATACCACAGGAGGGTGGGGGTTGCGGCGGATCCTAGTACATGCTAGCCTAGCAATTGCTAGGATTCTCCCATGCCTTCCAACTCTCGCCTGACGGCTGAAGAGCGCCGGGCGGCCATCCTGGAGGCTGCCCTGCGGCTGTTCTCGGAACGGGGCTATCGCGGCACCACCACGCGTGCGCTGGCCGATGCAGTCGGCGTCACCGAGCCGGTGCTGTATGAGCACTTCCGTTCCAAGCGCGAACTTTATGCCGCCATCGTCCAGGCCAAGTGCCGTGAGGGCTTCCAGCAAGGCGTCTCCATGTTGGAGCCGTACGCCCGGGCACGCGACGACTGGGGCCTGTTCACGCGCCTTGGCGAGTTCATCCTCGAGCTGTACCGCAACGATCCTGCGTATACGCGGCTGTTGCTGTTCGCCGTGCTGGAGGAGCCCGAGCTGGGCGTGCTTTTCTTCGAGCATCAGCACGAGGGGCGCCAGTTGTTGGCCGGGTACATCCGTCGGCGGATCGAGGAAGGCGCCTTCCGTCCGGTGGACCCTGAGCTGGCGGCGCGCGCCTTTCTGGGCATGTTTTTCCACCTGGGTCAGGTCGGAGTGCTCTACGACGATCCTCTGGCGCAAGGGCGAACCAGGCCGCTGCGCGAGATCGTGGAGGCCATGGTGCGGATCTTTCTGGAAGGCATGAGAAACCAGGAGGCGGATGCGGCGAAGCCGCCGCACGAGGAGGTCGGAAAATGAGGGCACATGGAGCCCTGCTCGTACTCATCTTTTTTCTTGCGCCTGGTTGCACACGCCAGAAACCGAACGGAAACACGGAAGCGGCTGCGAGTGCTCCCCAACCCGTTGAGGTGAGCGTCGCGGCGGCGGAAGTTCGCCGCGTGCCGCGCACGCTGGCGGTCACCGGCTCGCTGTGGCCGGATGAGACGGTACAGGTGAGCGCGGAGGTGGCCGGGCGCGTGGCGGCCATTCATGTGGATTTCGGCCAGCGCGTGCGCAAAGGCGACGTTCTGGTGGAGCTGGACAAGCGCGAGCTGCAATTGCAGTTGGAGCGGGCGCGGGCGGCGCTGGCGCAAGCTCTGGCGCGCATCGGTTTGGATCCGGGCCGGGAAGAGGTCGTCCCCGAGACCACGCCCACCATCCGGCAGGCCCAGGCCGCTTTCGAGGACGCCAAGGCGCGGTATGAGAGCGCGCGCAAGCTGGTGAAGACCGGCGATATCGCCGAGCAGCGCTTCATCGAGATCGAGAAAGCGTACCAGGCGCGGGAGGCGGCGCTGGAGGCGGCGCGGCACGAGTTGCGCATGCAGCTCGCCGCCATCCAGGCGCTGCGAGCCGAAGTAAGGCTGGCGGAGAAGCGGCTGGCCGACGCCACCGTGCGCGCGCCGTTCGACGGGGCGGTGGCGGCGCGGCTGGTCGCCCCGGGCCAGTATCTGCGCGAGAACACGCCCATGCTGACGCTGGTCAAGACCCATCCGCTGCGGCTGCGCGTCGACATCCCGGAAACGGCGGCCGCCCGGGTGCGCGTGGGCAGCACGCTGCGTTTCACCACCAGCGCCGCTCCGGGCGAGGAGTTCGAGGCCACCGTTCGGGAACTCAATCCGACACTGGAGGCTCGCTCCCGCTCGCTGACCGCCGAGGCGCGACTGAAGGGCAACGACCCGAGACTGAAGCCTGGCATGTTCGTGCAGGTGCGCCTGAGCCTGGCTGAAGACTCCAGCGTGGTGGTTGTGCCGCGCGAGGCGCTCTACCAGATCGCGGGGTTGACCAAGATTTTCGCCGTGCGCGACGGACGCGCCGTGGAGCACAAGATCGCGCCGGGCCTGGAGCTGGGCGGCTGGGTGGAAGTACCGGGTGCGCAGATCCGTCCGGGCGAGCCGGTGATCGTGAGCGCGCAGGCCGCGTTGGTGGACGGGGCGCCGGTGCGGACGCGGTCGGCGGGGGCGAGGTGAGCCATGCAAAAACTGGCGGAAATTTGCGTGCGTCGCCCTGTGTTCGCCACCATGCTGATCCTGGCGCTGGTGGTGCTGGGGTTGAATTCCTACCGCAAGCTGGGCGTGGACCTGCTGCCCAAGATCGAATTTCCGACGGTCACGATCACGACCACGCTGCGGGGCGCTTCGCCCGAGGAGGTGGAGACTCAGGTTACGCGGCGCATCGAAGAGGCGGTCAACACGATCAGCGGGATTGACGAATTGCGTTCGCTCTCGGCCGAGGGTGTCTCCATCGTCTTCGTTACGTTCGTGCTCGAGAAAGACGCGGACGTGGCGGCGCAGGAAGTGCGGGATCGCGTTTCCAGCGTGGTCCGGCAACTGCCCCGCGATGCCGATCCGCCCGTGATCGAAAAGATCGCGACCGACGCCACGCCGGTGATCTCGATCGCGGTTTCGGCGCCGCGCGATCTGCGCGAGACCACCAAGCTGGTGGACGACCGTTTGAAGAAGAACATCGAGTCGTTGCCGGGCGTGGGCCAGGTGCGGTTCGTGGGCGAGCGGCGCCGGCAGATCCAGATCTGGCTGGACGGCGAGAAGCTTTACGCCTACAACCTCAACATTGACCAGGTGCGGGCGGCCCTGGCCGCGCAGAACGTGGAGATTCCGGGCGGGCGCATGGATCAAGGCCCGCGCGAGGTCACCTTGCGCACGCTGGGCCGCATCGAGCGGCCCCGGGACTTCGCGGATCTGATCGTGGCCACGGTGGGCGGCGCGCCGGTGCGGGTGCGCGACATCGGGCGGGTGGAGGACGGCGTGGAGGAGCCGCGTTCGCTGGCGCGGCTGGACGGCGAGCCGGCCGTGGTCCTGGAGGTGCGCAAGCAGGCCGGCACCAACACGCTGGAAGTGATTCGCGGGGTGAAGGCCCGAGTGGAGGAACTCAAGCCGACGCTGCCGCCGGATTTCCGTGTGGCCTATCTGGGCGACCAGTCGCGCTTCATCGAGGATTCCTTCAAGGCGGTGCAGGAGCACCTGATTCTGGGTGGCCTGTTCGCCGGCCTGGTGGTGTTGCTGTTCATCCGGAGCTGGCGGACGACGCTGATCGCGGCCCTGGCCATTCCCACCTCGATCGTATCCACCTACACCCTGATGCACTGGATGGGGTTCACGCTCGACCAGATCACCATGCTGGCGCTGGTGCTGGTGGTGGGCGTGGTGATTGACGACGCGATCGTGGTGCTGGAGAACATTTTCCGCAACGCCGAGGAGAAGAAGCTCGCGCCGCAGGAGGCGGCCATTCAAGGCACGCGCGAGATCGCGCTGGCGGTGATGGCGACCACGCTCAGCCTGGTGATCATCTTCCTGCCGGTGGCCACCATGGGCGGCATGGTAGGCCGTTTCATGTCAAGCTTCGGCTGGACGGCGGCCTTCGCCATCATGGTCTCGCTGCTGGTGAGCTTCACGCTGACGCCGATGCTGAGCTCGCGCTTTCTGCGCCTGGAGGAGGGCGCGCTGGCGACGCGGGAAACCGCGGTGTACCGGGCGGTGGCCCGTCCGTACCGGCGCATGTTGCGCTGGGCGATGAGCCGCCGCTGGGCAGTGGCTCTGGGCGCGATCCTGGTGGCGCTTTCCACGATCCCGTTGTTCATGGCCATCGGCAAGGACTTTCTGCCCACGGACGATCGCAGTGAATTCGAGGTCTCGGTGCGCATGCCGGTGGGGTCGTCGCTGGAAGGAAGCGATCGCATGATGCGGGAGCTGGAGTCGGAGCTGCGACAACTGCCCGGCGTGGCCCATATGCTGACGCTGATCGGGGCGGACGCGCGTCGTCAGGTGGACCGCGGCGCGATCCTGGTTGAGCTCGTACCCATGGAGCAGCGCCGGGAGTCGCAACTCGAGGTGATGAGCATGGCCCGCGAGCGGCTGGCGCGCTTCCGTGACCTGACCATCAGCGTGCAGTTGCCTGCCTTCATCCGGGGCGCGGGCGCGGCCGCTTCCAAGGATCTGCTGTTCTTCATCCAGGGTCCCGATCTGGCCTTGCTGGAGCGCTACACCGAGGCGGTCAAGAAACGTCTGTCGGAGATTCCGGGCGTGACGGACTTGGAATCCAGCTATGAGCCGGGCAAGCCGGAGCTGCGGGTGTACATTGATCGCGACAAAGCGGCGGATCTGGCCGTGAGCGTGGCCTCGGTGGCGACGGCCTTGCGCACGCTGGTCGGGGGCGACGAGCAGGTGACGACCTACCGGGAGGGCGACGATCGCTACGACGTGGCCTTGCGCGTGGACAAGGCGTTCCGGGACTCGCCGACGGCGCTCCAGCGGCTTTACGTGCCTTCGGCGACGCTGGGCAACGTGCCGCTGGCCAATGTGGTGCGTGTGGAGCCCGGCGGCGGTCCGGTGCAGATTGACCGCGTCAACCGGCAGCGGCAGATCCTGATCAGCGCCAACCTGACGCAGGGGCAGGCGCTCTCCAACGTGCTGCCGGTGCTGGACGAGACGGTGCGCCGGCTCGACATGGGACCCGATTATCGCTACGGCCTGCTGGGCCGCTCGCGCGAGTTCGGGCGGGCCTCGCTCGAGTTCGTGCTGGCCTTCGTGCTGGCCATCGTCTTCATGTACATGGTGCTGGCGGCGCAATTCGAAAGCTTCGTGGATCCGGTGACGATCCTGGTGAGCCTGCCGCTGTCGGCGCCGTTCGCGCTGCTGTCGCTGATGGTGATGGGCGAGAACTTTTCCATCGTTTACAGCTCGCTGGGCATTCTGATGCTGTTCGGGATCGTCAAGAAGAACTCGATCTTGCAGATTGATCGGATCAAGCGGTTGCGCCATGAACACGGGATGTCGCGCCTGGACGCGATTTTGCGCGGCTGTGAGGACCGGTTGCGTCCCATCCTGATGACGACGGCGACGTTGGTGGCGGGCATGATCCCGATGGCCGTGGGCGGCGGCGCCGGGTCGGGAACGCGGCGCACCGTGGCGGTGGTGGTGATCGGCGGGCAGTCGCTGTGCCTGTTGCTGACGCTGCTGGTGACGCCGGTGGTGTATTCGCTGTTTGACGATCTGGCGCACTCGCCGGTTTGGGGACGGCTGGCGGCCGCCTTGCGCGTGCTGAGCCTGCGGCGTGCCTGGGCCAGCATCACGAGCCTGTTCGCGCTGGGGCTGCTCGTGGCGGCGCCGCTCAGTGCGCAGGCGCCGGCTGCGGACAGGCCGCAGCGCGTGGGCGTAGGGATGATGCGACGCCCGCTGAGCCTCACCGAGGCCATCCAGGCGGCCTTGCGTTCCAACCTGGAGATCGAGGTCGAGCGCGTGAGCACGGCCACGGCGCAGCAGGCGGTCAGGGCGGCCCAGGGCTACCTGGATCCGGTGTTCCGCTGGTCGCCCGTGTTGGAATCGCGCAACACGCCCACCAGCTCGATCCTGATGGGCGCCGGGGGCCGGCTGAGCGAGCATCTGCTGGCGCAGAATTTCTATCTGCGGCAACGGCTGCCCTGGCAAGGCGCCTCGCTCGGGCTGGATTTCGAGAACGCGCGGCAGTCCACCTCGAACCCGTTCGTTTCCCTCAACCCCTTCATCAACTCGCGGCTCGTCTTCAGCGTGAGCGTGCCGCTGCTGCGCGGTCGCGCGATTGACCGCGAGCGCGGCGAGCTGCGGATCCGGCGCAAACAACTGGAGGGTTCGGAGGCCGACTTCGAGCAGCGGGTGAGCGAAGTGATTGCGCGCGTGGAGCAGGCGTACTGGGATTTGGTAGCGGCGCGCGAGGCGGTCGAGGTGTTGCGTGAGTCGGTCGAGCTGGCGCGCGAGCAACTGGCGCGCACGCGGCGGATGGTGGAAAGCCAGACGCTGGCGCCGGTGGAGATCTCGGCGGCGGAAGCCGAACTGGAACGTCGCGTGGACAGCTACTACACCGGCTTGAACCTGCTCACCGAAGCCGAAAACGGGCTGAAGATGTTGCTGGCAGGGGGCCGCCAGGAAGCGCTGTGGAACGAGGAGATCGTGCCGACCGAAGCGGCGATGCTCGAACCGCCGGAAGCGGACGATCTGCGCAGCGCGGTGGCGGCGGCGCTGGCGCGGCGGCCCGAGTTGCGCGCCTTGAGGGCGCGACAGCAGGCGGCGCGCGTGCAGAGCGAACTCAGCGCCGAGATGGTCAAGCCGCAGCTCAATCTGGTCGCCGGCTACGCCAATGCCGGCCTGGCAGGCACGGTGAGCGCGCGCGAGAACCCGTTCAGCGAAGCCAGCCGCATTTCGGCGATCCGCCTGAACGAGCTTTCGGCGCTAGCCGGCCTGCCGCCGGTTCCCGTGGTGAGCTTCGGCGGGCTGCCGGACATCCTGGTGGGAGGCTACGGCACCGCTCTGTCAAATCTCTTTGCGCGGCGCTATCAGACCTTTCAGGCAGGTTTGAGTCTGGATCTGAACTTGCGGAATCGTACCGCGGAAGCAAACCTGGCCCAGGCGAGGCTGGCCGAGCGGCGGCTGGCGCTCGAACAAACGCGGCTGGAGCAGCTCGTCGAGATGCAAGTCCGCAACGCCTTGCAGGCTTTGGAGACGGCGCGGCAGCGGATCCGGGCGGCGGAAGCAAGCGCCCGTGCGGCCAAAGACAAGCTGGACAGCGAAGTCAGGCTCTTCCAGGCGGGCGAGTCCACCAACTTCATGGTTCTGACGCGCCAGAACGAATATGCCGACTCCCGCCGACGCGAAGTAGTAGCGCGGCTGGAGGCCAACAAGGCGATCTCGCGGCTGCGCCTGGCCATGGGCTTGACGCTGGAGTCGCACCGCATCGAGCTGGACTGACGAGCTGGGCGCGCGGCGTCGGATATAATCGCCGAAGTGAGTGAGGTCCGACGCTCGGTCTGCCCCCTGGATTGCCCGGACACGTGCGCCTTGCTGGTCACGGTGGAACACGGCCGCGTGACGCGGCTGCGCGGCGATCCGGAACACCCGGTGACGCGGGGCTTTCTTTGCGAGAAGGTCGTCCGCTATCTGGATCGTCAGTATTCGCCCCAGCGCCTGCTTTATCCTCAGCGGCGCGTCGGGCGCAAGGGCGAGGGGCGCTTCGAACGCATCTCGTGGGACGAGGCGCTGGATGAGATCGCGCAGCGGCTCGACCGGATCGTGCGCGACTACGGGCCGGAGGCCGTGCTGCCTTACAGCTACGCGGGCACGATGGGCCTTCTCCAGGGCGCTTCGATGGACCGGCGCTTCTTCCACAGGCTGGGCGCGTCGCGGCTGGAGCGGACGATCTGTTCGGCGGCGGGAACCGCGGCGCTGGCGATGACGCTCGGGCACCGCTACGGGACCGAGCCGGAACAGTTCCGTCACGCCAGGCTCGTCCTGCTCTGGGGGGCCAACGTTCTGGGCGCCAACATCCACCTGTGGCCGTTCCTGGTGGAGGCGGTGCGCCGCGGCGCGAGGATCTACACAATCGATCCCGTACGCAATCGCACGGGACAGCTCGCGCACCGGCATTACTTCGTCAACCCGGGCAGCGACGGGGCGCTGGCGCTGGGCCTGATGCACGTGATCATCGCGGAACGGCTGTACGATGCGCAATACGTGGAACGCTACACCGAGGGCCTCGACGAGCTGGCCGAGCGCGTCCGGCATTATCCGCCTGAACGCGTGGCGCAACTGACGGGTCTGGCAGCCGAGGACATCGTTGGATTAGCGCGCGAGTACGCCACCACGCGCCCGGCGGTGATCCGTCTCAACTACGGCGCGCAGCGGAGCGAACGAGGCGGTTTGGCCGTGGCCGCCATCTCGCTGTTGCCGGCCCTGGTGGGGTCGTGGCGCGATGTGGGCGGCGGATTGTTGCTTTCGACCTCGGGCGCGTTTGCGCTGAATCGGGCGTTGCTCGAGCGGCCCGATTTGGAGGAGCTGGCGGGTCTGGGACGGCCGGCGCGTGCGGTCAACATGGTCCAACTTGGTCGCGCGCTCACGGAAGTCCGGGATCCGCCCGTGATGGCGTTGTTCGTTTACAATTCGAACCCCGCGGCGGTCGCCCCGAACCAGAATCTGGTGCTTCGGGGACTGGCGCGCGACGATCTGTTCACGGTGGTCATCGAGCAGTTGCCCACGGACACGGCGGACTACGCCGACATCCTGCTGCCGGCGACCACGTTTCTCGAGCACACGGATCTTTACCTTGCCTACGGCCACTACTACCTGCAACTGGCGCGGCCGGCCGTGGCTCCGCCCGGCGAGGCCAGATCCAACGCCGAGATTTTCCGCCTTCTCGCTGCGCGGATGGGTTTCTGTGAGCCCTGCTTCCGGGATTCGGACGACGATTTGATCCGAGCGGCTCTGGCAAGCGATCATCCGTTGCTGAGCGGGATCAGCCTGGAGCTGCTGGAGGAGCGCGGATGGGTCCGATTGCGCCTGGCGCCCGAGGGTGAGTGGTTCCTGCCCTTCGCGCAGGGCGGTTTCGGGACGCCCTCCGGACGTTTGAATTTCGCGGCTGCGACGCTGGATTACGAGCCGCCCGTGGAATCCCGCCTGGGCGATGCGGAATTGCGAGCTCGTTATCCGCTGGAGCTGGTGTCGCTCAAAAGCGACAGCGGGTTGAACTCGACCTTCGGCTACCGCGATGCGGTGGATCGCGAGACTTCGTTCGTCTGGATTCACGAGGCGGATGCGGCCGTGCGCGGCATTGGCGATGGCGACCGTGTGCGCGTTTTCAACGACCGCGGCTCGATCGAGCTGGCGGCGCGCGTGGGCCGGGAGGTGGCGCGCGGCGTGGTGGCCACGCGCTCGGTGCGCTGGGTGAAGCGTGCGCCGGATGGGCGCAACGTGAACGCGCTCACGTCCGACCGGCTGGCGGACCTGGGCGGTGGAGCGACGTTCTATAGTTGTCTGGTGGAAGTGCAAAAATGCGCGGGATGATACAACGCAGGGTGATTCCGGCGGTGCTGCTGCTGGTCGCCGCGGCCGGCTGCCGGCGCGAGCAACGGGCGATCGAGAAAGCCACCGTGGAAGAACAACCGGAGCTGGCCGCCTTCGTGCACGTGGCCGATCCCAAGACGTCGTTCCAGTTGCTGGAGGGCTTTTACGCGCTGGAAGGCAACACGTGGCGGTGGACGGCGAAGAAGTTTTCCGTCGTGTTGCGGGCGCCCGTGGGGGCGACCGAGAAGGGCGCCACGTTGCGTTTGAAGGTCAACGTGCCGGAAGTGATGGCGTCCAAGGTGGGCCCGCAGACACTGACGGCGGAGGCGGGCGGCGTCACTCTGGCGCCGGAACGGTTCGAGAAGGCGGGCGATTACGAATACGCGCGCGATGTCCCTTCCCACGCCTTCCGTCGAGAGAGCCTCATCGTGAACTTCGCTCTGGACAAGGCCTTGCCTCCCGGCGACGTGGACCAGCGGGAGTTGGGCATCATCGTGATCGCGGTCGGTCTCGATCCGAAATAGGGAGGAACCGGTAGAGCTCGAAGACGCTGCGCCCGTGGCGGTCGCGAACCTCCGACACGGGTTGTCTGACGTAGCCCAAACCGAGGGCGTGGGCAGCCAGCCGTAGTCCCTGGGACGCGACAGCGGTCTCCCGCGGCGCATAGCCGACGAAAAGGGGGTCAGGCAGATCCATCAGCCACTGCAGGGCGCGCAGCCCGTCCTCATCCAAACGCTCGTGCGAGGCGAGATCTATGGCCTGATAGAGGGGCAGGCGGCCGCGGCTCAACAGGCGCGCGCTGTCCAGGATTCCCCAATCCACGACGACCACGGCTCCGGCCGGCGTTGTCTGGAGCTGTTCGACCAGCGGCCCCATCGCATCGGTCCAGTAAGGCCCGGGGCCGTGGCGGATGAACTGGGCCAGGTATTCGTTGGTGACCAGAAAGCTCGCGACGGCAAGGACTGAGGCAACGGCCGCCGCGGCGACGGCGAACGCGCGGGGCCGCCATCGCGAAATTTCAGCCAGCGTAGCGGCGACGATCAGATGCGGCAGGGGCCATAGCAGGACGCTGTGGTGGGCCGAGCCCCCTGTGCCCTCAGTCAGCGCCATCTGGATCCACGCGACGCTCATGGCGATGAGCGCGAACAGGACGGCGCGGCGGGCGGCGGATCGCCGGATCACCGGGAACAGCGCGAGGCAGGCGATCAGCGCATGGAAAAGGAGGTTGCGGCGGGGCCGTCCGGCCAGCTCGCTCAAGGCGAGCGACGCCCGCTCGATGGTGCTGGGGGGATCCGTTCGTCGGTGGCCGTCGTCCTCTCGCGTCAGGTACCCGAACAGCGCAGAGCCTTCCAGCGTGGAACGGACCAGGTGGAGCTTGCCCGGCAGGTCGTGCGTGCTATAGCGCGCGTTGCGAAACGTGGGCCCGTGGTGCCGGAAATTGTAGATGATCAGCGGGGCTGCTCCGGCGGCGAGGGCGAGGAGCGCGGCGGCCAGGTTGCGACGATTGAGCGCGGGCGCCAGTTCGCGCCGGAACACGATGAGCGAGGCGAGCGTGACGCCGGTGAGGATCCACACGAAGATAGCCTTATCCCAAAGGGCCAGGCCGAACAGGAAGAATGCGGCGGCCAGTTGCCGGCGGTTGCCGGAGCGGTGGAAGCGGACGAGCAACGTCAGGCCCCCCAGCAGGAACAGGTGCTGAAGGGCGACCGGTCCCCAGTCGAAGGTGGTCAAAAGGAGGAAGCTGGTGTCGGTGGCGAGCAGCAGACCGCCGATCCAGGCGGCGCGGCGCCCCAGCGTGTCCCGCAGCAGCATCACGAAGAGGTAAACGCTGCCGGCGCCGGCCACAACGACCAGCAACCGCAAGGACGCCGGGCAAGGCGGCCAAATTTGGAACCACCCCGCGTACAGGAGCGCCTTCAGCGCGCCCAAATAGCTCATGACCATCAGCGGGACGCGCTGCTTGAAAATCCGGACGAAGTGCTCCAGGTGGCGCGGCTCGTAGATCAAGGATGCGAAGAGGGCCTCGTCGGTTTGAACGCCGGGATAGGGGAGCAGGAGGAGGGCTTGCAGGACGAACAGTGACGCGCAGAGCGCGGCTGCGGCCGCCAGGGCCCACCGATCGAAGTTGGACTGTAATTGCTTGAGCTTTCGTGGGATAGGCTCTGCTCCGATCTTC
>Ga0209809_1001642_pt1 | contig 17573 bp, 16 predicted proteins | sample YNPMSTMetaG_FD_186172 | JGI IMG/M metagenome (GOLD analysis project Ga0209809, IMG submission 186172) | Anoxygenic and chlorotrophic microbial mat microbial communities from Yellowstone National Park, USA - YNP MS-T MetaG (SPAdes) (version 2) ... | reverse complement strand
AAGAACTGGGGTCATGAACGAGACAAGTGCGACGCCGTTGGTGCAACTCCTGGTGTACAGCGGGGCCGTTTGGGTGGCCTCCTTTGCCGGGGGCGCGATACCCTTTTGCTTGCCCCTTACTCATACGCGGTTGCAGGTGGCGGTGAGCATGGTGGCGGGGCTTATGTTTGGGCTGGCCCTGCTTCAGTTGCTGCCGCATGGGGCGGAGGCAATGGGGTCGGTGGAGACGGCGGCGGGATGGTTTGTGGCCGGTTTTTTGCTGACGTTCGTACTACAAAGGTTCCTGCCGTTTCATGAACACGACGTGTTGGAGGGACAGCCGGCCTCGGCGTGCGGTCATGCGCATGCGCCTTCTTTGCTGCGGAGCGGGCCGCTTGGCTGGATCGGAGTGGCACTGGGGTTGTCGCTTCATTCGGTGTTGGACGGCTTGGCGCTGGCGGCCTCGGTGGCGGCTGTGGATCACGGGCATGGTCACGGGTTGGGGTTGGGAACGTCGCTGGCGGTCCTTTTGCACAAGCCGTTCTGTGCGTTGTCGGTGACGACCCTCATGGTGGCGGCTGGGACGAACCGGCGGTGGTTCATCCCGGTGAACGTCGCTTTTGCCACCGTGACGCCGTTGACCGCGCTGGCGTTTTTCTGGAGTGGCCAGTCGGTCTGGGAGGCGCATCCGACCTGGCTGGGGGCGGCTTTGGCCTTCTGCGCGGGTACGTTTTTGTGTATTGCCTGTGCGGATTTGTTGCCGGAACTGCAATTTCACGCGCACGATCGAACCAAGCTCACGGTGGCGCTGGTCTTGGGGGTAGCGCTGGCAGTGTTGATCGGTCGGCACAGTCATCCAACGCACGAGCATCCGCACCACCATGGGCATGAGGAGGAGCCAGCACTGTGGGGGCCGGATGCCGGTTCTGGAGAGGGCCGGGCCCCTTAAGGGGCCGAGCCTTCGGGGCTTGGGTGCCCTGCGAGTGCGCAGCGAGAGGACGGTCTGTTATTCGATGCGCGTTCGCTTGGAGCCGCGGACCACTTCGCCGATCAACCAGGCTGCGTGCCCGTGCTGCCGAATGAACCGCAAGAGGGCATCGGCTTGATCGGCGGCTACCAGGGCCACCAACCCAATGCCCATGTTGAAGACCTGGTACATCTCGGTTTCGGGGATCCGGCCCCGTTCGGCCAAGAACTGGAAGATGGGCAGGACGTCCCAGGAGCCTTTACGGATGACCACGTCGCATCGGGCGGGCAGGACCCGGGGGATGTTGTCGGTGAACCCCCCTCCTGTGATGTGGGCCAGTGCGTGAACTGCACCTGCGGTGGTTCGACCGCGGTTCGAGGCTACCCGCGGGGGATTGAACTTGCGCAACAGCTTTCGGAGCAGTGGACCGTAGCTGAGATGGATCTTGAGTAATTCCTCTCCCACCGTGGTGCCCAGCTCGGGCACGTAACTGTCCGGACGCAACTTCAATTGCTCGAACAGGATCCGACGGGCCAGCGAATAGCCGTTGGTGTGCAGTCCACTGGAGGCAATGCCCAAAACCGCGTCGCCCGGCCGGACTCGCCGGGGGCCGTCTAGGATCTCGGACTTGTCCACCACTCCAACGATGGCGCCGCAGAGATCGTACTCTCCGGGGGCGTAGAAGCCGGGCATTTGGGCGGTTTCTCCGCCGATGAGGGCGCAGCGGTTGGCGGCACAGGCCGTGGCGAGGCCCCGTACCAGCGCCTCGAAGATGCGGGGCTCGAGCTGACTGGTGCCGATGTAGTCCAGAAAAAAGAGCGGCTCGGCTCCCAGCACGGCGATGTCATTGACGCAATGGTTGACCAAGTCCTGGCCGACCGTGTCGTGCCGGCCCATGGCGAAGGCCACCTTGAGTTTAGTGCCCACGCCGTCGACGGAGGAGACCAGCACGGGCTGGCGGTAGCGGTGGGTGGACAACGCGAACAATCCACCAAACCCGCCCACTTTGCCCAGTACTTCGGGTCGACGGGCCCGGGCCAGCAGCCGGGGCAGGTTGGCTTTCAGTCGGTTGCCCAACGCGATGTCCACGCCTGCCTGCGCGTATGCACTTCGTTTCATGGGTGCAGCAATAAAAACCGGCCTTTGCGCCGAGGCGAGTACAAAACCGCCGGCGTGTGCCTCCGGCAACGTGGCTGGACGATTTGGCTTTCGCTACCCTGTGCTGGGGTTGCTCCCTGGTAGAACCATTGCCCAAGCACGGGTGTTGGGGTCGGCTCCGGGGAAACGACAGCGTCCGAGTCCCCTGCTTTCCGCATGCAACGGCACTGCGCTTTCAGCGGTACAGACGAATCAGGCAGACCCATTCCGGGCCGGTATGGAGACTGGTGGGGGAAAGCCGCACCACCGGTTTTGGGCGGAGCGGCGTGGGTTGGCGGGTTGGGCTGCGAGGGTACCGGCCGGGAGGAAGGGGAGCGGTGCCGAGCAACGTTGGCTCTGGGAGTTGGATTCAGGGCTGTTTGCGGGCTTTCGGTTTGGGGCTTGGTCTGGTTCCGACGGCTGAGGCGTTTCGCGTTTGCCGTGTTTGTGAAGGTGGTCGCAATGAGCGGGCTGGTTCTGCACCGGTTCGCAGTCGGCGCAGCTCTTTGAGGACTTCGGCGGCGTGTCCTGCCGGCCGTACGTGCCGCCAGATCCGGCGAATTCGCCCGTGTGGGTCGATCAGGAAGGTGCTTCGGATGGTTCCTTCCAGCAGACGGCCCATGAATCGCTTGGGTCCCCAGACTCCATATTGTCGCACTACGGCGCGGTCCGGGTCTGCTACCAACACGAACGGCAGTTGTTGTCGGGCGGCAAAGCGGGCATGGGATTCGACGGAATCCGTGCTGACTCCCACGACCACCGCTTCTTCCTGTTGGAAGGCGGCGTAGGAATCTCGAAACTCGCACGCTTCGCGAGTGCAACCGGGGGTGTGGTCCCGCGGGTAGAAGTAGAGTACGACCCAGCGGCCACGGCAGTCTTGGAGCCGGAAAAGGCGGCCCTCGGAGTTCGGGGCCTCGAACACTGGCGCCTCTGCGCCCTCTTGCAGATCGACGGGTTCCTGTTTCATGGCTGTGGAGAAGTTGGGCCGGGCTTCGGATCGGCCCGGGTACTTACGGGACACGCCGGGCTCGGGCTGGGACGGGCGTGTTGTCCAGGGATGGGCCCGCTACTGGGGCTGGCGCTCAACTGGCGGACGCCGTCCCAGATATAGAGCAGGCCGGAAATGCCGGTGGTGATGGCCGCCGCCAGTGTCAAAACGTTCAAGACCGTGCCATGCCACTTCAAGAGCACCCACAAAACCACGCTCATTTGCAACACAGTGGCCACCTTACCCACCCAGCGAGGTCGGACCACAGCCTTGCCGACAGTCATGTGGATGACGCCCAGGCCGGCTACCAGCAGCACGTCCCGTCCGATAATGGTTCCGGTCAGCCACAAGGGTACCCGTTCCAGATAGGGTGCGTGGTCGAAGCTCAACAGCACCATGGCGGACACCAGGAGTAACTTGTCGGCCAATGGGTCCAACACCGCTCCCAGTTCGCTTTGTTGGTGGAAGTGTCGGGCGATGAACCCGTCCACCGCATCGCACAAGGCCGCCACTGCAAAACAGGCCAGCGCGGTATAGCGATGTACTTCCAAACCCGTCTGCACGTAGTAGAGCACCTCCACCACGAAAAACGGGATCAGCAGCATTCGCAAAATGGTCACCTTGTTGGCCGTCGTCATGCTGTTCCATGGGAAAACGTCACGGGGATGCCTGACAAGGCCAAAAACCGGTGGAAGCGCCGATGGGGCAGAGGCAATTCACGGAGCGCGTGGGTGGCGAGATGGGCGGGCCCGAGGGCGGCGGCGGGGAGAGCGATGAGACTGGGCCTTCCTGAGGCCAAGAGGTCGGTGCTCGTCTTGTGCGCAGGCGCCAGCGGCCGGGCGCCATTCCAAGAACAAGGTGTAGGTGAAGCGCCGGAACATCGTCCTCAAACCGATTGCGCTGCGCCGACGTACCCGGCAGGCGCTCTCACCTGGCCAGACGTCCAAGCGCTGGCGCAGACGGCTTCCGATGCCCCAGACGGCACGATCGGCCGCCAGCCATGGGCCGACGTTTGGCTCCGGAGGCAGCAGGCGCGTCACCAGGATCATCCTTTCGGGGCCTGTCCGCCGGGCCGGCAACGCAAGGAGCGGGAGCCGGCACAAACGACCCGCGCGCCCAGCCAGTGGCCGTGTGCGCCGCGGGTGGCATACTGAGCTGCCCGGCCACGGCACTGGCAGCGCGCGGGTCAGGCTGGCTGGCAAGCGGTCAACCGATCGGACTTTGGCCCGCGGGGCGGGGAGCCGTTGCACTTGGGCCCGGGCCGGAGCCTTGTGAGCGGTCGGTGGGGCGGTCCGAAGGTTTGAATTTATGCCCCGGAGGTTGAGATGCCGGCGGGAAAAAGTTCCGCTTTCATGGTCAACTCTTGTTCCCGCCATTCACTTACCGCCCCAGGGGGATTGATCATCGGGCCGAGCCCGAGCTCAGTTGACAAGACACACGACCGGCAAGCTCTATGCGTTGGCCAACCGTGGTCGTGAGGGCCCTTGGTGCGCATTAGGCCTGAGCTTTCCGGCCATCCCCAATAGCATGTGCCGGCGGAAATACGCGCGGGCTGTGGGTGCCAAAGGGACACAAACTGGTTCTTCAGGAACTCGCATGCTTTTTTCGCAAGTCGATGGCCACGGCCACGGAGAAGCGCCTTCGGCTTCGTGACAAGCGTCCGATGGCATCAACGCAACGACTCGCTCGCTCAACGATCTGAAGCCACTCGGTCCGACCGCTCCGCGTTAGCGCCAGCAGAGACCACCGCAGGGGTCACAGCTTAATCAGGTCCAGGCTCAAAATCACCTGTCAGACCCGGAGCGGAGGCTCCGGGGTCTTATCTTGCCAGATGTCTTTCCCGGGCTGCGCTCCCACGCGCACCTTCGGATCAAATCTCCCCCTCCTTGCATCCAGCAGAGATAAACCGATCCCGACGCTGATGCCTGGTGAAGGCGGCACGGACGATCCTATACGATGTTCTGCAGGAAAGAGACCGCATCCAATGTGGCAAGACATGTAGTTATCGCTCCACTGCCGCCGCTTCGGCCGCGCTGTCACTCCGGCAATCTACTTTCGGCAATCTTGCGCCGGAGCGTGGCGTAGACGAACTCCCGCAGCTCCTCGGGTTCGACCATCAAGCCTTTGAGGTGTTCCGAGGCCTTGGCAATTCGAGATTCAGCCACGGACTTCGCATCGCTCAGCAGCTTGCTGTACCCGGCGGTTTCAATTTCCTCCGCCGTGTGGGTAAACTGCAGCGCCAAGATTTGCAGGAGCGACGCGTTCATCGGCAGCTCTATGCTTTTTGCCCGTGCGGGTTGGATCTTGCAGGCAACGGAGGAGGAACCGACGTGGAGGCGACCGTCTTTAACGGAGAATTGGATCGGATCGCCCGGCGGCGGGAATTTGGCCAACATCATCACAAATTGTGCCGGGATACGGATCTGCCCCGGCCACTTACCGTTGGCCATCGGAGTAACTGCCATGCCACCGCAGTCGATGTGGAGGCACCCGCCGTCGAAGCTTAACATGGCTTCTTCGCCGTGTTTGGGTCTGCAAAGCTTACGCAGTAAACGCAGGGCGTTTTCGAGGCCGTGACGAGGGACTGAAAGTTCAAAAGGTTCCGAGCTCATCGTGCACGCTCTCTCCTCAGGCAAAGCTACGGGGCTAGCATGGGGCAAGCTCAGACATATCGTCAATGCGGGATTCCTCCACGAATCTGCGGGGGGTGCATTTCACTTTTTGAACAACCCGCAGCATTCCCGGGATTGTTGTCGGTCAGAGCCGCGGGAACGTTGCGGGGGAATGGGTTTTTGTTGGGCTTCTTGTCGCGGGCGCTCAAAAAGAGAAATGCGCCCGTTTGCGGGGGGCTCACTTTAGTTTTGGACCTGTTTGGCGTATGGGAGGGGATGGGCAGTTGCCCACGCTTGCTCGACAAGAAGCTGTGGCGAACCCGCAGAGTGGAGGCGGCAAACCGTCTGCCGCGTTATACCGGGTCAGCTCTATGGCCTCGGAGACTGGCGTGGCAACCGCCCGTGCGCACCGGATGTTTTGGCCACGGAGAAACCCGGGGAGCTGGCCTTTCGAGCTGGAGGGACGGTTTCCAGGCGGTCCCGCCTTTTGACGGCGCGGGGCACAAGGGCAGAGCTGGTCTATCAAGGTTTCGGGGGAGTTATCCGCATTGCCAAGGCGGTTTTGTCAGCGTCCCAAAGTCGTCAAAGCGGCAGCAAGCAGGCGCACTCCCAACGCTTGGCGAGTTCGGAGGCGGCGGTTGGGGGTGCGGGCGCGCATGGAGTGCAGCGGCCACTCGCCGCTGGGGAAGCTTTCAGAGGCATAGCGGAGCTGCTGGGCAGGGCCGGCCGATGGTCCAGCGCCTGTCTGTGGCCAGCTTGACTGTGATTCAGGCCATGGCCCTCTCATTTCGAACCGGAGCTGGTGTGGATCGTTTTGGGCGGTTTTCCTTCGCTTGTGGCAATGAGGGTTGGTTTCGCTGGCTTCGCCGCCCAGCTTCGCTGAAACACTGACATACGGCGGCCTTGGTTGTGGGCAGTGCTTTCGGCTTGCTGTCGTGGGGCTCGGCTGCGAGAGTGCCGGATCCGTGGCACGGCACCTTGGCAGGCAGGTTTTTGTGGTGGAGCGAACCCCAGTGGGTGAACTGGCCCGGTGGGAAGCGGTGAAGCGCCAAGGGCTCCGGAGAAACGTGTCCGCAGGTACCGTGTTGCGTAAGCTAATGATTCCATGAGCAAGACTACGCCCCATGACCAGCTGCGCCGCCATCTGCTGGTGGCCGCAATCCTGGCCGTGGGTCTGTACGGCTTGGGGTTTTGGTGGATCGAGCACCGGCGTGTTCGCCACGGTCCGTGGGAGGTGGAGTTTCGGCCCGATGCAAGCGCGCACCGGCTCCAGGTGACGATCGTGCAGCCGAAGCTGGGGCTGGGGCCGATCGAGTTGGTGATTCCGTGGCCGCCGCACGAGTCGATGCCGGAGGCCGGGTTCTTTCGATTCGATCAGGCGCGTTCGGTGCCGTTTGTGGTCCCCGGCGGGCGTTGTGTATTTCAGGACTTGTTGTTTTTGCCCGGCACAGTCGTGTTGGAACTGCAGGGGGTTTTGATTGAGATGTTGCCTCGGTGCCTGCGCGTGGGAGATCAGGAGGTTCCATGGGAGCCGCCGCGGCGCATCGAGGTGGAGCCGACCGGAAAGGAGCGGTTTGAAGGGCTGGGAGGGTCCTGAAAGCCGCCCCCTGAAATCAGGGCCACTTCAGCTCCACCCAAATGGGCAGGTGATCAGCGCCTACTGGCGGCCCGAGCTCGAATCGCAGGATCTGCAGATCCGGCGTGACCAGCACATGGTCGATCGGGATGCGGCCCAAGGGTAGGAAAGCCGGTCAGGTTCCACGTCCCGGCGGATGCCGCACGGGGCGCAATCCGCTGGTGCGAACCAACTGACGGAAGGCGGGGCTGGTGGGGGTGACGTTGAGATCGCCGACGACCAGTACGGAGCCGGTCTGGCCCCGGGCCCAAACGGCGATGTGGTGGAGCTGGTCATTGCGCAGGCGGGCGTACTCGGCCGAGGCCGGCGGCAACGGATGGGTGCCGAACAGGTGAAGTTGTCGGCCGGCCTTTTCGACCGTGACGGCCACCGAGGGTACGCCGGCTTCACCCAATACCACGATATCCGCTCTGGCCCAAGGGACTCGGCTCCAGAGGCCGATCCCAAAAGGGTCGGAGCGTGGTGCGGCTTTCAGGAAGGGATAGGTGGTGGTCAGGGGCGCCAACTCCTGCATCCAGCGGTCGTCCACTTCCATGAGCAGCACGACGTCGGGATCGATCTGGCGAATGCAGGCCAGCACGCGATCGGTATGGGGATTGAGGGTGTGGACGTTGATGGAGAGGATACGGAATCCCCGCTGGGCTGGCAATGGCACCGGGGCCAATCCGAGATTGTGCGCATGGAAGATGGGAAGCAGGTTGAGGGCCGCGCCCAAGCCGGCGGCAGCGGCCCAAGCCCTCCGACCTTGCAGCATCCACACGGCACTCATTCCGGCCAGAGCCACCAGCAGGTGAAGCCGCCCATGGGTCAACAATTCTGGAAGCCAGTGCCAGGATCCAGCAAAAGCGACTGCGGTGCTTGCCAGTCCCAGCAGGGTCGCCACCTCCAGCAGGCCGCGGACGCTGAGGATGGGACGGGCTGGGTGTGCGAGGCTGTTTGGATTCATCGCGGCTGCCCTATAGTGTCTCGGCTGCGACAGGCCATGGAAGAGCGTGGTTTGTCCGTCCCCCGACCTCGTTTGGCTGGGGCCGACGGTTCAGGGTGGGGAGGGCCCCCCGGCGTTCCGCCATTCGGGGGTCGTGGCCCAGAGGTTGATGGGCCAGACGGTCCGGCCGAACCGCATGAACCGTACACTACCATCCGCAAAGGTGTAGTTGGAGCCGGTACCACCGCCCTGGCCGGAGCCGGCCCGCCGTCCCCCGGCGTGTCGGCTCTGGTCAAGTTGGGTGATATCTTCGAACCGTTCGTAATCGAGGTACCAGTGGGAAGAGTCGGGTTGTTTCTCGCCCAGGACGCATGTTTCCGAGGGTTCGCGGATGTCGGCTTCGCGGATGGCGTGGCCGTTGCTGGAGACAATCTGGCGCCATTCGCCCGCAGGGTAGAACGACCGGTAGTAATCGTTCCATGCGTTGTAGATGTAGCTGCGAGGCGCAGCGTCAGCGGGCCAGAGGATCGGGTCGGCATTGCCCGTGGCCGGCTCGGCGACGTCCGTGGGGCACCGCAGCAGTTTCAGATCCGGGGCATACGAGTGGAGTCGGTGAGGCCAGCGAACCGGGTGCGTGCGCGGACAATAGCGGCCTTCGTTGTCGTTCACATACATTTGCATGGCCAGACCTAGTTGGCGCAGGTGATTGAGGCAGGCGATACGACGGGCCGATTCCTTGGCGCGACTGAGGGCCGGCAACAGCAGGCTTGCCAGGACGGAAATCACAGCTAAAACCACCAACAATTCGATCAGGGTAAAGCCTTGAGGTGGGCGAGAACCTCCCGTGGACGGCACGCGACGGTTTTCCGCAACCTTCCGCAGGCGACTGGGGAGTGATTCTAAAAAACGCGGGCTCATTGCGTGGCCAATCCCTGACCTGGTGAACCAGAGATTCCGAGGAGCAGCAGCGCTGTCAGCACCGCCGGCGGGATCAAAGCCCCCCGTCCGCCTTCCTTCCGCCGAAAGGCCAACCATGGGGATACGGCCGCCAGCCCAAGCAGGGCCACGAGCACCATTCCCGTCAGGCGAAGGCGGATAGACTGCTCTCCGGGCCCGGGTGCCACCCAAAAAAAGCTGAACGGCTGCGGCTGCACATGTGAGAAAGGAAAGTTGTGTCCACCGGTGACCCTTGGGACCGGGACTCGGATGGGTTTTCACGGTTCTGCCTTTTCGCATTGGGCAACTGCAACAGCAGGCTTTTCCTTCCGACCGGCCGCTTGGGGGGCAAGGGGCTTCGGCTGCCTGCAACCGTTCCGACGCTGGCCTTTGTTCTTCGGTTACACCTCGGAGCGTGCCAAGGCAAGGCGGCACAAGTGCCGTGGCCGACCCGTTTGGGGGCGACGGCGATCCACAGGTCCACGGAGTGTGGCGCTGGCCGTTGTGCCGTGGCCGTTCCCGGTAGTTGGCAAACCAGCAATCCGGGCTACCATGGTTCCGGTGCAGGACATCAAAACACTGACAAGGGCGGAGCTGCAGGCACAACTGGCGGCCTGGGGCGAGCCGGCCTATCGGGCTGATCAGGTCCTGGATTGGCTGTATCGCCGGTGCGTGACCGACTGGTCGGCCATGACCAACATACCGCGCTCGCTGCAGGACCGGTTGCGCGCGCAGTTCTCGCTGCAGACGCTGAGCTGTGTTTGTGTCCAGGGCGCGGCTGACCAGACGCGGAAGTTTCTGTGGCGCCTGGCCGATGGGGCGTTGATCGAGAGCGTCTTGATTCCGGCCAACCCGGCTCTGTACGGTGAGCCGGCGGACCGTCATACCCTTTGTGTGTCCACCCAGGTGGGCTGTGCGTACGGTTGCCGATTCTGCGCCAGCGGATTGGACGGCTGGAAACGGAACCTCGAACCGCACGAAATCGTGGAGCAGGTGCTGGCGGTGGAGCGATGGTATCGGGCCGGGGATGGTGCCGAGCCGCCTCGAGACCGCCTTCGGAGTCGTTTGGTGGACAATCTGGTGATCATGGGCATGGGCGAGCCCTTGGCCAATTATGACAACCTGATGCGGGCCTTGCGCCTGCTGAACGCGCCGTGGGGCGGCGGCATTGGCGCCCGCAAAATTACCATCTCCACCAGTGGTGTGGTTCCTGGGATTCGGCGGCTGGCGGAGGAGCCGGAGCAATTTCGACTGGCCATTTCGTTGCATGGGGTGAGTGACGCGGTCCGGGAGCGGATCATGCCGGTGAACCGGAAGTATCCGTTGGCCGAGCTGACGGCAGCGCTGGCGTATTATCAGGAGCGCAAGGGCCGGATGCTGACCTTTGAGTACATTTTGATTGAGGGGGTGAACGATGGGCTTGATCAGGTGCCGGCATTGGCAGCACTGGCCCGGCGGTTTCACGCCAAAGTCAATCTGATCCCCTACAATCCGGTTCCGGGCCTGGCCTGGAAGCGGCCGGCGCCGCAGGTGTGCGAAGCCTTTTACCGGGCGCTGCGTAGCCAGGGGGTCAGTGTGACGCTGCGTCGGGAGAAGGGGCTGGAGATTGAGGCGGCCTGCGGGCAGTTGCGACTGCGCACGCTGCGGGAGGCGGAGCTGGTCGGGTCCGGGGATGTGCGGGACGGCAGGCCCGGTCCTTGATTGGGAAGCTAGCGGGTGGCGCGACGGGGTGTTTCGACTTGCCCTGCTCAGGCCGAAGGGAGATGTTTTGTGCGATCCGCGCGGAAGGGTGGCTGAGTGGTTTAAGGCACCTGACTCGAAATCAGGCGTAGCCGCAAGGCTACCGTGGGTTCGAATCCCACCCCTTCCGCCATTGTGTATAGGCCTGGATGAGGGGCGACAGAACCGAGGCGCCAGCGGAGAACGGGGGAGGGTCCGTGCCGCGGGTGCGGGCAAGGCGCAGGTCCGGCCATCCCGGCGGAGTCGCCACCCGGGAGGCAGTCGGAATGCTTGTGGGATCCGGGAAGCTGCACGGGATAAAAGGGTCGGGCGACCACTATGGAGCGACCGGGAGGTTTTGTTTGGGGCGCGCTGTGGAGGCAGCCCGGAAGCGGGTAAAGCCGGTGCGAAGGCGCGAAGCTTGAGGGTCGGGTTGGCACGAACCATGAAGTTGCTGGTTTTCGCTCATACGCCTCCGCCGCACCATGGCCAGAGCTACATGGTCCAACTGATGCTGGAGGGATTTGGAGGGGACCGCCGACGACGGCCGCGGCGCGGAGGGGCCCATTCGCTGGGGGTGGAGTGTTATCATGTGAACGCGCGGGTCTCGAAGGATCTGCAGGACATCGGCGAGTTTCGGCCCGGGAAGTTGCTTTTGTTGTTGGGTTACTGCCTGCAGGCGTTGTGGATCCGGTTTCGTTACGGGGTGGAGAACTTTTACTATGTACCGGCGCCGGGTAAGTATTCGGCGCTGTGCCGGGACTGGCTGGTCATGGGCATTTGTCGGCCGTTTTTCAAGCGGGTGATTCTGCATTGGCACGCAGCAGGGCTGGGTCGTTGGCTTGAAACGGTGGCGCGGATGCCGGCGCGGGTGTTGACCTGGCGGGCGTTTCGGGATGCCGACCTTTTTGTGGTGCTGTCGCGGTTCAACCGTGGGGATGTGCAAAAGTTCTGGCCGCGGCGGGTGGCTGTGGTGCCGAATGGAATTCCGGATCCATGCCCGTTTTTCGAGGCGCGCGTGTTACCGCGGCGGCTGGCGCGGTTGGCGGTCCGCCGTGCCCTGGTGTCCGGGCGGCCACCACCGCCCGAGGCGCTGGCTGCGGCGGGCCCCGGGCCGGAGGAGGTGCGCGTGCTGTTTTTGGGGCATTGCCTGCGGGAGAAGGGACTGTTCGACGCGATCGAGGGGGTGGTTCGTTTGCATCGGCAATTGCGGCAGCAAGGCAGCCCTCTAAGGGTTCGACTTTGGGTGGCGGGGAGTTTTCCACGACCCGAGGAGCAAAAGGAGTTTCGGGCATTGCAATCGGATCCGGAAGTTGGGCCTTTGCTGGAGTATCTGGGCTTTGTGAGTGGCGATCGCAAGGAGGCGGCGTTGTGCGAGGCTGATGTGATGTGTTTTCCGACCTACTATCCGGCCGAGAGTTTCGGGCTGGTCATCGTGGAGGCGTTGGCGTTTGGGCTGCCGGTGGTGACGACGCGATACCGCAGCATCGCGGAGGTTTTGCCGCCCGACTACCCCGGGGTGGTGCCGAGTCGGGATCCTGCGGCGGTGGCCGAGGCGTTGGCGTGCCAGATTTGGGCGGAGGACTTCGAGGGTCTGCGGCGACATTTTCTCCAGCAATTCACGTTGGAACGGCATCTCGAATGTTTGGCGGCTGCGCTGCACCGGCTGGAGCAGGACGATCCGGCTGACCGCACCGAGTTTTTTGCTCATCCCGAGCTGTGGCGCGTGGGAACCGGCGTAAGTGGGCGGACTGCGAGGCCTTGAGCTGGAGTCGGTGGTGGCGTTGGGGCGAGAACGGTCGATGGAGGTGCGGTACGGACAGGATCTGCGTCAATCCTCGGGGGCGCGCCAGATCCAATCCGGCGCTGCCCGGTGGGTGGAGCGTCCAAGCTCGGGAGGACGCGGCGGGCGTAAGCCTCCGTCATCTTGGCCATCTTTACCCGTGGCGTAGAGTTGGTAAGCGGTCTCGGAGACTTTTCGGTACCGGAGGGGCTTCCCGGTCATACGGTCGGGCGGCAACGGTCCGTCGGGGGTCAGCTCTTCCAGGGATTCGGGCAGGCGGCCGGTGCGGAGGCTGTGGATTTCGATTCGACAGGCGACACGGGCCAGGTCAACGGCTGTCTGGGTGGCCAGTGTGGTCGAGGGCGAGAACCGGGCGGCGAGAGCCGTAGTCAGGAACGTGTACGGACTGACCTGCCGCTTGGGCCAGCTCTGAAGCATGGCGAGTTTTTCCGGCTGCATCCCGGGTTGTTCGGCTGGCACCACCTTTTGCGCGGCCTCGATTGCGGGGATCACCACCTCGATGTAGTAGCGCACAAGGTTCGCCTTATTTTGGTCCACCCAGCCTGTGGGTAACCACCAGGGCCAGCGCGGCCAATCCGGCCGGGCCGGTTCCCCCAGCACGGCTTTCAGTGGGACACGGCCGGACCGGATTTCGTCCATGGTCTGCAATGCCCAAGCGCATTCGGCGCGGCTGACGCGCGGAAGGTCGTCGAGAAACCGGATCTGCGCCAGTTCCTTCTCCAGTGCGGCCAACTGGGCGGAATTCCATCGACGGTTGAGCGTCCCCTCCCAGACTGGCTGTAGGAGATTGCGACAGCCGCTTTGACTCACCAACAGACTGATCAGAATGGGTTCCTCTTCCAGCGCCCGGACGAGTCGAAATCCCAGTTGCAACTCATGCAGAGCGCTGTCGGCGCGTCCCAGTTGTAGGTGAATGTTGGCTCGAAAGCAGATCAGATCGAAGAGGCGGTGGAAGTGGATCAAATGATGAAGCCGCGCATCGAACCCGCGTTCGTAAGCGATCGGAAATCGGCAGCGCGGTCGACGAGCCGCTTCGGCCAAGGCCGCCAGGGTCTCATCGTAAGCGCGCAGCACTTCGGCGACGATTTCGGCCGGCTTCAGGTTGCGTTGCCGGAGTGCGGCCTGCCACTGTTCGGGCGATTCCACTCCGTGGCGGCGCAACCAGGCTTGGACCCGCGGGGGCAGTTCGTTGGTGAGGTAGTAATCGGCCCATTCGGCTACCGGAAGGCGTTCGCCGTTCCACCAGTCGCCTAGGCTCGGCCGTCGCGGGAAGAAGCCGGCTACCAAATCCAGGTCGAGCAAGCCCTGAAAAAGATTTTCAGGTAGCGGCTCGGAGGGCGGTTGGGTCATGGCCGCGATCACGGGTTGGAACAGTGGTGCCATGGCCAGGTTTTCGGCATCTGGGATGGGCGGGGGAACATGGCTTTGGAGGTCGAGGGCCAGTCCGTGTTCGGCAGCCAGGACCTGGGCACGGCGCCAGGCCAAGTACCCCCGCCAGTTTTCGATGACAAAGGCCAGTCCCAGCAAGGTCAAAACACATGCCTTAGCGAAGAGGAGGGCGCGCAACCGCTTGGGGTGCGCCAGCCATCGCAGGGTGAAGTAGAGCAGAAACCCGGACACGGTTACTGCCAGGCTGGCCAGGACCCACTCGGTTGGCTGGACCATGGCGCGGGGTGGCCGCGGGATGAGTAGGTCTCCGACCCAACCACTCAGCAGAGCTACAGCCAGCGCGGCGGCGACCGCAACAACCCAATCTTTCCAGCCGCGCAGTGGTTTTTGCCCGAGGGAATGGATGATGGAGTTCATGGCCGAAGGGGATGCTCAGGCCCATCGCCCCGGCTGTACGGGGCCCTCGAGATCCCACCTGGTTTGCCGGGGTGGCCACGCTGCCGGCACCGAGGGGGCTTCGGGCAGCAACCAAGGTACGGCCAGCTCGCGCATCAGCTCGGCCGTGCGGCGATTCCGTTCCAACCACACCGGCCAGCGCTCTGACAGCTCGACCCCCGAAGAGGACGGGTCCGGCCGGGCGGGGGTAGGGAGGCTGAATTGCAGGGCCAGCAGAATCATCCAGCAGCCAGCCAAGATTGCCCAGGCCCTGGGGCTGGGCCATAACCATGCCTGCCAAGGGCTCTGGCGGGTCATGGTTACGGTGACGGAACCGGGCTGGCGAGAAGTCGAACTGGCGGCTCGGGCGGTGGAGAGGATCACGTCCCGCCATTGGGGCGGCGGAGCGCGCAACGGCAGCTGGCGGAGCCTGGCTTCGATGTCGTCTTGCGGAGGCATAGCTGGATTAGTTTCGTCCGCTTCGGTCTAGGTTTCGCTCTCAACCCAACGACGCAGACGCGCCCGCAATTTGTCTATTCCATAGCGGTACCGGCTGGCCGCGGTGTTGGGTGAGAGGTCCAGAACTCGAGCGATCTCCTCGAAGGTGAGTCCTTCCCAGAGTTTCAGGTGGACTACAGCCCGTTGTTCCGGCGGCAATTCTCCCAGGGCCTGAGCCGCTTCCTGCCGGAACGCCGCTTCATCAGGATCGGCCGCGGGTGCAAAAGGGATCGAGTCGCGAGCCTCTTGCTCCTGGGCCAAACGGTCGCGAATTGTTTGCCGGTGGTGAAGGCCCATGGCCAGATTGTGGGCGATGCGAAACAGGGCGGCGCGCTCTGACCGGGCCGCAGCCAACAGTTCGGGCTGACGCGCCAGCCGCAGGAATGTCTCCTGCAACAAATCCCGGGCGTCTTCCGGCTGTCGGGTCTGGCTCAGTAGATAGCCGAACAGGGCCTGGGCATGGGCGTCGTAGCAACGGGCCAGTGGATCCTCGCCGTTCATCCCTCATCGGAAGGACGTACTGACCGGTTCGTTTTGTCTAACCTTTTCTGCTCGCTGGGTCTTGGGCCTGGCGGGTCAGGGTTGGTTCCGGACTGTGGGGCATGGCGCTTTTTGCCCTGTTGCAGGTGTCTCTGCTTGCGTGCGGGGGCTGCCGGTCCTGCGGAAGAGCGAGGCAATTTCGGGCAGGGCCCGGTTTTTGGCAGGGTGCAGGGCCGTAAGAATCGGTTGATCAGGGGATTGGGTTTTGGGGGGTGGCGGTGCCCGCACGCCGCAGGGGCCCGAGGCTGAATCGAGCAAGCCGGGCAGCTTGATTTGCGGGCGCCGGAGGTTTGGGGGCGGCACATCGCGTGGCGGTCTCTGCCTGGTGGACACCTTTGGTCCAAACGGGTCCGGCTTGAGGTGGGTCTGGGGGCGCGGTCTCGTGGCTGGGTTCGATCTACGTTGTCAATGGGCCGGTCGCTGCGCCATGTTGCATCGCGTCATGCAGATTCGAGCCGTCCAACCGCATCGGTTTTGCTGGGCACTGCGCGTGTGCCGTAGGTGTAACTGGGCCCTTGGCGTGGTGACTTTCCTGATGCTGTCGGTTGTGCAGTGGGCGGCCCTGGGGGCCGAGCCGGTGCGTCCCTGCCGGGTGGAGGTGGTCGAGGCGGGCAGCGGTTGGCCGGTGCCTTTGGTGGAACTTCGTACCACGCACCAGATGCGCTGGGTGACTGACAATGCCGGTGTGGCTGCGCTGGACGCCCCGGAACTCATGAACCGTGAGGTGTGGCTGGAGGTCCGAAGCCCTGGCTATGGATTGGACCCGGACGGCTTCGGGATGCGCGGGGTGCGGGTTCGACCCGTTCCTGGTGGAGTGGTGAGGATTGAGGTTCGTCGCTTCAGCAGTATCGCACGCCGGCTGGGCCGTATCACGGGCGCCGGGTTGTTCGCGGAAAGTCAGAAATTGGGTGGATTTGCCGAGGAGTCCGAATCCGGTGTGTGGGGTTGCGACAGTGTGCAGATTGCGGCGCATGGAGGGCGTTTGCACTGGGTGTGGGGGGACACCACCTTGCCGGGTTATCCTTTGGGGATTTTTCATGCGACCAGTGCCACTACCCCGTTTGAGCCGGTACCGAGGCCCGTGCCTCCGGTGCGAATTCCGTTTCGTCTGTTTAAGGACGATGCTGGTCGTCCCCGGGCGGTGGCCGAGATGCCAGGCGACGGTCCCACGTGGCTGAGCGGTCTGGTGAGTGTGACCAATCGGGAAGGGCAGGCTCGGTTGGTGGCGGTCTATGCCAAGATCAAGCCTCCGCTGGAGGTCTATCGGTGGGGATTGTGCGTGTGGAACGAGGCCCGTGAGCGGTTCGAATTCCTTCGGGAAGTCTGGACGCGGTCGCCCGACCGACCGGAACCGCCGGCGGTGCCCGAGGGCCATGCCGTGGTCTGGCGGGACGAGGCGGGCCGAAGGTGGCTGCTTTTTGGCAATCCTTTCCCCCGCTTGCGTTGTCCGGCCTCCTTCGAGGCATGGAGCGATCCTGCCCAGTGGGAGGTCGTGCCGACGCCGGCCCGTTGGGTGTCCGCTGCCGATGGTCGCAAAGTGGAGCCGCACAGCGGCTCGATTGCCTGGCATCCCTGGAGGGGGCGTTGGGTCGCGGTGTTCATGGAGCGGTTCGGTCGGCCCTCGGCCTTTGGTGAAGTTTGGTACGCAGAGGCTCCGACGCCGCTTGGGCCCTGGGGACGGGCCGTCAAGCTGCTCAGCCACGAAAACTACACGTTTTACAATCCGCGCATTCATGCCGAGACGTTGCGGGCGGATTCTCCTGTGCTGTTGTTTGAGGGAACCTACAGCCGAGAGTTCGCCGACCGACCCGAGCCCACGCCGCGTTACGATTACAATCAGGTGTTGTATCGACTGGACCTGGATGACCCGGGCTTGGAGCCAGCGCAGAAGCCTTAGTTGGGAATCCAATGGATTGAGCCGTGGGACGCTGAGCCGGCGCGGGTGGTGGGTTGGCGGGGACTCGAACCCCGGACCAACGGCTTAAAAGGCCGCTGCTCTACCGACTGA
>Ga0209809_1001641_pt1 | contig 17574 bp, 14 predicted proteins | sample YNPMSTMetaG_FD_186172 | JGI IMG/M metagenome (GOLD analysis project Ga0209809, IMG submission 186172) | Anoxygenic and chlorotrophic microbial mat microbial communities from Yellowstone National Park, USA - YNP MS-T MetaG (SPAdes) (version 2) ... | reverse complement strand
CTTTAATTTGAAAACTTAAATTTTTTATTATCAAAGAATTTCTTTGAATGGAAGAGTTTAATTTATTAATTTTTTGATTTAAAAGATTAATTTCATTTTGAAGTGTTTTTTTCTTGCTAGATAATTCATTAATTTGGCTTTGATATTGTTTTCCTAAGTCTTCATAATATTTTTGGCAGGCATCTAATCTTTCTTTACAAGCGGCAGTTCCTAATTTATTACAATTTTCATCGAGATTTTGAACAAACTCAGGGCAAATTTTGTTTAAGTCTTCTCCTTCAGCTAAAACCAAAAATGGAATCAAAAATAAAAACAAAGAGATTTTAAATAAATTTCTTTTAAAATTAAAAGAGTTTTTTTTCATAAGGATTTATTTTTCAGTTTTTTCTTTGGTGTTTTCAGCTTCTTGAGAAGATAATGTAGCTTGAGCAGGAGTTGTTTGACTAGAACTTGTTTTCGTTTCAATTTCTTCTTTTTCTTGAGAAATTACATTGGCTACTATTTCTTCTGGATTTTTCAAAATTTTTATTCCCTTAGGCACAATTAAATCTTTAACTAAAATTTTATCGCCAATTTCTTCTAATTTACTTAAATCTACTTTTATTTCTTTTGGCAATAAATTTACAGGTCCTGAAATTTCTATTTCTTGAATTTCTTTAATTAAAACACCACCCCTTTCTTTAACTGCTTTAGATTCTCCTTCAAAAACAATTGGCACATTAACCTTTACTTTACTTTTTTCTCCAGGAAAATAAAAATCAATATGCAAAAAATTTCCGCTAATTGGGTCTTTTTGAAAATCATGAATTAAAACATCAAAAGACTTTTTTAAATCTTCAATTTGTAAATTTACTAATGTACTCTCCCCTACTTCTTTAAAAATTTTTTTAAACTCTTTTTCTTCAACTTTAACTAAAATATTTTCTAATTTTGGTCCATATAAAACTCCAGGAATATAACCTTCCTTTCTAATTTTTTTAAGACTTGTTTTTTTATCTCTTTTTTGGGCTTTTAAGGTTGGCATAGTCTTAATTTATTTTAAGTTAATTTAATTTCATTTTTTATATATTTTGAACTGATAAATTAACTTTGGGCCAGTTTTTAACTTCGTCTTTTAAAATTAATCCTTGTTTAGCCCCTATTTTTTGAATGCAATTACTGGCATTAATTGTTGCTAATTGCAAAGCATATTCTACATCATTTTTTTGAAAAAGTCCAGCCACAAAACCAGAGCCAAAAGCATCACCAGCCCCTGTTTTTTCGACTACTTTTACATTTAAAGTGCCAACTTGATATAAAAATTTATCTTTAATAAGAATGGCTCCTTCTTTTCCTTTAGTAACAAGAATAAATTTTGGCCCTAATTTCTTTAGCTCTTTAATAATCTGTTTTTCATTTGAAAGGTTAACTAATAATTTTGCTTCTTCTAAATTTAGAATTAAAACATCAATGTTTTTTATTAAAGCTTTGAATTTTTTCATTAAAATTTGATCTTTGCTTGGATTGATAGCAATTTTGATATCTTTTTTAAGAGCATTTAAAATAATTTTTTTTGTTAATAATGATGCTCTTTTGTGCAAAGGAGCCAAATAATACCATTTTGCTTTCAAAGCAGATAAAGAAAAATCTCCTTCTCGCCAAAAAGAAGAAGCTCCTTCTTTCATTAAAATTGTTCTTTCGCTCCCAATGGTCAAAATAAATGATTGATTTGTCGGAAAGGTTTTGTCCCTTTTTATAAAATTTGTAAAGATACCATTTCCTTTTAATTCTTGAATAACTTTTTCACCAAAATAATCATTTCCAACTTTACCACAAAATGCCACTTTAAAGCCTTGCTTTGCAAAAGTAAAAGCAGCGTTTGTACCTCCGCCACCACTTTCTGTTAAAATTTCTTCTAAATAAATTTTCTCTCCCAATAATAAACTAAGATAATTTTTTTTCTCTTTTTGGAAAATCTTAAAATCTTCTTCTTTTATTCTTAAAAATGTATCCCAAGTCGCAGAGCCAAAAGTAATAATATCAAACATAATATTTAATATATTTTAGGCAATTTTCTTTTGAAAAACAATTTTTATTTATTTTCTTTAGAGAGCATTAAAATAGTCTTAATAACAGTATCAGGATTTAAAGAAATTGCTTCAATCCCTTCTTTAACTAAAAACTTTGCAAAATCAGGATAATCAGAAGGGGCCTGGCCACAAATACCTACGTATTTATTTCTCCTTTTGCAATTATGAATAATCTCTCTAATCATTTTCTTAACGGCTTCATTATTTTCGTTAGCAATTTTTGTTAAATTTGCATTATCTCTATCAATTCCCATTACTAATTGAGTTAAATCGTTAGAACCAATACTCATACCATCAAAGATATCTAAAAATTTATCAATTAATAGAACATTAGAAGGAATTTCTGCCATTACATAAATTTTTGTTTTAGGCAAATATTTTTGAATGATTTTTTTTACTAATGCTCCCTCTTCTGGTGTCCGGCAAAAAGGCACCATTACACTAATATTATTTAAGCCAAAAGATTCAATTACTCTTTTCATTGCTAAACACTCCATTTCAAAAGCAGCTTGATATCTTTGATCATAATATCTTGAAGCTCCTCTCCAACCTAACATTGGATTTTCTTCTAAAGGTTCAAATAGTTCTCCACCAATTAATTGGCGATATTCGTTGGTTTTAAAGTCAGAAAATCGAACAATTACTTCTTTTGGATAAAAAGCAGCTGCAATTTGAGCAACACCTTCTGCTAATTCATAAATAAAATATTCTTTTTTATCTTTATGCTCTTGCGTTAATTTATCAATTTTTTCAATAATTTCTTTGAGTTTATTTTTTAAAGAAAAAACTGAATTTTTAATAATCCCAGGTATTTTATCTAAATTACCTCTTTTAATTTTTTCGTAATAATAAAGAGCCAAGGGATGAATTTTTATTTTTTCGGCAATAATAAATTCTTCTCTGGCTAAACCTACGCCATCATTTGGTATTAAAGCAGTTTGAAAAGCAATATCTGGTGCTCCAATATTAATACAAATTTTAGTTTTTAAATCAGGAATTTTTTCCAACTGATAAGTTTTTTCTTCAAATGGCACCTTGCCAGAAAATATTCTTCCTTCATTACCAGAAGTACAATCAATTGTCACTTCTTGACCAGTTTTAAGTAATTGAGTAGCATTTTTAGTACCAACAACAGCAGGTATTCCCAATTCTCGAGAAACGATTGCAGCGTGACAAGTTTTCGAGCCTTCATCAGTAATAATTCCAGAAGCTAAAGATAATGCTGATGTCCAATCTGGATCTGTCATTCTAGTTACTAATATCTCGCCCTTTTTTAATTTTGGTAATTCTTTAATGGTTTTAATTACCCTAACCTTTCCATTGCTAATTTTATTACCAATAGCAATTCCAGTAATTAATGGTTTTTCTTTTGTTTTAACTATATATTCTTTATAAAGATTGTAATTTTCTAAAGAATGAACAGTTTCTGGTCTAGCTTGAACAATATAAAGTTTATTTTCTTTGCCATCTTTTGCCCATTCAATATCTTGAGGAGTCCAACGATTATTTTTTTTGCTATAATGTTCTTCAATTAAAATCCCCCATTTTGCTAAAGTTAAAATTTCATCATCTCTTAAACAGAATTTATTTTGATCTTTTTTATTTACCTTTACCTCTTTAATGCCGCCTTTTTTATCATAAACATACTTTAAAAATTTCCTACCTAAATTTTTTCTAATAATTGCCTGATACCCTTTCTCTAATGTTTTTTTGAAAACAAAAAATTCGTCAGGAATAATTTTTCCTTTCACAATTAACTCCCCTAACCCATAGATACCATTAATAACAATAAGATCTTTAAAACCAGATTCTGTTTCTAAAGTAAACATTACCCCAGCAGCTCCTAAATCAGAACGAACCATTTTTTGAACCCCGGTTGAAATGGCTACTTTCATATGCTCAAAACCCTTTTCAAGTCGATAATTAATAGCTCTATCTAAAAATAATGAGGCATAGCTTTTTTTAACTGCTTTTAAAACCTCATTCTTCCCTCTAATGTTTAAATAGGTTTCGTGTATACCAGCAAAAGAAGCACTTGGTAAATCTTCTGCTGTAGCTGAAGATCTCACGGCTACATCTAAATTTTCTACTTTATATTCTTTTGATAATTCAGAATAAGCAGCTATGATTTCTTTTTCTAAATCTTCAGGTAGAGGTGTTTTTAATATTAGTTCTCTAATCTGTTTACTAATTTTTTGAAGATTTTTGATATCTTTAGGATCTATTTTTTTTAATAAATCACTAATTGTATTTTTAATGCCGTTTTTTTCTAAAAAATAAAAATAAGCTTGAGCTGTGATTGCAAAACCTTTTGGTATATTAATACCTTTGGGAGTAAGATAGCGATACATTTCTCCTAAGGAACCATTTTTTCCCCCAACTAAAGGAACATCTTTGATTGAAATTTCATCAAACCACAAAATAAAATTTTTCTTTGACATATAATTTTTATTCTTTATTAGCTTTTTCTCTTTCAATTGCTTCTTTAATTATTTCTTCTGCCTTTTCATTACTTAAAAATTCTTTTAATTTTACCCATTTACCAGGTTCTAATGTTTTATAATTTTCAAAAAAGTTTTTAATTTCTTTTTTTGTGTGTTCTGGTAAATCGTTTACATTTTGAATATTGGCAAACCTTGGATCAATTTTTTCAACCGGAACAGCTAAAATTTTATTATCAATACCTTCTTCATCTTCCATTTCTAAAACACCAATTGTTCTAGCTTTAACAATACAGCCTGGAAAAGTTGGATAAGTTGCTAATAAAACTACATCTAAAGGATCACCATCTTCTCCTCTTGTGTTTAATATAAAACCATATTCAAAAGGAAAATACATAGGCCCATATAATGTTCTGTCTAATTTAATTGCTTTTAGTTCTTCATCAAATTCAAATTTTTGTTTTGAAAATTTTGGTATTTCGACAAAAATTTTTATTTCCATAATTTTAATTTAAAATTATTAATGACCTTTTATTTTTTAAAATAAGTTAAAGATTTCATAACTAGTGCTGCCATTTCTGGTTCTTGAAAATTTAAAATTTTATTTCTTTCAAAAATTTTTTCTGCCCTCTTATTAATTTGACCTCCAACAAAACAGCAAACAATTGCCTTTTCTGGATATTCTTTTTTTAATTCTAAAACTATTTTAGCATTTTTATCTGGCTTTGTCATCACTTGAACTGATTGAGCAACAATAACACCAGAAATATTTTTTTGCTCTAAAAGAGATTTTAGAGCAATATAATAACTTTTTTCAGTAGCATCACCAACAATATCAACTGGATTTTTCTTTGACCAATTTTTATTAACTAATAAAGATTTATCTATTTTAGAAATTGTTTCTTTAGAAATTTTTGCTAAATTAAGACCATATTTTTCGCAAGAATCAGTTAATAAAATTCCAAGACCGCCACCATTTGTTAAAATGGCAATTTCATTTTTAATTTTAGGTTCCAAAGTTAAAGCTTTGGAAACATTCATTAGTTCAGTTAGATTATTGACTTCAAAAATGCCTGCTTTTTTAAAAGCAATTGAATATAAAATACTATCTGTAGTTAAAGAACCTGTGTGGCTTTGAACTGCTTTTTGGGTTATTTTGCCCCTACCTCCTTTTAATATTATAATAGGCTTTCTCTTTGAAATTTCTTTTGCAACTTTTATAAATTCGCTACCTTCTTTTAAAGATTCTAAATAGATTGTAACAACTTTAGTTTCAGAATCTTCTTTTGCATATTCCAAAAAATCAATTAACTTTAAATCGGCTTCATTACCATAAGAAATAACTAATGAAAAACCAAAATTTTCAGTTAAAGATTTATCGACTAAAGAATCAATGATAGCTCCAGATTGAGAAATTAAAGCAATTTCTCCTTTTTGTGGCGTTAAAGGAGCAAAAGAAGCATTTAATTTTTGAGATGGTCTAATAATTCCTAAACAATTTGGCCCAATTAATCTTACACCTCCTTTTTTTAATATTGCTAAAACTTCATCTTGAAGTTTTTTACCTTTTTCTCCTATTTCAGCAAAACCTGCTGAGATAATGATAACTCCTTTAACTTTCTTTTGAGCACAATCTTTCGCTACTTGAGGCACAATCTTAGCTGGAACAGCAATAATTGCTAAATCAATTGGTTTTTGAATATCTTGAATATTCTTAAATGTTTTAATTCCAAAAACTTTTTTTCTATAAGGATTAATAAAATAAATTTCTCTTTTTTCTTTCCCTTCTAATAAATTTCTACATATTCCAGCCCCAACAGAATCTTTTCTGTCTGTTGCTCCAATTAAAGCAACTGATTTTGGATTAAAAAACATTTCAAACATAAAATTTTGGATCAACAATAATTTGAGAATTTTTTGAAACAAAAACAGGATTTAAATCGATTTCTTTAATTTTTGCGTTTTCTTTCATTAGTTTTAAAAGCTTTTGAGAAAAAATACAAAGGCTTTTAATATCAACTTTTTCTTGGCCTCGATAACCTTCTAAAATTTTATAACCTTTTAAAGATTTTATCATTGTTTCAATTTCTTTATTTTTTAAAGGATAAATACCAATAGCAATATCTTTTAAAACTTCTACAAAAATACCCCCTAATCCCAATAATAATAAAATTCCAAAAACAGGATCTCTTTTTAATCCAAAAAACATTTCTATCCCTTTTGCCTTTTCTTGAACTAAAATTCCTTCTAAATTTGGATATTGACTCTTAATTTTTAAAAACCAATTTTCAAGTTCTTTTTCATTTTTTATATCTAAATTTACTAATCCTTTATCAACTTTGTGAAAAATATCTTTGCTTATTCCTTTTGCTACTAATGGAAACTGAAAACTTTTTGGAACTTTTATTTCTTTTGATACCAAAGGTATAAAAAGAGTTTTAACAATTTCTAAATTGTATTTTTTTAAAAGTTTTTCAGTTTCTTTAAAATCTAAAATCTCCATATCTTTTATTTTATACCAAACATAGAAAAAATAAAGACCCGCCTCCACGGCGGGTCGCCGAAGTGGCGACCAAAGATAAAAACCAAAGATTAAAAACCAAAAATCAAAAACAAAAATGAAAAATGAAAAGATAAAAAGAATTATCTGAATTATTCTGCCATCTCCCTTTAATTTTTATATCTTTAATCTATGTTTTTGGTCTTTGGTCTTTGATTTTTGATTTATTTATTGCCAATCGTGATATTCGTGTTCAAATTCGTGAGTATTCGCGAGTTTAAAAATTGAAAATTATTGTTACTTACCCAGTGTTGCTTACCCATGTTGCTTACCCAGGTTAAGCAACAGGGCCCGTTGCTTACCCAGGAGAAGCAATGGCCCCGCCTCTACGGGGGGTAAAAGAAAGAAATTCTTTAGATTTTATGGTCGCCTCGTCGGCGACCCGCCATTGAGAGGCGGAGCTTATTGCTTACCCTTGCTTACCCAGGTTAAGCAACAGGGCCCGTTGCTTAACCAGGTTGCTTACCCAGGGTAAGCAATACATAGGTCAGACCTAAATAAACCCGCCTCGTCGGCGGGTCGCCGAAGTGGAGACCTCGTCGGCGGGTAAAATAAATTCGTGATATTCGTGTCCAAATTCGTGGAAATTCGCGATATCAAAAATTCGTGAAAATTCGTGCTCATTATTCGTGCATATTCGCGAGCTTAGAAATTCGTGCAAATTCGCAATTTATATTAGCGAGATTTAAAAACTTACTTAGATAAAAGCTTTCCTACATATTCTGCAAATTCGGCTAATCTGCAAGAATAGGCATATTCGTTGTCGTACCAAGCAATAATTTTGACAACATTTTCAATAACTTGAGTTAGATTTGAATCAACAACAGCTGAAAAGGTATTGCCGATATAATCAGAAGAAACAAGTTCAGCATCTTCAACTCCTAAAATTCCTTTTAATTTTCCATCTTTAGAGGCTTTTCTGAATATATAATTCACCTCTTCTTTATTGGTTTTTTTCTCAACATTGCAAACTAAATCTAAAATTGAAGCATCTGGGGTTGGCACTCTATAAGCTAAACCATCTAATTTTCCTTTTAATTCTGGGAAAATTTTTCCAATTGTTTTAGCAGCACCAGTTGAAGTTGGAATAATATTTAAAGCAGCTGCTCTGGCTCTTCTCAGATCTTTATGAGGTAAGTCTAAAATTCTTTGATCATTAGTATAAGAATGCACAGTGCTAAAGAAACCATTTTTTATTACAAAATTTTCATGTAAAACTTTTACAACTGGAGCCAAACAATTGGTTGTGCAAGAACCCATATCAAGAATATCATATTTTGATAAATCTAAAGTGTCTTCGTTAACCCCAAGAACAAAAGATGGAATTTTGTCAGGATCTTTAGAGGGAGCCGAAATAATTACTTTTTTAGCACCGGCTTTTAAATGTTTTTGAGCACCTTCATAATTTGTAAATATACCTGTACATTCTAAAACTATATCAACTTTTAATTCTTTCCAAGGTAATTTTTCAGGATCAGTTTCAGAAAAAACTTGAATTTCGTTTCCATTTATTGAAATTGATTTTTCCGCAAATTTAACTGGACTTTTATAGATGCCAAAAACACTATCATATTTTAAAAGATGAGCCAGGGTTTTTGAATCAGTTAAATCATTAATTGCTACCACTTTTAATTCTGGGTGAAAACCCAAAATTCTTTTTAAAACTGGCCTGCCAATTCGGCCAAAGCCATTGATAGCAATTTTGATCATAATATTATTTGTTAATTTATATTTAAAATTTTAGAGATTTTTTCCTTGTCAAAGCCTATGATTATCTCGTTATCAATTTCAACTACAGGCACTCCATATTGGTGAGTTTTTTCAACAATATAGTTCAAGGCATTTTCGTTTTGAGAAACATCAATTTCTGTAAAATCAATATTATGTTCTTTTAAAAATTCTTTTAAGGCAAAACAATAAGGACAACCAGGCGCTGTATAAACTTTAACTTCCATATTTTATGGAACTTTTGTTATTAAATCTTGAACTTTACTACAAACTGCTTCTGGTTTACCATTTGTTAGTTTACAAATAATTGCTCTTAAATTATTTTTTTCTTCATCTTTGGTGCCGCCTTCACCTGATCCAACTCGATAATATCTGCAACCTAAAACTATAGTTGGTACTCCTCCATCAGAATATTTTTGAAATACTTTTTCATCGTTGCCAAAAGAATCCATATTGTTGTGAAAAGAAATATAATCTTTGAATTCCTTTGCTACTTCCTCAATTAAAGGGTGTTCCCAACGACAATGCGGACAACCACTTGAACCAAAGAAATAAATAATTGGCTTATCATTTTCTTTACAGATTTCATCATTAGTAACACTAAAATAGCCAATTGTTGTTTTTTCACTTTTGGCCTTATTTGATTCTTCGTTATTATTATTTGTGTTTGTTGATTCAGAATCTTTTGTCAAAACTTGTTTTTCATCTAAGGAAATTGCTTGAGGAAATAATAATTTTCCGTCTTTAGTTGTGTAAACATCAAATTTTTGACCTTGAATGCTAATAGCAAATTTATAAAGATTTTTTTCTTCGGTTACATTACCATCAAGACTGGCTTGGACATTACCTTGTAATAACTTGCTATTAATAAATTTTAAGGCTAAATTTGCCGCTTCTTGAGGTGGCAAAAAAGCCTCTTTAGTTTTTTTCAATAATCGGCATTGGTTTTCAGGAGCAATAAATTGAGTATAAACTAAAAGCCCCAAAGAAACCAATAAAAGTGCCGAAAAAACTATTAAAACAATATTCTTTTTATCCATAATTTTATTTATTTTTAGACCTTTTAAAAATAACAATTATTTTAGCATTATATAAAAATTAAATTAAAATATCAAGTGAGCCAAAGCTGGTTTAAAAAATTTTTAAGCTATCAATATTTTTTCGATAATTCTAAAATTCTTTCTAAAATTTGATTGCCATTTAAAAGCCCCAATTTTCCTTTTTGACAATTTTTTTCTGAAAATTTTTCTATTTTATTTTGAAAATTTTTATCTGAAAAATATACAAAAACTGGTACTGGGTCTGGAGTATGCTGGCCAATCTTGCAAGGAGTTGTATGGTCAGCAGTTAAAATTATTATTGTATTTTTTAATCCTTTTAATATTTTTAATTCTTTGTCAATTTTTTCTATAAATTCTTTCTTTTCTAAAAATTTGCCATCGTGAGAAAATTCATCAACTGCTTTAATGTGTAAATAACAAAAATTATATTTTGATAAACTTTGAGCTGCTTTTTGAAATTTTCCTTTTAAGTTTGTATTTTCATCGCCAGTAGCCCCTTTAACTTTTATTTCTCGCATTCCTAAGGTTTTGGCAATACCTTTATATAAGAAGCCACCAGCTATAAAACAAGGTTTTAACTTCCATTTTTTGTTAAAACTTTGAATTTTTCTTAATTTTCCTGGCGTTCTGATTAAAAGATAATTTGCTGGCAATAGATTTCTTTTTAACCTTTTTTGGTTAAAAGGATGGGACATTAAAATTTTATGAGTCAAAGATAAATATTCATTTAAAACTTTGGCAGTAAAATTAGCTTCTTTGGAATTTTTTAAGGGTTTAATTTCTAAAGGTTTAACTCCAGCTTTTTGAGGATCATTCTCTGAAACCATTTCTGATAAATTTTTGCCTCTTAAAACTAAACCAGCTCTGTGCTCTAAACCATTACCTAAAATAAATTTTATATTTTTAATTTTTATTCCTTGAATTGCTTTAACCAATGGTTCTTTATATTTAATTCTTCCTGCTCTTCTATCTAAAATAATTAAATTATCATCAACACTGGCAAAATTAACTCTAAAGGCAACATCACCTTTTTTTAATTTAAGTCCAGAAGCAACTGCCTCAAATACTCCCCTACCAATATAATTTTTATTTAAGCTATAACCAAACAAAGATAAGTGAGCATCATTCGAACTTGGAAAACTACCTTTATAAATTGGTTTTATTAAACCTGTGAGCCCTTGGCTGGCAAAAAAATCCATATTAGGAGTTTTAGCAGCTTCTAAGGGAGTTTTATTATCTAATTCTGGGATTTTTCTATCCCCTAAGCCATCAATTACAATAAACAAAATTTTTGGTTTTGTCATAATTTTGGTATTGCTTACCCTGGGTAAGCAATAAGCTCCGCCTTTCAATGGCGGGTCGCCGACGAGGCGACCATCTGTTGCTTAACCTGGGTAAGCAACAACCCTAAAGCCGGATTTTGGGATTGGGTTTTGTTGCTTCTCCTGTTGCTTAACCTGGGTAAGCAACAATAATTTTCAATTTTCAATTTTCAAATAAACTAATTCACACTAATTTGGGCACGAATATCGCGAATGGTAATAAACAAATTAAAAATCAAAGACCAAAGACCAAAAACTCGCCCCTACGGCGAGTCGCCGAAGTGGCGACACCGCCGAAGAGGCGGGACTGTTGCTTCTCCTGGGTAAGCAATAGACTCTGTTGCTTAACCTGGGTAAGCAATAGGCTCATAAAATCTAGCGAATTTCGGTTTGTTGCTTCTCCTGGGTAAGCAACAAAAAAATTATTCAATTTTGTGCCAAATTGAAAAATTGGGCAAAAAATCTTTTATTCATACGGCTTTTTTCTCTCACTTTTTCGGGGACTGTCCCCAGTTGTTTCCTTTTCAATTTTTAAGAGCCGGTTGTATTTAGCTACTCTTTCTCCTCTGGCTGGAGCGCCAGTTTTAATATAATTTGCACCAATACCAACTGCAAAATCAGCAATGAAATCATCATTAGTTTCACCCGAGCGATGAGAAACAATTATTTTCCAACCAAAACTTTTTGCTAATTTTACTGCCTCAAAAGCTTCAGTTAGAGTACCAATTTGGTTTAATTTTATAATAATTCCATTACAAAGCTCTCTTTTGGCTGCTAATTTAACTCTTTCTGGATTAGTAACTGTTAAATCGTCGGCTACAATGGTCAGATTTTTATAAAGAGAGTTGAAAGTTAAATAAAAATTTCTCCAGGCAGAAAAATCATTTTCTGCAAAAGGATCTTCTAATAAAGCAATTGGATATTTTTTTAATAAACTTAAATAAAAATTAATCATTTCTTTAACATTTCTTTCTTTTTTTTCAAAAAAATATTTTTTATTCTTAAAAAATTGAGTGGCAGCACAATCTAAACCTATATTTACTTTTTTTTCATAGTTTAATTTTTTAATTGTATTTTCTAAAATGCTCAGAGCAATTTTAGCTTTTGATATTTTTGGAGCAAAACCTCCTTCGTCACCAATATTTTTCGCTTCTTTGCTAAATTTTTCAATTAACTCTTCTTTTAGTTTATGATAAATTTGAACTCCGATATCTAAATTTTCTGAAAAATCTTCAGTATTTGGGATTATCATAAATTCTTGAATATCCAAATTGTTTCCAGCATGAACACCGCCATTAATTATATTAAAACAAGGCTTTGGTAAAATGTAATTTTGAGGCAATTCTTTGTCAAAAATTTTGGCAATGTGAGCAAAAAGTGGCAAATTTTCAGCTTTAGCTTGGGCTCTAGAAAATGCCATTGAAATTGCCAAAATTGAGTTAGCGCCAAGTTTTGATTTATCTTTGGTGCCGTCTAATTTAATTAAAAAATTATCAATTTCATCTTGGGAATTGAAAGATTTTTTTTCTAACTTTGGCTTCAAAAAATTATTGATATTTAAAATAGCTTTATTTGCATCAATAGCTTTGGCTTCAAATTTTCCTTTAGAAGCTCCAGCTGGCACAGAAGAAATGAAAGTTCCATCTTTGGTTTCTAACTCTAACTCAATTGTCCAATTAGCCCTTGAATCTAAAATTTTTCTAGCAAAAATTTTTTTTATTTGAACTTTTGGCATAAATCTATTTTATTCTAAGAGATTTTAAATATTCATAAGCTGATAAAGCAGCCACTGCCCCTTCGCCAGCAGCAATAATAATTTGTTTATATTTTCCAGCATTAACATCGCCAGCAGCAAAAATTCCAGGGACAGATGTTTGAAAATTTCTTGGATTAACTTTTATTTCTTTAGCCCGGTTAAATTTGCATAATTTTTTTAAAAAACTCGTTGCTGCAATTACCCCAATTTGAATAAAAACACCAGAGCAAGGCATTTGATAAGTTTTTTTATTTAATAAATCTTCAAAAATAACAGCCTGGACTTTTTCACCTCCAATTATTTTCTTTAACTCTGTGTTTAGGTGAGTTTCAATTTTTGGATTCTTCTTAACTTCTTCTTGTAATACCTCATCAGCTCTAAATGTATTGCTTTTCTCAAATAAATAAACTTTTTTTGCGTATTTTGCTAATTCCAAAGCAGCTTGAAATCCTGAATTTCCACCACCTATAACCACTACTTGTTTATCTTTAAAAAATGGAGCATCACAAATTGGGCAATAACTTACGCCCTTTCCTAAAAATTCTTTTTCGCCTTCAATACCCAATTTTCGATATTCTCCACCAGTAGCAACAATTAAAGTTTTAGCAAAAAAACTTTTTTTATTAAAAGTTATTACTTGAAAAACTTTGTCTTTTTTTCTAACTTCAGTTACCACTTCACCTTCTAAAATCTCAATTTCAAATTTTTTTAAGTGTTCTTTAAATTTTTGCATCAATTCAGGACCAGTAATATTAGGCAATCCAGGATAATTATCAATTAAACCAGTTTTAGCCACTTGGCCTAAAAAATCTCTTGTAATTAAAAGAGTTAAAACTCTCTTTCTGGCTAAATAAATTCCAGCTGTAATTCCAGCTGGACCACCACCAATGATGATGGTATCATAAATTTTCTTTGGGATTATCTTTTCCATATTAAATTATTAAATTTTATTTTTAAAGCGCTTCTTTGATAACTTGAGGGATAGATTCTATTAAATTTGTCGCCAAAAGTGAAACTCCATATTTTTCAGAAGCAATTTCCCCTGCTCTACCATTAATATAGGCAGCAGCTTGAGCTGCTAATAAAGGGTCAATACCTTGAGCTAATAAGCTGCCTAAAATTCCAGCCAAAGTATCACCTGTGCCGCCCTTTGTTAAATAAGGACTACCAGTTTCGTTAATAAAAACATCTGTTCCCTGGGAAATAATATCATATTGGCCCTTCAAAAGAATTATAGTTTCTAGTCTTTTCGCTTCTTCTTGAACAATTTTTATTCTATCTTCTAATTTCAAATCAATTACTTTTTTGCCAGTCAAAATAAAAAACTCGTATAAATGAGGAGTAACCACAATTTTCTTGCCTTTTAGTACTTCAGGTTTTTTCACAACAGCATGAATTGCATCAGCATCAATGACCATTGGCACATCGGTATTTTCAATTAATTTTAAAATAACTTCTTTTGTTTCTTCTGATCTTCCAGCTCCTCCTCCAACAACGATTGCAGTTTTTCCATGAGCAACTTGCTTTGCCCCTTCAATTCTAGTTAATAAAATTGGTAAATCTTTTTTTCTAATAATATCACCTGGCAAAGGATAAGAAGCAATATCAGGTGTGAAAGAAGCAATAATATCAGCCGCCCTTTTTGGAGCTAAAATATGAACCATATCAACTCCTGCTTTAAAGGCAGCTAAAGCCGAAAGAGCCGGAGAACCAGTATAAAATTGGCCACCGCCGATAACGACTAATAAGCCATAATCATATTTATGGGCTTCTGGAGGTCTTTGAGGATAAATTTCTTTTAAAATTTCTTTTTTAACAATATTCATAAATTTAAAGCTTTAATTTTTTGATAAATTCTTTTAGTTGGGGTCCATATTTTTCATCTTTTAGAGTTAAATATAAATTTGATTTCATCCAGTCTTCAATTTTACCACATTCAATCCAATCGCCATCAAATTCATAGCCATAAACAATTTTACCATCTTTTAACATTAAATTAAGAGCTTCTGCAACTTTAATCTCGCCTTTTTCATTGGGTTTAGTTTTATTTAAATAATCAAAAATTTCTGGAGAAAATATATATCTGCCAACAATGGCTAAATTTGAGGGTGCTTTATCTTTTGGTTTTTCAACTACTTTTTTAATTTTGTAAATTTTTCTGGCAATCAATTCAGCTTCAACAACTCCATAATTTTTTAATTTGTCTTCTTCTATTCTTTTTAAACCAATTACTGGCCTTTGAGAAGTTTTAAAAATGTTTAGTAATTGTTCTAAAACTGGTACTTTACTTTCAAAAATGTCGTCTGAGAACAAAACTGCAAAATTTTCACCGTCTATCTTTTTTTCGGCTTTTAAAACAGCATCACCATCTCCCTGAGGAATTTCTTGCAAAACAGAATTAATTTTTATTTTTAAAAATGGTTCTTGGGATTCTTTCAATCTTTCTAACAATTCTTTATTACCATTTTTATTTAAAATATTTTCTAATTCTTGGTTTCTTTGAAAATATTCTAAAATTGCCTTTTTCTTGTTGTTAATAACAAAAATTATTTCTTCAATATTCGAATCAACCGCTTCTTTAGCAACATAAGAAATCATTGGTTTGTTAACAAGAGGAAATAATTCTTTTGGTACCACTTTTGACATTGGCAAAAACCTGGTGCTTAAACCAGCAGCAGTAATAATTGCTTTTCTAACTTCAGCCATATATTTAAATATATTTTTTAATTATTACTTATTTTTTTCGGTGCTCGTAGCCTCGGTTGAAGCTGGAGTGCTTGCAGCTCCTTTAATTTCTTCAATTCTGGCTTTGACTTCTTGATTATCAGGATTCAATTGTTGAACTCTTTCTAAAGCCCTTAAAGCATTATCTTTGTCTCCTTTTTTAAAGTAAGAAAGACCTAAAAGATAAAGTGAGTTAGAATGATTTGGGAAATAGATTAATCCTGCTTGAAATTCTTGAATTGCTCGATCATAATCTTTTTCATTATAATAAATTCTACCTAAATTAAAATGGGCTTCAACATCGCTCGGATTGACTTCAACGATTTTTTGAAGTTTTTCTTTAGCAGCCCCAATATTATTATCGGCTTCATCTAATAAAGCTAATTGGAACAAAGCCGGTGGATAGTTTTCTTTAACACTTAATGCTCTTTCAAAAGTTGCTTTTGCACCTTCTTTATCATTTTGGACAATTTTTATTTTGCCTAATTCAACAATAATTAAAGGATTATTTGGATCTAATTCGGCTTCTTTTTCAAATGCTTTTTGAGCCCAAATATCAGCCCCTTTAACCAAAGGTTGAATATCTCTGTAAATTATGCCCAAGTTTTCCCAAGTTAAAAGATTATTAGGTTCTCTTTGAGTAGCTATCTTTCCTTCATCAATTGCATTTTGAGTATATAAAGTAAGATTTTGCTGATTAATTTCATTTTCTGGCTTTTGAACCTCTTGCAAAATTTTCTGATAATAATACTGAGATAAAGCTAAATGATAAGTTGCCCTTTGATCGCCAAGTTGGGCCGCTTTTTCTAATCTTTTAATGTTAGCATCAAGATTTTTGAGAGCTTTTGCATAATTTAAATCGGCTAAATATAATTTACCCAAAGTATAAGAGAAAATTAAAATTATAAAAATAAAAACCCAGTAGATTGAACTGACTACTAAACCAAATTCTGGCATTTCTTTAAAAGAAATAACCTTTTCCTTTCTATCTTCTTTAATGACTTCCAAAGCAGAAATTAAAAACCAAAAAGTAAAGGCTAAAACTGTATTTTGATAGTAGAAAAATTGTAATACTAAAGTAACAACTATTGCTAAACCTAATGATAATTTGAGATAATTTTTTGTTTCATCAGTTTGATTCTTTCTTAAAGAAAAAGAAAGAATTGCCAAAATTAATAACAAATAGGAAAAGCCGCCAATAATTCCAGTTGTAGAAATTAGTTCTAAAATATGGCTTGCTCCCCTATCAAATCTAATATTCCAATAATTAGTTTGCAAATATGATTTTGGTTTAAACCTTGAAAAACTATAGAGAAAATTTCCCAAGCCTGAACCAAAAAGCGGATTTTCGTTTATACCTCTCAAGGCAATATCAAAATTTGTTTTTTGATCCAATAAAAATTCTTGAGGGACAGTAAAATTTCTTTTCCACAATTCATTATAAAGCAGATTTTTACCTTGGAAATTCAAGAAAAACAAAATAGCGCAAAGCATTGTTAAAATAACCGTTGGCGAAAGCTTATTAACTTCAGCTCCAAATAATCTTTTTTTAATTGAAATAATTAAAAATAATAACAAAGATAAAAAGATGACTAAATATGCAAAATTAAAGTTAATTATGAATAAAAGACCAAAATCTAAAAAGGCTAATAGTCCCAAAGCAAATAAATGAATTCTTTTCTTTGCAAAAGCTAAAGTAGTTACTGCTAAAATCAAAACTATGCTTAGAAAAGCTGACAAACCAAAATAAGAGCCAGAGACAGGATTTAAAACAATGCCACTAAGACTTTGAACAATTTTTTGAGTAATATTTTGAGGAATTACATTCCATAAAATTAAAAGCGAGAAATAAGATATAATAACAACCAAGAAAGAAGAAGCAAAAAATATTTTTAACAAACTTGATAACTTAA
>Ga0209809_1001640_pt1 | contig 17590 bp, 11 predicted proteins | sample YNPMSTMetaG_FD_186172 | JGI IMG/M metagenome (GOLD analysis project Ga0209809, IMG submission 186172) | Anoxygenic and chlorotrophic microbial mat microbial communities from Yellowstone National Park, USA - YNP MS-T MetaG (SPAdes) (version 2) ... | reverse complement strand
TCGTCCAAACTTCTCCCAATCACTATGAAGTCCATCATTTGTATTCCACAGAAAATCTATCATCCAGATATCAAAGAACTTCCTTATTGTGTCAAGGTTTATTTCGTTAGCACCTGTCTTTCTCAGGATATAACTAGTATGATAGTTTATACTGTATTCGGTATGTGCCATCCTAGGGGTTTCTTTTAGATATATGGTATCTAACGCTATCTCTCTACTCATAGAAGTGTATAACCTCCGTCTATAACTAATACCTGTCCGGTCATAAAACTGGAGGCATCAGACGCAAGATAAACCACTGCCCCAGTTAATTCCTCTGGCTCACCCGGTCTTTTCATAGGCGTTGGCTCAAGCCAAAGTCTACGATACTCTTCCTTTTCGAAAAATGGAGCAGTCATAGCTGTCTTCATATAACCTGGAGCTATGGCATTTACATTGATATTATACTTAGCCCATTCAACGGCAAGTGATTTTGTAAGCATAATAACACCAGCCTTAGATGCATTATAGGCAACCTGCGGTTGTGGATAGTTTACTATGAGACCAGACATAGAGGCGATATTTATAATCTTACCCTGCTTACGCTCTATCATATGTCTTCCGACAGCCTGAGAACATAAGAATACACCTGTGAGATTTACAGCTATCACATCATCCCAATCCTTCTTACTCATAAGTTCCGCCGGGGCATGTCTTACAATACCGGCATTATTCACCAGGATATCTATATGGCTGAAGTCAGCTACTACCTCTTCCACCATACGCCTTACATCTTCTTCTCTGGTAACATCTGCCTGAATTGCTATGAACCTCCTCCCTACTTTTTTAGAAAATTCCTCTGCAGTCTTTCTAGCCAGGTCTATATTAATATCAACAATGGCAACATTAGCTCCAGCTTCTCCTAAGGCTTGAGCCATAGCCTTTCCCAAACCCTGGGCAGAACCAGTAACGATAGCATTCTTACCATCTAATCTAAAGAGGTCTAATACACTCATAGGTTAATCCCTAATCGAATGGTCTAAATGAATCTAGAGCGGTTATATCTCCCTCAAATTCCAGGACTATTACAGTATCTAATGGGTCTGGTGCCTTTTCAGGTAGTCCAGAGAATATTATACGCTCACCCTTTATGGTGAAGTTCACCTCTTCTTTAGTCTCAAGGAAGTATGCCTTCTTTACATCTATCTTACATGGAGCTAGGGCAAACTCTTCATTCCAGTAAAACACATGGATATAGAGCTTATTGTCTTTTAAAGTAGTCACTCCATGTGGGAATCCAACCTTTGTCCTAACTGTCCCGTAGATACTCTCCCCATTCTTCTCCATCCACTTTCCAACCTCTTCCAGTATCTTAACTGATTCCTCTGGAATAGTCCCATCTGGTTTCGGACCAACATTCAGAAGATAATTTCCTCCCCCAGAGGCACATCTGGCAAGATTCCAGATAACTACCTGAGGAGGCTTCCAGTTGTTATCACCCTTGCAATAACCCCAATGGTCGTTCAGAGTCATACAGGACTCCCAATCTCTTGCAGGGGCATTGGGGGCAGGAAAATGGCCAGGGATATACTGTTCTGGAGTATCAAAGTCTTCCGGTAACTGGCTCCTGTTATTTATAATTATATCCGGTTGATGTCTTCTGACCATTTCATTTAACTTCTGTGACTGCCAGTCTTCCGCAGTATATGGCCAGCCTCCATCATACCAGAGGATATCAATCTTTCCATAGTTTGTCATAAGCTCTTCCACCTGAGTATGAATATAATCTACAAGTTTCTTCCATCCTTCTGGATCATTCTTAGGCCCTTTAAAGTAAGCATCATACCTCCAGTCAAGTAGAGAATAATAGAAACCAATCCTCATATTATGCTTTCTGCAGGCTTCTACATATTCCTTTATGAGATCACGTCTGGCAGAACTCTTAGGTGCTGTAAAATCGCTCACCTTACTGTCAAATAGAGAGAATCCGTCATGGTGTCTTGTGGTCAGAACCATATACTTCATTCCAGCTTTCTGGGCAAGTTTTACCCACTCTTCAGGATTATACTTCTCTGGATTGAATCTGTCAGCCAGCTTTCTATACTCCTCCTTTGGAATTCTCTCCTGATACATTACCCATTCCCCTCTACCAGGAATGCTATAAACTCCCCAGTGGATAAACATCCCAAACTTTGCCTGTCTCCACCAATCCATCCTATCCATAGAACTCGACCTCCTTATCCTATAATTTATTGGACCTATAAGGATAAATAATAGTACGCTTAGGGATAAAATAAAAATTGCAATAAATCTTAATAATTTGCCCATTATATAAATTCTTCTGCCACTTCTGAAGCCATCTTAGCCCATTCCCATAGTCTATGTGGCTCGTAGTTAACCGTGCTTATGTCCTTCATTATAATCTCTACTATGCAACCTTTCTCCTTAGCCCTCTTTAAGACATACTCAAGTTCAGCCCTAGCCTTTTCTACACTCCAGACTGCCTCTGCTAATACTGCCGGATTTGGTTTATAGGAGAACACATAGTCTCTACCTACAGCCTCTACTGCCTCATCTACATTCACCCTATAGTTCATAGAAACCTTCCTCAGATTGGGGATGTTTCTCCTTAACATATCCATCTTCCTGTGTAATGGCTCACAGCATCCATAGTAAGATAATCCAAATCTATCCAACCATCTCTTTTCATACCTGACTGCAAATTCCTCATGCATCTGAGGTGAAACTGCTACAAAAATTTGGGCGGTAGCACATCCCCAAAGGTCAATAGCTCTTACATAATCCGGATTAAACCCCGGTTTTGGGAGTTCATCTGTATATCCATATCCACCTGAACCCACCCTTACCGGTCCATTGTTCAGTGAGAGTAGCCCCAGAGATTCATACTGGTCAAGTCTATGCAGATGGGCATCTATAAGTCTATCTATAGCCTTATGAACTAGCTCAGGTCTTTCAACAAGGTCTATCATAAGTTCCTCTACCCCCCACCAGGTAACAAGTAGATCCCATGGAGCAAACCAGAATCCTGGTGCCCCTATCTTTTCGACAGGCAATATCCCATCAAAGATCTCACACATAAGTTGATAACGCTCTTCAGTTGCCTCTGCATCATATGTAACCACTGGATACTTTATCTTTTCAATGTCCTCCTCGCTCTGAATCTGGGGATGAAAGTGTCTTGAGACTACAGGATTATTGGAATCGATTCTTACAACATCTGATTCTTCAGATATTCCAAACCCGGTATCATATATGACTTTGGGGCAGTAGATCTTAGGTTCTATAACCATATCTGCTCTAAGATGTTTCCACTGGTATATCGTCTGGCGAAGGTACTGTTCTATCATCCTACAAAACTCACCCTCACACCGCAGGGTAAGTTCATCATCTATATTCATTTCATGCCAGGGTATCTCGTTGATCCAGACCATAGGCTTTACATCTTCTAACTTATTAAGTCTCTTCCACATCTCGGCTTTTTCTTTCTGGACAGGCAAAGATGCTATCTCTGCAAGCTCAGAAGCCAAACTTCTTAAGATCTCCTTATCGTGCTTGGGTACAAACATAAAAAGCCTCCCTTTTTAATAGTAACAATTCTCATAAAAGAGTTGCAATGCATACTTGTATGTCTCTAAGTTAATGGTTGGTGGAATAGAGTGGTCTGAATGAAAGAAATACGGAATTCTCATTCGCTTTAGCTCTCTTAATTTTGGTACAATCTCCTCTCTTACCTTCTCTGGATCATTCGTACTCAAAGGAACAACATTAATATTCCCCATATACGAAATCTTCCTTCCATAGATCTTTGCTATCTCTATTACATCACATCCTGCTTTTGCCTCCATCGGCTGAAGACAATCAAAGCCTGCGTCAATGATAAGTGGAATAACTTTGCGAATATCTCCACAAGAGTGAAGGATAACAGGAAGTCCATAATCCTTTAGAAAAGATACAAAAGCCTTTTCATATGGAAATATTAATTCTTCATATGTCTTAGGAGAACAAAATGGACCATTACTATAACCAAAGTCTTCATAGAGGAAGAATCCATCCGGAAGTCCTACCTTCTGGAAGAGAATCTCGTAGTGTCTTATATAATGGTCTAGATAAACCTGACAGAAATCCTTTATCCATTCAGGATCAAAAAGTAGAGCTGGAAGGAAATTTTGATCTCCAATAGTAGCACGCATAAGCTCAAACACAAACATATTACCAAACATAGCAAATTTTTTCTTTTCTCTCGCAATCTTTAGAGCATTCTTAATCCCCTCCAGATCGCCAAGTCTCTCTTCATTTACTTCAAGAAGTGGTTCTCTATATTCCTTCCACTTTTCAGGTGTTGTTACTTCAAAACTTATATGCTCCGGTGTTCCAGATTTATTCTTCCAAAACTTTAATGTTGCCCCTCTCCCATCTTTTATAATCCACCACTCATCTGTCTCTTTGAGGATCTCTCTCCTACCCATAAAAGGTTCAGTATTAAACCATCCTCCACAAAGAAATATATCATAGTCGAAGTAAATTTCGGGTTTCTCACCTTCTGGATAGCCCTGTTTAGGCCAGTAGTCTCTCAATGTCTCAGGCCAGAAATGTTCAAAAAGTCCCATCCTGTCAGGTATTTCCTTATTCAGTAGTGTCTTAACTCTTTCATAAGAAGTCATTGATTCTCCCTCCTAGTCTTCTATCCAAGCATCTCTTTTAATAATCTAGAGAAAACATCCTCGATTTCACCAGAAAGTTTTAAATCAAAGAATGGTTCATTTAGATATCGCATTGCTAGGACTGAACTTATCCAACTATTAGTCCATCCAGACTCTACAGACCATACCCCCCATCCTATATCTGCCGAAGTACCATAATATTCCCAAAGATTATAATCAAAACCACGCATCCAACAACCGTCTAAATAAGTATGAGTGTTAGACTTTACTTGAATGCGACAGAGAAACTCTGCAAGTCTATCTTCTGCTACTTTGATCTTTTTATCACCAGTTACTATAGCAGCCTCGTGTAATCCTAAAAAAGCATAATTAACTGTATAAAGAAGATCACAAATTGGGTCACCATTTTCCTGAATAAGAGGAGCCTCTCTTATACCATATTCCTCATTTGAACGGGGAGGTGGGTAATCTCCATATTCTAAGAGTCCAACTTTTTCCCGTATTGCCCCACATGGTTCCATCTGTAATAATAAATCATCTATTATCTTATTTAACCATCGGCGATATTCCGGAGCATCTCTACACATTATAAGGGCTACAAGGGGTAGAAGGATTCTTGCCATCTCCTGGGTTAGTCCATTTGTCCATCTCCACTTATCTGGATATACTTCCATCGTCATCCTTATAGCGTTCTCTGTTTTCTTAAAGAATTCTTCATATCTTGTCAACTTATAAAGCCAAAGATAGCATGCCCATAGATAGGCTTGATAATGCGGAGAGTAATGTATTATTTCTTTATTATGATAGTATTGCCAATTATGTGCTTCTAAAAAGGAATCAGGATAATCAAAACGAGCCTTACGAAAACCTAGAGGTCCCGTAAGTCGGAAATTAGCAAGAATACTCTTTAATATGTATTCAATCCAACTAACATCCTCTAAAAGGAAACTAACTTTAAGACTTGAAAGAATAACCCGAGCATTATCGTCTCCATAAAACACTGGATTTTTCTCCCCCCAGCTGACTAATCCATATACGGGTGTATCAGGGACATTATAGAAAAAGTCAGAAGACCAGACATAATTCAGGATTTCTTTTGATAGTTTCTTACTTTCAGGATTTCGGTTTATTATCCAATCATAAGCAAACACCATAGCTGTTTCAGCTAAACAGTCAGCCCTTACTACTATTCTTCTCATCTGCCTTCCTTTATAATCTATCCCTGATTCGAATCCCTCTATAGACCCCTTTTTCCAATCGATGCTATAGACTATATTATTTCTAAACCATTCAATAGAGCGATTAAATGCTTTGAGCTCAAAATTCTCAGGTAGAACTTCTTCTAAGCCTGCCATAGTAGTTACTGTCGGTTCCCAGTTAAATTCTAATATATCATCCGAGTTAGATATCCATCTTAGTATTCCTTGCCAGAGTCTTTTCCAACTTTCCTTCGGAGCGTATCTACCAGTTATAAATTGACCTAGTTTACTTGTTGCAACTAAAATATTATATTCTGGTAATTTAAAAAGAAGGGGAAAAACTTCTTGAGGAGGTCCGCAAATAGCCTTTTTATATCCTGCTACTTTTGCTAGAACAAGATGTAATTCATTCAAGCTATCATATATAGGTAAAAACCAAGCATTATGAAGTGTAAGAATTGAATACTCTTCTAAGCTGGGCTGGAAAAATTTCGAAGATACTACAACTCTTTCCCATCTAACTTCTCTTGGTTCTCCGACTTTAATACTAGGTAATGACTTAGGATATTCTATGTATACTCGTAGAGATTTATCCCTTACCATCTCGAGAGCTTCATTATCAATTATTACTCCATTACAGGGATATTCATCTGCTAGAATGAGGATAGATTCTCCTGCTGATGATATTTCTAAAGCTTTTCTAGGATCTTCACTCCTAGAGATATGGAAACCAGAGTTTTTTAATACCTTAAAAAGATCATTGGCTTCTTTACATACAAGAATCATAAGTCTCTTCCCCTTCCCAAGTATATCTTGAATCTATCATTATATACATATACCTTTGGACCGGACCTTTCTATTCCTTTGATAGTTTCTATCTTAAGTTTATCGATATCTACATTATCAGAGATAAGAAGGTAGGTAAAATCACGCTTAGTTAGGAAACTAATCACATCTCCAGAAAAGGTCAATTCTTCTCTATTTTTGAGATTAATGATTTTTACCAAACTTTTCCATGGGTTTAATACTTTACAAGCTCCTCCTTTGGTACTTTCAATCATTATCCAATTAACATTACCTGAATTATATTCAGATGAAACAAGAAATGCTCCTATCGCTCTTAAATTTTTAAATCTAATCAAAGTCAATGTCTCAGGTATCGCCGGGAAAACCTGTATTATTCCATTATAACTCTGGACTAACATCTCATTTATTGCAGTTATAAATCCACTTCCACTTTCTACAAATACCCATTGAATTTTTCTCCCTTCATATGTTGTTGAAGTATACGGATAAAACCAACTCTTGTTTAACTCATTAGGGAACTCTTCCGCATCAAGGAGGACACTAGTCCACATACTAAATAAACCATTCGGCTTAAGATGCTGTCTTATTAGATAAGAAAGATAACGGAGTGCTTCATCTCCCATTCCTAATCTTGCAGATACACATGCCAACCATTGCCAAGAAAAGCTATCATCCCAAGTAAAATCACTTTTAAGACTTCTCCTCCAAGTTTTGGATGGTACTAATTCTAAAGTTCTTTTTGCCACTTCAAAAAGTGGATGATTCTTATCTATCTCTCCAACAGGAAATACTGGAGATAAAAGTGAAGGGTGAGCAAGTTTAGTATTATTATCTGCCCATTCAGAATCAAGTAAGTATCCATCTTTAATAGGATATTCTGAAAGATTTTCTAAAATATCCTGCCACAGTAATCTCTTCTCTTCGTCTATCTTTAAGATAAGACTCGCTTCTATCGTTGCTCTAATAAGAGATTTTATAAGGGCAAGGTCTATTGTAGGATTTTTTGTCCATTCTGGTCCTTGTTCCGGAGAAAAACTAGGATATATATAGTATCTACCACTTTTATCTTTTTTCAGATAATTTTGATAAAAAATAGTACTCTCCCTCATTACCGGATAAGCTATGTCTTTTAGGAATTCTGTATCCTTAGTATACAGATATTTCCACCAGAATAACTGAGCATAAAAAGCACTTGTACACTGTATGTATCTATAGTAACTTGGAGCAAATTCTCTACCATCTTCTATACAGTCCACTGGATATTTAGCTCCATCTATACCATAAAGTTTCTTGGTTTCTTCTTTTACTTTTGGTAACATTTTAGAAAATGTCTCGAAAAATGGGTCTCCAAGCTCTATATGGTTTGATGAGAATATTGGCCAATAAGTCATCTGAACATTTATGTCTCCAGTATAACAACCATGCCATCCTGGAATCTCCGGAATACCCCATAAACCATACAGACCTGGAGCTATCCTGCCTCTAGATGTAGAAGCAAGTTGATACAGTGAAAAATACCAAAGATTTTCCAAAAATTTATTATCTAACTCTATAAATGATTTTTCCCAAAACGAATGCCACCAGTCCTTATGTCCTTGAAGAAGTGCTTCATATCCAATAGAAGAAGCTTTCTCTAGCTTCTTCTTTGCATCTATTAGCAGGTCTTTACTCTCTCTCGAAGTTACTACAGTTATAAAAGCTAAATTTTCACTTTTCCCCTCATTAAGCTCAACTTCACACCAAACCCTGTTATTTAGAGATTTATATCTGAGTCTATCTGTATCTACTTTAGCAAGGATCATATATTTAAAGCCATCAGGAAATTCATACTGTATCCCAAAATAGTTATCCTCAATTATCATCTGAGGGCTTGTCTCCATAAAAATATCTGAATCCCTAAATACTTCAAATTTCTGTACTAATTTTCTTTCACACCAATCTTCCTCTTTAACAACTATAAGATTATCTTCTGCATAAACAAAGATATTTAGTAAAGTATCAGAGATATTTGTTTTATAAGAAATATTAAGTACCGCACTGTAAAGGTCGAGTTCAAAATACTCATCTCTTACTGAAATATCAAGTGGAAGAAAATTAGATTGAGTCTTACATCTTATTCTAAAACTACCGCATCTTTTTGGCACAGGATAGGGAGCCTCTATCCCCTTAGACTCTTTCTCCATCAGATATTTTGACAGGTAGGAAGGACCTTTTTCTTCAAGTATCTTTATAACTTCGGAATGAGGAGTAAGCTCAAAGTCTGCATATCTCCTATCCCATATGTCAAGCTTATTTATATCAAACTCTACTTCACCTAGATAGGGAGCGTAAACCATACCACCTAGATGTCCGTTCCCTAAAGGAAAACCATCTAATTCGTTCCTTGGTGGCAACTCATATACTAGGTTATGCTGCCTTAAGAAGGATTGATAGTCTATATCAAACATAAATTCTTCCCTCCTATGATTTCGGCATTAAGATATACATACTCCATGGTTCTACACCTGTTAGGCATATCTTTTTATATTGAGATCCTATCATTGATTCTGATTCAATTTCTTTTTTATCTCCGCCTAAAGTCATTAAAATAAACCTGTTTGCATTGCTTATTACCCGTAAATTTAATTCTGATATTCTATCAAGAGAGGCATTAAGTAGTATGAAAACTTTATTCCCTAATCTGTCGATTCTTATCCATGTAATGACTTTAGCTAAGTTATCAACTATTACAGGCAGTCTGTCATAACTTATCCACTGACATATAGATTTTAACTGCCCTACCTTAGCAGCATTATGTATGTAAGACCAGGGGAAATATCCCATTACAACAACTCGCCCACCAATTTCATTTTCGTAAGCTGTCATACATGGTCCTAAATTATTTCCACCATAGTCGAAAAGTTCAGAGAGTATCTGGACATTATCAGATATCAACTTTAAAGTATAGCCATCTTCTTCCCAAAATGATTGTCTACAATCCCTCTTCCATCCAGCAAAATTACCATTTAATGAATTATCAGTTAATTTTTCCCATACATCCTTAGAATAGGATTTATCAACTTCTACACCACATAAATAAGAAAGACCCAATTTTTCAATATTAATTAGAGCTGGTACATCCATAATTACACCCTTCTTGAATATCTCTTTAAGTTTATCATAAGAAAAACATAATGGCGTCCGACCTGAAAAGGCTATCACTGTATTCTTTTCTACTGAATAACTTATAGGAATGCCTATTTCGGCAAGAGTATATGGTCTCTTTAGAGACCATATATAATCACTCGAATCTAACCATTTACCCTTATAACCATTTATCACAAAGAGGTCTTCATTCCATGCTGGCCATACACCTTCACAGGCACCACGTCCTATTTCTTTGGTAATTAAATCGTAGAAGGGTTTTCCCTTTTTTATTTCGTCAAAGAATATTTCATATTCATCCAGCGGATCATCATGCTGAGATAAAATATTGAATGCAGCACCTGTAGCCCCAGCTGCCATATGTGCTCCTGCTTCAATGACAGTTGTCCTTGCACCTTTCTTTAAGATATGGTAGGGGAAATTTTCTATTTCTGCTTGAATATCTTCTACATAGGTAGGAATCTTAGATACCTGTCTACCTATCTCCTGACTTTTTTCTACAAGTTCAAGAAGTTTTTCATCTGAATAGAAACCTCCTCCAGGCCTCCATTTAATTTCGAATTCCCCTGAACGACTTAGAGTATTAGCCCATCGATCAAAGGCATAACCCTCATAAAATCTATCGCCTGTCATAAATCCAAGAATAATCTTAGGATTTACCTTATGTACAGTTTCTTCGATAAGCTTAAGGAGGCTATCAATAAGTTTACGGTTATGCTCAAGCCATTTACACCTGAGCTCAAAGTTATATTCATTATCACTTTCAAGCTCCTTTACTAATTCTTCTCTTGTATAATCTTTACCTATTTCATTAGAAAATTCTTTTACACATTTATCGCAAAAACAAACCGCTTTTACTGGTTTATGCCCAAATAAACGGACATCATCATCTATCCAAATAAAATCGGGATTAATCTCTGCTATCATTGTATATAATCTTTTGACATATTCACGATGCTGTGGGGCCTCTGGGCAAAAAGAACCAAGACACTTATTACCATAAGGGTCGACTACATTTTGCCATAGAGGAGGAAGGGAATTCGCTAGATTCTCTTCATGGTGCCCTATGGTAGTAAGTACATTAATACCTACACGCATTCCTCTTTCTCGAATAAGTGGAAGAACTTTATTCAGTCTTTCTAGTCTTTGTCCAATTACATCGAGAGGGGGTGGAGAATGTGTTTCCTGGATAAAAAAAGCTAGCTCATCAGCTATATCTCTATATTTGTCAAATAGATTTAAAAGTTTTTTCAATTGGTTATCTGTCATCCATTGAGTAGTAGCTATACGAAATGAAATCATAAATATTTCACCCTCCTCCTTTGAACACCATCTTTATCTCGGAACCATTTCTAAAAGAACTAGGGCTTAAGAGTATACTATTTTTATCTCTTATAATATTGTTTGCTAACTCTTCATCTATGTAAACCTCACTTAGATTTTCCCCTTTCCATTCTACACTTAGATAAAAATTCTTACCTGCATAAAATAGTGGATTTAAAGTTTTTAAATAGGCCATACCTTCGAGAGGAGTTGGAGAAATTATAAGACCAAACTCGGTAGGTCTAAGTCCTAAAACTCCTTCGACATACGGAGTAAAAAGTCCGCCATAATTTCCTAGCTCGGGAGACCAATCTGCATTTACACTCCCATCTCCATAGATATTATTATGTATTGTTCCTTCTTTTTCTTCATAGTCTCGAATGACTTTATACATCTTTGTACCCTTCTCTCTATATCCATTCTTCAATCTGATCACAGCGGTATGAGCTCCAAGGAAGAACCAAACATCTCCATTAGTAACATCATAAAGATATCTAGTTCTTCTGGCATCAGTTCTGCCCGGATAGTTAGTCTTCACAGGCCATGGACTTTCTATATCGGGGAACATATCCATATATCTCAAAATACTCTGGACCTTATCTGACTCAGCAATACCATACAGTATGGCGAATATATTAGCTGTAGTCTCAAAGTACTTATCCCCATAGACTCTTCCTCCCCTTCCATCATTACCATGAACATAAACACCCCTCTTAGAATCCCAGAACCCTCCTTCTGACAATTCTTTGTTAAATGCATCCTTTATTCTTTCAGCTATTAGATCATGATACCTAGCTGACTCGCTCTTCCCCTTCAGTCTTTCAACTTGAGCCAGTAATCTAAGTACATAGTACATATTCACATTTACGTTAGCATTATCTGCATGCCAGTTTGTGTTTTCCGTCCAGTCTCCTTCAATTCCAACCTCAACTAAATCAGGATTATACATAGCCATAAAGTGGCTAATAATATAGTCAACGGACTTTTCTACCTTTAATAACTTTTCATCTGTAAACCACGTATCGTCAAGTGTATAAAGGTAGTAGAGAAGTATCATATGTGCCCAATAGTTCATATTATCTAAATTATAATCTTCGCCATGAATACCGCCATAACATTTATATTCTACTCTCTTTACATTGTATACATACCCTATCTCTTCATTTCTACTAGTAAGGATAGCGTGAGGAAGTAATCCTGTAGAGGGGTCTGTATTCTCTAATCCTTTATCAAAAGTATTCCTCAGAATCGAACAAAACTTGTCATCTACAATTGGAATAAGGTCGTGAATACCAGCCCATGTATTAAAACCCTAAATCCCTGCAGGATAAGGATCTCCCCATACGGATTTATGTAATTCTACAAAACACCCTTTATAAACTAGCTTATCTATGTATACTGTTTTGAGCCTAGTAAAGATACTGTCTAACCAGTCTATATCTGTATCAACAAATTTCATCCTCTCCTCACAATATGAAACCAGCTGGAAAGATTCGAAAAATAGAAATACTAATAAAATCGAGGAGAAGGCTACTCTCATAGCCTTCTCCCTTCATTTAACCAGATGATATCTCTATATACTTCGTCCCAACTCTTATAAACACTGTCTAAGAATATCCTTACAGCATTTGAATCCTTTACGGTGTCAAACACCTCTTTGATTGTCTCAGCAAAGTCAGAGTTAAATATTGGATCATGGACATCATAGAATTGCCCATATCTATCCTCAGCTGGACTACTTAATAGTATTATCTCAGCATCTTCAACATAATCTTTAGGGTCCTCTCCTATCGCTATACAATGAGCTACGTTTAATGCAGGTTTTAAACTTGGCATATCTATTTCTCTTATAAATTCTATCGTCTCTCTCATAGTCTTGCGCCATCCTCTCCAAGGATTACTCTGCAGATATATTATTATTCCATATTTAGATGCCATTTCGGCTAATTCTCTAAAGTTCTTATTGAATAATACCTCTGCTTCTTCTATAGTAACCCAGTTTTCTGCATTCCTGTGAAAAGAGAATAAAACATCTTTAATACCTATAATCTGTGCCTTTTTAAAAGCCTTTTCTATTGTATCTCTGGTTTTTTCATACCTTGACGGGATATTATCTAAAAGAGTAAGATCTGGATAGAAGTTAAGTAGCGGAGAAAAGTCTACCATAATATTTATCCTTTGACGTTTGATAAACTCCGCTTCGTACTTTAGTGATTCGATATCTTTATCTATCAAGTACCCCGCATCTACCTTTACACCATCAAAATATTGATCGAAAGTGGGTCTAAAGAGTATCTCCTCCTTTAGAGAAGAAATATTTCTCAATGACAGCGCTCTATTCTTACTCTTATCCTGAAAAACAAGCTGTGGTTTTCTCTCTACATTTGTATCTTTCAACCTTATTCTAAATATCCTTATCTCTCTAGATTCTATACTATAATCATATCCTTCCTCCTTATCTCTGTGTATTATCTTAACATTCCTAGGATAATAACCCCTCGTACTTGGTGATGGACCTTCTATCTCTAGCTCTTCTATCTTCTCTATCTCTCCGGCTTTTGTCTTTATATTAAATGACTGGGTCTCATCAGTATTATTAGTGACTGATAAGGTCATTACCCTCCCAGATTCTAATAGATTTACACAATACTGGAGATTTCTATTATTTAAATCAATAATCAACTCTTCATTCCAGATATCGTTTAGATATGCCTTAATAACATTAAGAAAATCATACGCTAAAGGGATCGTATTTTCTGGTGAATTATTTATTATCATCTCTTTTTCTGCTTCTGAGTTTATTCCAAATGGTGTACAAATAATGTCTATTTCACCCTTACCCTTCTTAATCCTAATTATTAGTGGAAGACCCTCAGCTGTAGCTATAATATCTGCATCTTTCAAAAGCTTAACACTTTTCACCTCAAAAGGCTTCTCCAGATATCTATTCCCTTTATAGATAGCCTCCCTACAAGTAGTTACGCTGTCAACTATAGAGTCTATCTCGAATAACCTTAAAAGACTCTTATCTTTAGGTAATTGGCTTATGCTTAATATCAGATGTCCACCATCCTCTACAAATTTTAGCAATTTATCCAGTACCTCCAGATTTAAGTCTATCTCTCCAGCCACAAAAACTTTATTATAGATACCAAATATCTCCCTTCTAGCATCAGAAAATATCACATCGAAGCTATCCCCATATGGAGTCGATGTCAAGAAACCCCTCTCATCTCTGAAAAATCCGGAGTTTTCATATCCAGGGTAAAGCATATTGAATAGAGCATGCACCTGATAATCTCCTAATCTGTATGGTAAATTTCCCCAGATCTTATATACTTCAAATGTATATAGGTGCCTTGGAAATGTCCAACCACTAAAGAAATCCATAAGAATAGCTATCGGGGTATATATTACTCCGGGTCTTTCATATTTTTCTACAAATTCTACTGCCTTTGCTTGAATTTCTCCGATTGGAGAAAGCACCGCTCTAGATAAGTCTGGAACATCTCCCTTTTTGATTCTTTTCTCAGTACTATTATTTATCAACCAGCCCTGTTCAAAACCTAAAATCTCACAGTTGTACATATATTCAGTATACAGTAATCTCTTCAATAAGCTTAGACTTGTTCCACATTCCGGACCCCACTCATAATCTTCTTCCTGACCTTCTGATTCGTAAGATTTATAACCCCATCTATTCCATATTGAAACATTCCCAAAAATTAAAAGCCCATATTGTCTACTTGCACCTCTTAAAAAAGAAAACCAGACATTAACATTTGGTAATGCCTGTCCAGATTCTTCACCAAGTATAATAGAGTCTCCCTCTTTAGCAAAGTAATGTCCAAAGTTTAGAGAACAGAGGACTGCGAGATGATGATACATATCATCCCCTAAAGCCTCAAAAAATCTAGAAAAGTTAAGGTATTGTCTTTTTAGGTCTCGATAGGCTGGGCACATTAATGGAGCATAACCACCAATATATCTACCATCCTGTTCACCATTATCAAGACCGAGAAAATGATTCCCAAGGGTTTCTCTCAAATATCTAATAGCTTCTTCAGGTGGACTATACTGTCCCCAAGACTGTTTTGTAGGGTCAGAACCTGGTACATATCCCCAAAAGTCAAATAGATATAATCCTCTAGATTTAATTTCATTTACGAGTTCATTAAAATTTTTAGCAAACAATGTACTACAAAAGGGCCATATTATATTTCCAAGCTTAAACTTTTTTGTGTATATATCTAGGTCTTCTTTGTAATTGATTATTTCCCCATCTTTTATTGTAAAGACGCGGAATGTCGTAAATTGGATCTTATTGTTAAGATCTTCTCTTGTAACAGCTTTTACCCATCTCTTCCCATACTCTGGATGAAGTTCTGGTTCTACATAATGCATATAAGCTCTATATTTCATATAATACCTCCAGTTAGTATTTTCTATCCTTTAATCGCACCGATCATAATACCCTTGATAAAATATCTCTGAATGAATGGGTAGGCAATTAATACAGGTATCATACTTATAATCAAAGTAGCAGCCTGAAGTCCCTGCGGTGGAATAGGAATTGCCCCAAATTCCCTGCCTAAAAATTCGCTTACACGAGCCATTACGACTATATCTCTAAGAATTATTGTAAGAGGAAATTTGGTATCGTCTGTAATAAAGATCAGCGGAGTAAAATAGTCGTTCCATATCCCTACAGCAATAAAGAGTGACATTACCGCTATAATCGGGGTAGAAAGAGGAAAAACTATTCTTAATAGAATCTGGAAATCATTGGCACCATCTATCTGCGCCGATTCTATTAGGCTCGGATGGATTGTAGACTGGAAAAAAGTGCGGACAACGATTATGTTCCAAGCGCTAAGAGCTCCGGGAATTACCATAGCCCAAAGAGTATTTAATAATCCCAAGGCACGAACAACAAGAAAATATGGTACTAATCCTCCACTAAAAAGCATTGTGAATGTGATTAAAAAGGTAAAGAAATTACGACCCAAAAATTTCTGCTGAGATAGAGGATAACTAGTAAAAAGTAGTAGTAGCAATCTAAATAATGTTCCTACTGAGGTGTAAATAGCTGAATTCAAATAAGCTCTCCATACTCTAGGACTGGATAGGACCTGCTTATATGCAGAAAAATCTATACCAACAGGTAGTAATGTAACTTCTCCTTTTGCAACTGCTCCTGGATGACTGATAGAAACAGATATCGTATAGATAAAAGGATATATTACAATGAATGTAATCAACCCTAGGAGAATTACATTAAAATAATCAAATATCCCAGATTCTCCCTTTATTCTCATTTTTACACCCCTTTACCAGAGACTAGTTTCACTTATTTTTCTCGCTATACTGTTTACAAGAAGTATGGTTACCAAACCAACAGCTGATTGAAATAATCCTACTGCTGTACCCAGACCAAGATCAGGAGCACCTCCTATTCCAGCAATTCCTCTTCTATATACAAAAGTTCCTATAACATCTGCAGTCTCATATGTCGTAGGGTTGTATAAAAGTAATATTAAATCTATTCCTACAGAGAGGATAGACCCCATACTTAAGATGAGAAGAATAGTAATTGTAGGGGTCAAACCTGGCAGGGTGACAAATCTAACCCTTTGCCATCTATTTGCACCATCAATAACAGCAGCTTCATATAAAGTTGGATCTATACCTGTTAGAGCGGCTAGATATATTATGGCACTATAACCCATACTTCTCCAAATATTTGCGGAAATATAAATTGCTCTAAAATACTCTGGTTTAGTTAAAAAATATATAGGTTCTCTACCAAACCAATTTACAATGATATTATTAATTATACCTGAAGAAGGCGATAACAGTTGTATAATCAAACCTGCTACAATAGGCATAGAGAGAAAATAGGGAAAATATGTGAGGGTTTGAATGGTCTTTTTATACCACTGACTTGCCAACTCATTAAGTAAGAGAGCAAAAATTATTGGTATTGGGAAGCCAAATATCAATCCATATATATTTAACAACAGTGTATTCCTTATCAATCTCCAAGCGTATGGACCAGAAAAGAAATCCTGAAAATGCCTTAGTCCTACCCAGGGACTATTTAATATACCGACCCATGGACTATAATCCTTAAAAGCAATAACTATTCCTCCCATAGGGATGTAAGAAAAGATTATAAAATAAAGTAACCCTGGTAAAAACATCAAAAATAAGTATCTATTGGGCCAGAATCTCTTATTCCACCAATATCCTATACTTTTCATCTCTTTCGATTTCTCCTTTTTTACAAGTATAAAGGGGCCCTACTATTACTTAGCAGGGCCCTCTAAAAGATTTCTAAGGATTACTTAGAAAGACCCACTAGCTTGTCTATATTGATAAGGTCATACTTTACTTGGGGTACATATCCCTTTGGTTTTCCAACAGACTTTAGATATCGCTCATAGCCCCTATTAC